>Ga0315914_1010176_pt1 | contig 11791 bp, 5 predicted proteins | sample MpolenodulesMG_FD_203920 | JGI IMG/M metagenome (GOLD analysis project Ga0315914, IMG submission 203920) | Medicago polymorpha root nodule microbial communities from Los Angeles, California, United States - elongated nodules | ecosystem: Host-associated > Plants > Roots > Nodule | place: USA... | reverse complement strand
AAGGGAGTAAACTTTGGTGTGAGTCGACTCATTAGACAAAGAGTAATCACATAAGTGTAAGAGTTTTTTCAACTTCCACTGTTCTATTCAATGTTAGACCGTAACCGACACTTTATAAATCACAACATATTCTCACCCTAAAGTATGGAGAAATTCTAGTCCGTGCTTGGCACGGGTCTACATACTAGTGTGTTACAAAATTCTTCCATATCTGTCTTAATTAATAAGCAAGATTTTTTTTGACTAAAGTGTAATGCGAAATTCCGATTTTTTTGTTTTTTTGAGGGAACGAAATTCCGACGTTGTTTCGTTTGTTATGGGGTAGCAAGATTTTGCCGTTGGGATTAATGGAATTAATGCATGCTTTGGAACAAAATATTATTTTTTTTCAAATTAACTTCACTAATAAATTATTTTTTTGAGATAGGTTTATTAACAAGAACTTTTCTAGTTACACTTTATAATTCTTGTTGCACCCTAAAATAACAAAATTACCCAAAATTACTATTGACATGTGGTTTTAAATTAAAAAATTTAATATTTAGATATTTAAATTTATGAGTTTATGACATGTTGTTTCAATTTGGAATTTCCAATAAACTTATAAACATTCAATACAAAGAATACATATCATCAAAATCTCACATAAGTTCTAAGGTACAGATAATGAGAAATTCCTAATACTGATCCACCTCACTTATTTAATGGACAGATTGCTATTACTAATCCTGTTAATAATGAATTAACCAAGTCATTTTGGCAGATATACAGAGATTGTCGGTGTTGTTCCGAAAACAATGAACAACCATTTTGGCACCTAAGATATACGACACTCCTTTTAGAGCCCTACCACATGTCAAGATAATGCATAAAACATTTCATTTTTACTTGATGGAGCTTTGTTTTTTTCAATTGAAGCATTACTTAACATTGTTCTTGTACGGCAAGATGCGTTTTCTCGAATAAGAGCACATAAGATACAGGCAAAATTAACATTGACAAAATGGCTACCAGAACTAGGTAAGTATAACAAGATTATGAATGTTAATTTTATTCTTTATCAAATATTGATCTTTATATTTAAAAACTATTTGAACTTGCGTTAAGACAGGCATTCCGCACTCGCTGTCCATTCTTCTTATAACGTTAATTGCTATAAATTACGAACAGTAATTTTTATGAAATTTTAATTAATTATTTTGATTTTGATGAGTGCTCATTTGTCTAATTTACTTATTATGTCAATGCGTATAAATTATGATCGATAGTTTTTATGAAATTTTGATTAAAATGATTTCGATTACAATCATAGGTATATATAATAAACATTTTGCACTTTCATATCGTAACAAAATATACTTATTTTGTTTAATGATACCAATAATATAACAAATATAACATCTTTCAAAAATATATTAATTACAAATATAATATAGTCAAATAACATTCTTATAGTCAAATTTACTTAAAGGTATAATTGGAAGAAGAAAAAGTCATCTCAAAATATCCTATTTTCTTTATATATACTATAAGGATCTAAGCATGTTGTAATTTACTCTAATTTTTATTTCAAATAACTATACTAAAAACAATATAAACAATAAATATTTATGTTAACCAACATTTGAAAACAAAAGTGAAGCAATGGATATGTTCATTAAAGAGTTATACAAAGAGTTATAAACAGTACAAACAAACAATGAATTTTTCGCTGTATAAAGCATTTCTCGTTTATAAATTAGAAAAGAACACAAAATTAACAAATCTTTCATCATTCGGTATGAATGAAATAACCACCAGGCAAATGGATCATGAGTACATAGTTGATGATGGCACATAAGTATTTGATCTTATTAGCTACATGAAGCAGCATGGATTCAATGAAGCAGGTGATTTGAACAAAGTAATGATGGCACAAATATGTGGAAATTAACCTGGTATATTTGTAGCCTTACATGATAAGAAGTAGTTGTTCCATTTGGTAACATGGGACCACATTGTTCTTAGTGTTAATCAGTTTAAAACCAATTTCAAAGATAAGCATTCTTAGTGAAGAGATTGGGGGACCCACAGATATTAAATAGGTCCTACAAATAATTTTATATCATTACATTTCAATAAAATTTATTTATTTTATTAAAATTTATTAAAAAGGACCCGTGAAAAATGAAGAGAGAGAGAGTGTTTTCATATTCACCCATGTATTATACTCAACAATGGAGGTGCCTATTTAATGTGGTGCTAAATAGGTGAAGCATCACCATTATGATGGATGGTCTGAGATCTCGTAACCACCATAGGCAAATACGGCCCCTTGACATAACTCCAATTTGATTTTAGGAAAACACATTTATAAATGAAAAATATGTAATATATAAATCTTGCTATTAATTTTTGCTGACATTAATTAATTTTGTAATTTCCCCTAATATAAACTTGTAGAGGAAAAAGTTGCTTACTTATGAATTATGATTATGAAGCTAATTCCAGTATTAAAACATCTTTGAAAATGAACAATGTTCTGATATAAGAAAAAAAATCTCAACCAAAATAAATAGGGGTATACCGTATACGTGATTGGTGCTATCACTATGCTTTTTGTTCTGTTTCATTTGTTCTATCGTCATTGAAATCCTTGATTAGTTCAGGAACATAAATGGGAGCTGAGAAAATTAGGGATTTCACAAATAAAACGGTGTATTAATAAATCAAGATTTATTTTTCCTTAAAAAAACAACATTTGTTTTTTGTAAATAATAAATAAAATGATAATGACATCAATATTAAGTGGCTAGCGACCTGAAAAATTTGTTGACATGTAATCGTCTACGTAAGCGTTGACTAATTGTTGACTAGGGGTCCTTTAACGGAAGAACCTAATTGAAAAAAATAAAATTGTTTAGGGACTTGATTACAATTGTTTTTAGTTCAAGGTTTTATTTAAAAATTCTCAAATAGTTAAGGACCTACAAATTAATTAAACCTATTTCAAAATAGTAGTTCACGTCCTCTCTAAAAACAAACTAGTGGTTCGCGCGACATGAAAAATATATAGATCTCTCATTAGATTTTAGTGTAAGACAATTGATTTATACTCATAATCTATACCAATTAAATTCTTTAAAAAAACTGTCTATGTAAACATAGTTCAGTTGACAGAGACAATGCATTACAATATGCAGAATTTAGAGTTCGAATCTCAAACATCTCACTTATTCATCCCAAATGTGAATTCTAACTACTAAACAAAAAAACTCTTTAAAAAACATACTCCACAAAATACTATATTTTTATTGTCTCAATTAGATAGACAAATTCTAATTTTAGTTCAATAAAATGTTTAATTGATTTTCATCCCTCCAAAATAAATTAGCATTTCACACACGAGTGTTATTTTTTATTTGAGCTCATAGGGTATAATATTTTGTACATACTCACAATGATCAAACATATATATAAACAAGAGTGATTGAGATTCTCATTAGTGATCATTTTAGTTTTTATTAAGGCGTGTTTTAGTAAAGATATAACTAAAAAATTGTTAAATACACCTTAAGGTGAATGTTGCTAAAACACACATTCTAAAAAATAAGTGGATGTATGCTAGCAACTCTCATAGGCATTTGCTAGAATACACCCACTAAAAAGTAGTTAAATGCACCTTAAGTTGTAGCTTGCTAAAACACTCCCACATAAAAACTAGTGGGTGTGTTCTAGCAAATCCATATATATATATATATATATATATATATATATATAATTTAATGTAATATTCAACAATGAGATACTTAATTGATTCAGGCCTCAAGGCATCAGTTGTACTTACTTCCTAGGTAAGTTCGACGCATCTTCTAGTTCACATCCAAAGTCAGTTTAATATGTTTAGAGGTCTAAAACACTTTCTATTACACGATCTTTTAAAATAAATAAAAATTACAATAAGGCATACAACAAACAAAAAAATATATAAAATTTGCCAAGGCCAATAGTTGTTGTTGGACAAAGAAAATATGAGACCTCCTCCTTCACAAACTCAACTAAAGAAAAACATGTTAACCAATTGTAATACTATATATTTATAACTAAAACTCTAAATTTTGCCACTTAGTCCATGGGTCGGCTCTGTTCACATCTCTCATAAAACTTTGAGAAATGCTCTTCTCTCAATAAGATTTGCTCAATCCCAACTAAACTTTTAAAAATACTCCTACGTAAGTTAAGTCACACATGTGTTAAACTCAGAATGATTTAACTCACGCAGTGTGACTCAAGTCACGCTGAAAATTCACACTGAACCCCAACATGAGTTAACTCACGCTGGTTTTCTTTCTCACTTTCACTAATTGTAACGCCCCCAATATTTTATCTTTGTTCTTCTAAATAATTTTTCTGGATTTGTCTTAGTTGTTCAACAATCTATATTTTATGTGTGAAAAATTTAAGAAAATCTTGGCATTTCCTACTTTGGTCAATTAATTAGAATTTCATTCCATCTATTATTCCATCCATTTCATTTTTATCAATCAATTTGGTGTTACAGGATAATTATTTCTTAAATAAATGACTTTTTGTACTCTAATCCTTTATTGATGCATTTTTTTTTTAATTCATTTTAAAGTTAATTTTTGTATAATACTGACTATTATATAAATTAGTTCAATTTTGACATGGTCATAGTAGTACTACACGTTCTTTCTTTGCCTAATTGCCAAATCAAATGTATCTTTGAATTTATCTTCTAATACTCGGCTTAGTGGCCTGGCCTGACTTGTGTGAAATAATGGATAACACACTCATGTTCATTTTATTGTGGGTGTAAAATAATAATATTAATTAGAGAAAAATGCTTATTTGGTTCCTAAAAACAAGCCACGTATTTTAGCTACATATTTCAATCCTCTCACACAAATCAGTTGGTTACTCACTAATTCAATTCACTAAGCCACTCCTCTCTAATTCCTTGAATCCATTTTTCTTTCAGTTACACAAACCTTCCTTTTCCAAATCTTAACATTCCATTATTACTATTAATCCTTTTATATTCAAATTTTGTTCTGCTAAGATATCATTATCGCTTTCCCTCAACAAAAAAAAAGTATCATTATCGCTTCTCTCTTTGGTTTCAATATATACGGTTTCACGACACCAACCATATTTTCTCAAATACACAATTAGCACCCCAATCCCATATTACTTGATGTTAGCTTACCCTTTTTCTTCCATGCTCAAATTTTTGAAATCACCACATATTCTTTTCAACCAAAATCTGTATCATAATTTGGAGTTCTCTTCATATTATATCTGTGAAGACTTCGGATCATCCTCTCGCAACCTTGCCTGGCTAGATTTAACGTAGCAAAAACAAGCGTGTTTTGATTTAGAGTTAACATGTTAGGAAGAAAATCGTTTAAGGTAAGGGCTCTAATCTTGACCATGATTTAAATGAAAATGATAGATTATGATGTCGAATTTGATATGCTCAGGATTTCAATGGATAAGTGTGAAAATATTTAATAGGTTTTTTTAGTTTTCATGATTGAAAAATATAAGAATTGATGATTTGCATTTTTTGTAAAAGTGTGTAATTTGATGAATGTGTAAATCTCGATGATTGCTTATTTGTGAAATGGAAAATATTGTTGAGTTAAAATGATTCTTTGTCGTGTATGTCATCTAGAGGTTGCGTGCAAGTTTATTAATTTTGAGTGGTTTAAGTGTAAAAAATAATAAAGAAAGAAAGAGTGCATAGCATGCATATCATTGCATTTGATGGATTTTTAAGTGTCAAATGGAGCGATTATTATTATATGCCAAATGGGCGATTCAATGGATTTTTAAGTGTCAAATGAGGCGATTATTATTGTATGCCCGATGGGGCGATTCAATGGATTTTTAAGTGTCAAATGGGGCGATTATTATTATATGACAAATGGGGCGATTCAATGGATTTTTAAGTGTCAAATCGGACGATTATTTTTATATGTCAAATGGGACAATTCAATGGATTTTTTTAGTGCCAAATGGGGTGATTACAATTATATGCCAAATGGGGCGATTCACTATTATATGCCAAATGAGGCGATTAAAACTATTATGTCATATGCCAAATGAGGAGATTAAAACTATTACACCAATTGAAGGGATATCCGGATCATGGTTTATTTGTATTTCATGCATGTGCATCAACATTGAGTCTTGGGTGTTGTGTTTGTTCTTGTAGTATATTTTAGAGTGATGAATATTTCAAACTAAAAAGAAAGGTTTTAGCACAATTCCTTGAAGATAGTTGTATATTCTTATTTGATGTTGCAATTTATTATTGATTTTATTTCATGGGTGTTGAAGACTAACCCTTACAACCAACATTTTTAGTACTAAAGGAGATATGATGTGTGCTTGATGTTTTGCTTGAAGCGTGTATGCGGGGAAACAAATTTGGGTTTTTCTGAATTGTAATTTAAAATAGTTTTAAAGTTTATTAGCCTCGTAGTTAACTCAACTAAAAATGTTAGGTATGTAATTAAATTAGTTTAACTATTTTTGTTAACTTCTACTTAGAAATTTATTATGGTTGTCTATTGTTAAAAAAAAGAAATAGTTTCATTTTTCTAAAAGAAAGAACTAAACGTAATGTCTTGGATAAAAAAATCAGGGCCTTACACTAATATTCTAACTCACGCTATCCTTTAATGCATGATGACATGATGTCATGATTCAATCCTTTAATGATGCCACTTGTTTATATGCATGATGCCATCCTCTGCTCTTAGTGCGTGTCACCTAAAGTTTAACAAGCCAACTCTATCCTTTAATGCATGATGTCATGATGCCATGATTCCATCCTTTAATGATGCCACTTGTTTATATGCATGATATAATCCTTTAATGTGCACTTCCACCTACTCCTAGTGCGTGTCACCTAAAGTTTAACAAGCCTACTCTATTAGTGAAAGTGAGAAAGGAAACCAGCGTAAGCATGCTAGGATTCAGTGTGAATTTTCAGCGTGACTTAAGTCACGCTGTGTGAGTTAAGTCACGCTGAGTTTAACATCTGCGTGAGTTAACTCACGCGGGGTATTTTTGAAAGTTTGGTTGGAAATGAGCCTATCTTGTTGGAAGAAGAGCATTTTTCTAAAATTTCTTCTTGTAGATTTTGCACAAACTTAGTTCCATAAACTTTAGTCTTTCTTTTTGCATTCTTTTTTCTTTGTCTCCCTTAGATTACTATAAACAAGAATATATTAACATATCTCTGAATGAAGATATTCTATGAATTATTAATGGAACAACTTGTCAATCTTTTATCAAATTAGATCACATATCTATTGATGTCTATGAAAGAGAGGTGAGATTTAGAGTGAGATTAAAAATGATTTTTAAAAAAATTCCTTTAAAAAAAAGAGTTTTGAAATTTTTTATATAAATAGGGTTATTTCAGTACTATGGTTAAATTTGTAACTAGATTTTTATGGGATGTTATACTAGAAGGAAAAAAAAATCAAAATTTATTAATGAGAGTACAAATGGTACTCAAATCCGATTACAATCACCAAGATAAAACTTTAAGGCATTCAATCCAGTGAGTAGTGACTACATGAGTGAGGAATAATTATTGTTAATTGGGAAATAAGTAACTACAATTGGAGCTCCCATTGATTTTTCCTTGTTCTTTGGTTTCTCTGAAGTTGAAGATTTCATTTGAGATGAATTTTCAGCATAATTAAGAACTTGAGATGATGAGTTTGAAGAGAGACCAAGGCAATTGAAGAACGCTGAAACCAAAGCCATGATTAATTGAGATTTGACTTGAAGTTGAAGTGAGGTTTTTGTTTGTGTAATTGTGCTAGTTGCTGAAATGATTTAGTTGTAATATTGTAGATTGAAATTAGGTCATTAACTTGGTCTATATTTATAGTGTCATCATATTATAGTAGGATATATATATATATAATCATAAAAGGGTTAGGAAGGTTTCCGTTAGTCCATTTGCTTAGCAAGTAAGGAGAATATATTTGAGACAACAGTCATGTGTTTGAAAATTCTTCCATATTTGGGGACATATTTGTCTTAATTAATGAGCAAGTTTTTTTTTTTTTTTTTGACTAAAGTGTATGCAAAATTTCTACGTTGTTTCATTTGTCTATGGGGTAGCAAGATTTTACCGTTGGGATTAATGGAATTAATTTTACTAATAAATTATTTTTTGAGATAGGTTAATTAACAAATCTTGTATCGATCTATTTGAATAAGCGCGTTGCAAAAAGATGGAATAAAATTAATACATGGTTTGTAACAAAATAAAAATGAGTTGCATACACACCTCACTGCAAAATAAAAAAGGATGGTGAAAAGTTAAAACATTTCAATTGTCTGGTTGATTACAACTTGGGGTGTTCAAAATGCAATTTTTATCAGTTTTGAGGCAAAAAAATTCACATTATTTAAGGAAAAAAGTCACACAGAGAATAGACAAAAGAGTGACAACTTTTATCTGCCAAGTCGTTTTATAAAGGTGAATTAATCCTAATTTAAAAATCTAATATCAAAGTTTAAATCACATGGAGTTTGATTTGATCATTAAAAAAATATAAGTCAAATCCAATCCAATTAAATACGATTTTAGATGGATAAGTATTTTTGACTAATCCAATTTAATTACAGTTGTAAAAAAAAAAATATTAATACCGATATACTATAAAGTCACGATAAATTAATATGTTTGGTGCTTAAAAAAAATGGATATATTTGATGCAAAATATCATATAACTCACTAAAACTAGCATTGTGGAATAACAATGATAGATTTTGTTTGAAATATATGAAATATTAAAAAGCATTCATGAAGTTAAACTAACAAGTATTGTTGAGGAAAAAAAACAATAAAAAAACACCAAACAATAAATTAATCCAATATTGTTTGTTACATTACACACCAAAAAAAGAAAGTAATCTTTAAATGATAAATATATATATATTTCAGCTTGAGGGGATGTTAATTGTAGTTAGAAGTGAGATTATGAAGGTTACTTGTGCAGGAAGTTAGCTAACAAACTAACTACCTAATAACCAATTTTCAACTAGAGTTAGTTGTACCTTCAACTATAATTAGTTAAAGAATCGTGTATTGTAAAATCTATAAATATGTACATAAGCAATATATGTAATTCAGTTTTGTGATTTCAATCAATTACATTGTTCAAGTTTCTTGCTATCTATGCTTCAGTTTTAGCTTTAACAATTTTGTTACCTTGATTAATAAATATTGTCAAAGAGAACAACACACCAACCAATAGATTATATTACTTGAATGTAATATCTAAACAACATTGTTCTTGCACAAGCTTTACTTTCTCGAAGAGAACAACAAACTATCCAATAGGTTCTATTTTCATGTCATCTTCTGTTTTATCCGGGACAATGTTTTACGTTGTGGTGTTACTTGTAGGCTTAATTACATTTTTGGCCCTCTAAGTTTTCCAAAGTTGTGATTTTGACCCCCTAAAAAAAACAACTCTTTCCAAACCCCCTAAGTTTATTTTCTGTTGCAATTTTAACCCCTCATGGCAATTTTAGCCCCCTAACTTTACTTTATGACTTGAAATTAGGGGGCCTCAAAAGTAAACTTAGGGGGCTAAAATTGCCATGAGGGGGTAAAATTGCAATAGAAAGTAAACTTAGAGGGCTTGAAAAGAGTGTTTTTTTAGGGGGCCAAAATAACAACTTTAGAAAATTTAGGGGGCCAAAAATGTAATTAAGCCTTACTTGTATTATATCATGTTCATGTAGTATTAGCAGCCAATTTCACCCTCTGGCATTAACAACAACAAAAACCTTGCGTGTTCACTCCGCTAATCCATCAATCTTGAGATGGAGAATTGTAGGCCGTGGATATCAATTCCTACACCTTATAACTTTCTTCCAACACAAATAATGTGAGTCTTCAAATCATCATTGTAACATCTCAGACGAATTTAAGCATGTAGGTCACGCATCTAAAAACTACTTCAAGTCAAGCACACTTAACTGTGGAGTTCTTTTGGAATAGGCTACCAAAAAGAAGATACATTTTGTTGATATAGGTAGTACCAAACAATTCTTATAAGTCTTCCTTCAACCATACAGTCTCATACCTACACGGCCTCAGGATCCCTCTCATTCTAGTGTGATTCAGTTCCTCTAAAAGATGTCGGGAGCCGCTCATTGCCGTACCTTGTACACCGGCGACCACTCCCCACCCTCGTTGGCCTTTGGTTACAACCATCTCCAAAATAAGACAAGACTTTTGATTCGACAAGCAAAAAAACCTTGGAAAAGATTGTGTCTGGGCAATATTCCCACACCTCACCAAACATCGTGCCAAAAATGCTTTTTATTATTTCCAAATTTTAATAATGAAAATGTCATTTTATTTAATTTTAGAGTAAAGTACAACTCTCTCTGAAAGATCCTAATATTGCATTATCATTCTCTCTTGTACTAAAATATACAGTTTAATCCATTAAACTAACACTGTTAGAGATATTCATTTTTTTATATAAAAAAAAACTATTTTTAATCAAACTAGATACATTTTTTTTTATAAATAGAAAAACTATTTTTTAAATAACTTAGAAACTCAAATATTTAAATTTACAATATTACCCTCGTTGATGTATGGCACGGAATTGCCATTTTCCGGTGAGAGAATGTGTCTTTGGGTTTGTATTTAGTTAAACTTAAAATATAATAAAAATGGTTTTTATTATACAGTTTAATCTCCATAAAATAAAATGTCAAATATAATAAAAATGGTTTTTTATTATTATTCCTAATTTTTTTAATAATAAAAATGTTATTTTATTTAGTTTTAGAGTAAAGTACAACTGCCTCCTATAAGAGTTTCTTATATTACATTATCATCATCTCTTATACTAAAATATACAGTTTAATCCATTAAACTAACACTGTTAGAGATATTCGTTTTTTTATATTAAAAAAACACACTTCTTTTTAATTATAATAGAAACTCAATTATTTAAATTTACAATATTACCCTCGTTGTTATCATTTATCACTCACCTTTTCTATCATGTATCCCAAATCTTTCTTTACTGCTACTCTGTGATGTGGCATTTCTAAGCCCTTGATTCGATTCAAATTATCTTGAATAGTATCATTCTTATTCTCTAGTCTTGGCCCTTGTTGGTCATGCCAATTTGATTCGATTCATTACTTCTTGATCCGTATCATGCCTGAATAGATTCAGAAAATGTTGAATCGTATCAAGTTTACTCACTGGTCTTGTGTTTTGCCTTGTTGAATCGTATCATTGTTCTTTGATTCGTATCAACCTTCATTTTGGTTACTTTGATTTGATTCATATATTGCTTGAATCGTAACAACCTTCATAGGTATGAATCGAATCATACTTTCTCCGAATTGAATCATATCGTTGTTTTTGCAAAAAATATTTCCCTTATCACTCATGTTATATATAGGTATACCCATACACCTTCCAACTAACTGAATCAATTGCCAATAACATTCTAGAGTCTCCAAACCTTTCTCTCCACTTGTTCATTAGATTAAACACTTTTTCTAAGATTCTTTGTGGATTTTGAGACATAGATTGTTAGAGTGCTATAGGGATTGTACATTGGTTTCTTTCAAGGAATTTGGTTGAGGATTGATGACATGCTGTCATTACGTAATTTTTAGGACTTATGTTGACATTTTCATAGAGTTCTGAGGCAACATGAGGTGACTAGGGGTGTTAAAAGCAAGAAAATCAGAAGAATTGAAGGCAACAAAT
>Ga0315914_1010173_pt1 | contig 11792 bp, 7 predicted proteins | sample MpolenodulesMG_FD_203920 | JGI IMG/M metagenome (GOLD analysis project Ga0315914, IMG submission 203920) | Medicago polymorpha root nodule microbial communities from Los Angeles, California, United States - elongated nodules | ecosystem: Host-associated > Plants > Roots > Nodule | place: USA... | reverse complement strand
TAAATAGAATGAAAAAATTCCCATTATAAAATCAAAACGGGAAATTCAAAAATGTACAAACAGGTCAAAGCCTCAAAGTAGTCATTGAATGAACGAATGCATGACTCTTTTCTCATGCTTCATTTTTATTTTCAAAAACCAATTTTCAAAATCATTTTCTTTTAGATTCAAAACAAAAAACCAAAACCATACTCAGTGAACATGAACCCAAGTAGCAACACTAGGAATTCCAGCGTGGACAACAAAAAGCATATAATACCCAGGTGGGGCCACATTAAGAGATGGGGGCCCACGAGCCGTAGCCTTATAAACCGAATTTGCAATCTTTCCCGGCTCTAATGAGCTCCCGAGACCAAACTCACCTAAATTTTGACCTTGCATAGAATTCACAACCTCCTCCAACGCGGTAACTTCTAAAAACAACAACCGTTGATTCATCGCGAACGAATGAGTAGTAAACGACGGTGCCACCAACGAAACACGAATCCGATTAACCTCCTTCACCTCCCTCAACAAAAACGACACCGAAAACAAACTCTCATATGACGATGTATTATTAACAACCTCCACCGCAACAATCACGGGCCGCAATGTGGCCAATTCTGGTCGAAGATAATCCGGATAGTACGCATCCAAACTCAACTCGGTCGGATACTTGGCCCGGAAGTCATAAAGCCGATGCGGGTTACTCCCACCCACTAATATCCTGCCATCTGGCAACAACACAGCTGATGAATGATACATCCTTGGAGTAGTAGCCGGTGCCAACAACTCAAACTTTGAAAACGGGTCATCTAAACGGGGTCGATATAAAACCGGATACAAAACCGGGTTCGCCGCATTCTCCCAACCCGCCGTACCATTCGCCGCACCGTTCAAAATAATCAAATTCCCCGTCGGTAAAAGTAACATATCCGGCATGACACGTGGCACCGGCATAACCTCCATAACCCACTCCGGTTCCACGTCACTAACCTTCAACCTCCCACAACTACTAGAAGCTTCTAGAAACACCTTCTTTTTACTAGCATAATCAAACGCGCCGGGAAATGCGCCGCCGCAGATCATAATCTCAACCTCAATAAACTCCGTCCCATTTTTTCCCGTTAAATTCAACGGCAACATAACAGAAGAACCTGTACTTGGATAATTTCTCTTCTCTTCACCAGGTATAATAGGAAATTCCCTTATTACCCTATTCCGTTCATAATCAAACAAAATAGAACGACGGTTTGCGAAGATGAAAAGCTTCCCCGTCGGTAAAAGATGCAAGAACGGGTAAAGATTATTCTCTTCACCAGGATTTGAATCTCGCGTGAGTTGCAAGAAACGAAGATGATAAAACGACACGTCGTTTAATCTCTTGGGAACAAACTCATACGAGAAAGATGAACGACCACCAACGACAATGATTCTACCGTTCGGTAGAATCTGATTCGAAGCATACCAACGACTTGAAGAAAGATTCTGTTGAAGCTCTTCCCAATCACACGTGTTGTTATTAGGACAAGGCGTAAACGTTCTGAGTTTGGTGTAACCGTCGTTGAAGCCACCGGTTTGTATTAGGGTTCCGGTGGGGGAGACGGCACCGGAGGAACACCAAGCGTCGGTTTGTAGGGTTAAAGGACGGAGGGTGTTGGTGGTGATGTCGTAGAGAATGGAATGAGCTGTGCAGTCGAGTTTGAGAGCCATGTCGTGAGGATTGTAACGGCAACGGTTGTTGGAGAGAGAGATGTTGGAGGGACCGAAATCGGTTCGGTCGAAGATGATTACTTTGTTGTCTTTCATTACTTGCATGTGCATGGCTGAGATGCCTATAGTTTTTTGAAGCTGGATCCAGTGCCCTAATGTGTTACTCGTTGTGGAAGTTTCTGTAGTGATCAATGCGGTTGTTTGTGATATGGTGATGATGATGGTGATGAAGATGAGTAAAGAATGTACGTTCTTGATCTTGAACGCCATGAATATGGTTTGTTTTGGTTGACTGTATATTTAGGTAAATACAGTAAAGAGTAGGGTATGTTGTATATATATATACTTATGGATTTATTGTGAAAAATGAAAACACTAGCTGGCACATGAGTTATTAATGAAGATGAATGGTGCTTGGTTTGTGAAAGGGAAAAAGTTAAGAAACGATGGAAGTGAAATTTTGAGATACGTAACATATAATAGTGGTTTTGATGCATTGCATTGCATGCATAATGAAGATTTGTTTGGTTTTTTATACTACGCGGTCATACGTTAAATATGAGTTCTATGTATAAAAGAGGTTACATACTTGGTAAATTGTGAAAATGTATACATGTGCCTTCAATTATATATCACAATATGTATATTTGTCGAATATTTTAGAAGCAATTAACAATTAATCAAAAAAGAAATACTCGGACCTCTTTATTGGGTAATTTTGTAAGTATTTTTACTAGCGTTTTGTTTTGTTCTTGACGAGTATTCGGAACTCAACTCGCCTAAAGTTTTTTATTATAAAAAAAATAAAGAATTATCAACTGTTTTATGTAGATCAACAGTCAATAGATTAGAGATATAATATGTGGGTTAAATGAAAGGTCAGTGTAAATAAAAAGACAAAAAAAAAAAGGTTAGGTGAGTTTGTGTTTGGTGATCAAAGTCAGTACTGAGGGTGAGTTAAAACTTTAACCTGACATGAGTGTAAATATTTATTAAATCAGTGAATTGATGAATGTAATAAATGAGTACTGCATATGCCGTATACATATACAGTTAAAGTAATTATTGATTGAAAGTGAAGGTGGGAGTTATGATTTTCTGAGTGAGTGAATGTGAGTGGGGCTGTGAATTGTGAGGATGGTGGGGGTGGAAATGTACTGACTAGTTAGAGGAGCATGCAGTGGTTAACGTGCTGCTGCTTCTGCATGTTAATGAGGTCAACTGTACAAGTCTTGCAGTCTAGCTAGCTATATGTGTTGAATGTGGCATTTAGGTGTTTTTGATTCCAACAATGAATACATTTCCATTGGTAACATTGACGGTGGTGGGACTGGTGGCTGTCATATGTTAGCCTGAGCCTGTTTTTTCCTATTTTGTTTAGGATGGTTTTATACACAGCCAAGCACACAACAGGAATGACTCATATTTCTTGAAGAACGGTTTGGATTGAATATATAGCCACAGACACAGTTGTCAAATCCAGTGGGTCTACAAGATTTGATGGTAAATGAACGAGACAAGTCTTTTATCGTGCATGTATAAGTTAATGGTTAAAAATTCATCATTTATTTTTTAAGAAAAAAATTTCATCATTTATTGTGTGTGTTTGGTTGGGTTATAGCTAGATCCATCTATGACGAAGAAGCTACGTTTGAAACTTTGTGATTGATTTAAGTGAGTTGATTTATGATAATCATTATGGTGGATAACTGAATTTTAATTTAGGATTTTACTAACTAGTGTCCTCGTAGCACTAATTAAAGATGTCAAAAATAAAAAAGCATTGGTGTTATTAAAAAAATATTTAGATTGTATTTTTTTTGTTACAGTATATTATTGGTGTCATTGAAAGAGATAATCATGGTTAGTTTGATTGTTATAACTTAAAAACAACAAACATTTCTATTTTTAGTTTTAATCAAAATCAAAATTTTATAAAAAAAACACCGTTCATAATTTTCAAACGTTAGCGCAATAAAAAGAGCGGAAAGACACCGTTCAAAATCAAATTTTTTAGTATTGATAAATACTAATAAGTAATTATAAGTTTTTAAACCCTAAATCTTAACTTGGTAAAGACTGAAATTAGCTTTAAAATTAGTTTACCAATTTTGAAATTGTTTTTCAAAATAATTGCGTAAAGAAATTAGAAAGCCATGGTCAAGAAATGAATCATAAAAGTGTATGATACCAATTTTGTGACATATTTGGGTCAAATATTGAATGATAGTATTAAGATGTTTAGTTCACCAAATTATATTATTTTTTTGACAATAAAATAAGTTTCATTCAAATGTTGAAATAACAAGAGTACATCAAATTGAATATTTGTTGGGACATTGTCCATCCATATTTTGAAAGTCAAATACCTAATATCAATACACATATAAGTTTCGGAAGCCAAAAGTACATTAACAAACCAAACTCTTAATTCTAGCAATCAAATTAAATTCTTCAACATATGGCCAATAGTCAAGAGTAATACAAGATCAACAAATCTTTAATTGCATCCATCCTAAAAAAAATTGTTGCTGGTGTTAGTTCATTTTGAATATAGTTGGTCTTCAAAATACCAATTGAACTAAATGCTGACAAGTCTTTTGTAAGACTATAAGAATCTTGAATTTGGTGATAACCATGATAAGCCTCTTATCCAGAATATGGTATTGATAAAATGATTGCCAAATTATCTACCTCTTTATTATTTCAATTCGGTTCTTCATTCTCTAGATTTTCAACCTTATAGTTATATGGATTCACATCCTTTGTACAAAAATTGTAGAATATTTTATACATATTTTTTATCAAGAAATTCCTTTTGATATTCAACAACAATATCTAAAAATATCCAAATCCTGAAATTTCAAAACACAAATAACACAACTATCTTCTCTCCGTCTAAATTATGGTGGTAAATATTTCACAAGAATGATACTATATCATTTGATCCAGGGTTGAGGATCCTATATGATAAAAGAACACATATAACAATCTATATTAGAGTTACTTTATTAAGGGAGTATTTTGATCGACTCACTAGTATTTAGAGTTAATCACATTCAATTATGCCTAAATACACTCCCTCGTCTTTGTATAATAGTTTAGGACCCTTACCTTTGTATAATAGTTAAATTTATATTATATAGCAAAATTTGGATCCATTTTCCTTTTTACATCCTCCAATATGTGATTTATTTATTTCTTTTTTTATATTTAATTTATTCGATAATAAAAAAAGGAAAAAAAGATAGTGAAAATTAAAAGTGTTTAATGGTTTTCACCTAAGAGTTAAAAGTGATTAATATTTGTAACTTAAAATACCAAGTTTAAAGTATATTAAAATATAATAAGGAACTAAAATGAAACGAAAAAATTTGAGGGATCAAAATGTCTAATGTTTTAACTTAATGTATCATAGTTGAATGAAAAAAACTTAGAGATCAATTTGAAACTAGAAATAACTTAACGGATTAAAAGAGTCTAATGTAGCAATAAAAAAAGGTTATGGAGATTTTCTTGATCGCATATACTATATTTATACATATGGTGTTTTTTTTGTTGGTGTTGTTATAACTCAATTTCAGATAATTTTGACTGCTTAATTAACAATAATGCATATTTTAAATTTATATCAAGTTGTTTTCCACGTGAATCAAGAAAATTATGTCATTTCAATAGCAATAACTTCTCCAATACAACATAAAAAAAACATAAAAAATATAAAGAAGAATAAAATAACAAACATGATGATCAATCATAGATATGCATCATAAATAACTTTACTAAAAAGTTTGAATGCACATAAGATTTTATCTTTTACTACAAACTTAACTTAATAAAACAACCACAACAGCTATAAATAACTCTATTAGTAGGATAATTAATAGAGGTAGTCGCATTATTTTTTACGGTAGATTCTCATGTTCAGGTGCGCGATCATTTTCTCATTTGTTTTAAAGAGACGGTGACACTGATGACACTTGATTTTTGCACTATGTTTCTCCTTCATGTGGTCATTTAGACCGTTCTCATCATCAAATGAATCCACATATACATCACAATCTACTTTATTTTGTGCTACTGTAGTAGTATCGGCGTTATTGCCTTGGTCGTAATTAGTGTTGTTGTCGTTCGTGTCGTTGCTATGGGAGTTATTGTTTGTAGGAGTCACACAACAAACAATTTTTTGATAAGAACACGAATGTAAAATAATATATACAATGTATGTTTGGTTTCTTCATCAATTTTATTACTATGTCTTTATAGTGCAATATGAACAAATATGCATGAATGAGAAGTTATGAGAAAAATAAATAAATAAATTAAGTTATTAATTTTCAAACATACAAATTTAATGAATACATTTATATTATTCATAGTTGGAACTAGTTATAAATCATATAATTTTAGTGTATAAATACATTTTGAATGATAAAAAAGTTTGGAAAATTAAATAGGCACATATGCATTCTTTCAATAAAATTTCTCCATATACCTCAAAGTCATATATCATCAAAACATACATCACTAACACATAAATCAGTTTCACCCCTTTAACACACACATCAATTCAAATCATTGGCACATATATACAACAATTCACATCATTAGCACATACACCAAATCACATATCATTACTTATATGCAATGTAGTTCACTTTCTAACATCTATATGCATGCCGGTACCGAATCTTATCATCGTTTTAATATAAGTCAGGTATGTGTTACTTAACATACATTCGTCATTCATCATTTTTATGCAATATGATATGATGCATGAAGACTCTCTAAGCACCACATAGAAAACACATCAACAACATATCATTGTCATAACATAAGTCATTTCGTCACCTTACTTATTATTATGAAACAAGTATGTCATTCATCATTATTTGTCATTCACAAACTTCATTTATTTTGTCATTTATCATCAGCATATAACAATAATAACATCATCATACATCATCATCTTACAACATTAGCATCTCATCGTCAATTAATATCATATAGTTCATGTCTTCGTTAAATCAACATCATATATAGAACTCACACCCGTAATTAGTTTCTTCTCCCTTCTCCACATCTTATATCCTAGTGACATATCATATCATTTGTTCTTAGTTTAAGATTTTTATCTCTTTATCTTCACTCCTCATAATGTCTTCCTTTTAAACTACTAGGCTTATTAAGTTTTAAGATCTTATCGTCATATATTAATTCTTTGTTATTATCGTCTTTTACCTTTGATCACTAACATTATATATTCAATTTTCTCAGCTTTGAACTCTTTAACTTAACTTATATTATTAGACTTTACCTTTATTCTAAAGTGCTCCTATTATCTTTGTCGTTTGTTTATGGACTAATCCTAAATAATTCATTTTATTTCACTTATCCACCTCCATTTGATTCAAGCCTTAGACTCACTAGTATTTAGATTTAATCACATTCAATTATGCCTAAATACACTCCTTAATCATTGTATAATGGTTTAGGATCCTCCTTTGTATAGTAGTTAAATTTATATTATAGAGCAAATTTTGGATCTATTTTCCTTTTTACATCCTCCAATACGTGATTTATTTATTTATTTTTTTATATTTAATTTAGTTGATAATAAAAAAGGGAAACAGGATAGTGAAATGTTAAAAGTGTTTAATGGTTTTTACCTAAGAGATACAATGATTAATATTTGTAACTTAAAAGACAAAGTTTACAAGATATTAAAGTATAATAAGAAACCAACATGAAACCAAAAAATTTGATGGATTAAAATGTCTAATATTTTAACTTATGTATCATAGTTGAATGAATAAAAACTTAGAGATCAAATTGAAAACTAAAAATAACTTAACGGATTTAAAAAAGTCTAATTTAGCACAAAAAAAAGGTTATGGAGATTTTCTTGGTCGCATATACTATATTTATATGTATTGTGTTTTTTCTTTTCTTTTCGTGTTGTTATAACTTAATTTCAAATAATTTTGACTGCTCAATTAACAATAATACATATTTGAAATTTATATCAAGTAGTTTTCCACATGAATCAAGAAATTTATGTCATTTCAATGCAATAACTTCTTTAATACAACATAAAAAAAATCAACAACACAAGGAAGAATAAAATAACAAACTTGAAAATTAGTCAAAGATATGCATCATAAATAACTTTACTAAAAAGTTTGAATGCATATAAAACTTTATCTTTTACAACAAACTTAATAAAAAACCACAACAACTATGATAACTCTACTAGTAGGATAGTAGTCACATTATTTTTTAGGTAGATTCTCATGTTCAGGTGCGCGATCCTTTTCTCTTTTGATTTAAAGAGACAGTGACACTTTTGACCTTTGATTTTCGCACCATGTTTATCCTTCATGTGGTCATTTAGACCATCCTCATCATCAAATGAATCCCAATATACATTACAATCTACTTTATTTTGTGCTATTGTAGTAGTGTCTGTGTTAATTGCCTGAGTCGTAATCAGTATTGTTGTTGTTGTTATTTATGTTGTTGGGAGTTGTTGCCTGTAGGAGCCATACAACAAACAATTTTTTTTATAACAACACAAATGTAAAATAATATATACAATGTAAGTTTGGTTTCTTCATCAATTCTATTACTATGTCTTTATAGTACAATATGAACAAATATGCATGAATGAGAAGTTATGAGAAAAATAAATAAAGTAATTAATTTTCAAACATACAACTTTAAGGGATACATTTATATCATTCATAGTTGGAACTAATTATACATATAATTTTCCCCTCAAAAACAAAATGATATAAATTTAGTGTATAAATACATTTTTAATGATAAAAAAGTTTGGAAAATGAAATAGGCACGTATGCATTCTTTCAATCGAATTTCTCTAGTTACTTCAATAAGTCATACATAATCAGCACATGCATCACTAGCACAAACATAACTTTTTCCCCTTTAACACACACATCAATTCACATCATTAGCATATACATCAAATTACATATCTTCACTTATATGTAATGTACTTCACTTCCTAACATATATATGGATGCCGATACCAGATTCTATCATCATTTTAATGTAAGTCAGAGATGTGTTACCGAACATATATTCGTCATTGATCATTTTTATGCAATATGATATGGTGCATGAAGACTCTCTAAGCACGACATAGAAAGCGCATCAACTCATCTTCACAGCATAAGTCATTTCGTCATTTTACTTGTTATTATAAAACAAGTACGCCATTGTCATTATTCGTCATTCATAAATATCATTTATTTTGTCATTCATCATCTTCATATAATAATCATAACATCATCATCTTATAACATTAGCATCCCATCGTCAATTATTATCATATAGTTCATTTCTTCGTTAAATCAACATTATGTATAGAACCCACATGTCGTCATTAGTTTTTCTCTCCCTTCTCTACATCTTATATCCTAGTGACATATCTTATCCTTCATTCTTAGTTTAAATTTTTTATCCCTCCATCGTCACTCCCCATAATGTCTTCCATCTATACAACTAGGCTTATCAAGTTTTAAAATCCTATCTTTATTTATTAAATCTTTGTTATTGTCATCTATTACTTTAGATCACTAACATCATATATTCATTTTACTCGGGTCTGAACTCTTTAACTTAGCTTATATTATTATACTTAACCTTTATTCTAAGGTGCTCCTATTATCTTCGTCGTTTGTTTATGAATTAATCCTAGACAATTCCCTTTTACTTCACTTATCCACCTCTCTTCGGTTCAAGCCTTAGGCTCACAAGTATTTTGAGTTAATCACATTCAATTATGCCTAATTATACTCCTTCAACTTTGTATAATAGTTTAAGACCCTTACCTTTACTTTAGGAACTCATTTTGGGTAGAAAAGTTGGGTTTCCTATACTTTGGATGGGTGCACGATCGTGCTCTTTGGGGCACATTTGTGTGCCCCCTAAAAAAAAGACAATTCCTATACAGTAACTGACTGACGGTCCGTGCGCCCCTGTGGCACGACCGTGGGTTTTCTCACTGACAACAAAATTACAGTCTTGCTACGATTTCATCTTGGGGGACCTTCCCCGCATTTGTTTTTGACCTAAAAATCGTGAATTTCGTCCCCAATCATCACCCTTTGACTACTCTCATCATTCAAACAATAATTCCTCATAACCTACCAAATTAGCTACTCTTTTCAAGGTCAAATTCTCAATTCAAAACCCCAAACTACGTTCCTTCAATTTTAATTTATCAACAACAACATTACATCCATTCATCATCATTCTTTCATCAAAATTTTCATCATAAAAACAATAATTTCTTAAGATTAAATAACCCCCCATCATAATTTAAGATTACCTTAAAGTGAAAGGATTCTTCCCTTTACCTCGAATTTTTTGGAAATTACGGTTTTTGGCTCTCCTCTTCGCAACTAGGGTTTGTTCCCTTCTCTTCTCTCCTCTTCTCTTGTTTCTACATTCAACAAAAGTGACAATTCTGATTCCCAACTTTCTATTTATATTTGGTGCCGTTGACTCGTTATTATTTCCTTCTCCTCCACTTTCTATTATTTTTACTTTTCTCTCCCCCACTTATTTCTCCTCTTCATTATTATTTTTACTTTCAAATAAAGAATGAAATAAAATAGTAAGGAGACAAATATATATGTACCCAAAAAGAGTTGAGTGTATCATAAATAAAAAATAAATAGACTTCACTTATGAATAAGTAAGACTCAAATTAATTTTTAGAAAAGAAGAAGAAACAATTATAATAACATCTCCCCTTTATGTATTTTTACGTGTCATGGAAACTAATTTATTTACTTTAATTATGTAGGCGTGGCATTTTCTTCACAAATGATTATTCTTAAGGTATAAAAGTAGATTAAAGACTTATAATAAATGTATACAATGAAGAATTTTTAAAATAAATTCACTTGAGTTCAAGAATGAACTATGCTTTGATACAAGATTGAGCTATTCTTAATGATGTCACAGTGCGAAACCCCACAAGGGACCAGGTGGTAGCTCCCTTGTATGGTGGTATTCGAAGTCTCACAGTGACGAACTTGACGTGACACTGCAAGAACTCATGATCGTTGGTAGAGTGTTCTAGTACAAATACATTAAGTACAAAAAGAAAAGAAATGTACCAATGACAATTTTGAGACGGAACATGTCCTCCCAATTTCTCCTCTCATATAGAATCTCCATGGAGTAGGAATGAGTCAATATAGTGCATTTGCATATCATTTCAATGCATATTCACATTATAAACGTTACCGTTTTTTATAATTAATATTTGTTAAAGATTCTACTGCTCATAATATTGTTGATGTGAACTTGCCCCTTGTTTGTTGTTTTAGTACAATATTTTAACTGTCTAAAGATGGAGAACCATGACCCCTATCATGTAGTTCGTCTGGATTTTGTCGACAAAACATGGATCATTGACTATTCTATTTTTATGGTGGCTTATGATTGTGTAATTGCTATTCACATCACTACCGACGAATAACCCAACTTCACGACTAGAACTCATCATCACAATGTGACTTTATCTTTTTACTTACCTCTTGCTGATATGTGGACAACTTTTGTGTATGCTCCTACCAAGCCGTATCGAGAGAAGAACTTTTATTAAGAAAGACAATTGTCACTATTGAATTCCAAGAACAAAAGATGATTTGTTGTGATAGCTAGCTACTCTATTTATAGTTTACAATGACTTAAGCCCTAATAAATATAACACTAGAATGTTCCACAAGAAACCACAAACTTTTAGGTCAGAAGTAAACTAATAGGTAGCTTGTCCAGGAAGCAAAAAGTAGCAAAAGTGATCTTGAAGGCTGGCATGGCCGTGTGGCTGGTGGCACGGGCCGTGCCAAGTCTCTGACTTGAGGGATGTTATATTTTTGCACCGAATCTTCGTATTTTCAACCTGAATCAGCTCCAAATCCATTTCTTTTGCTCCAAGACTCAATCTTTAGAATATTTGTTCTTGAAATTAAATAACTTGCAATTGAAGTAAAATAATTCTAAAAAGGAAATAAACTTAAATAAAATAAACTCAAATATAAATAAAATGGACTCAAATATTA
>Ga0315914_1010172_pt1 | contig 11792 bp, 11 predicted proteins | sample MpolenodulesMG_FD_203920 | JGI IMG/M metagenome (GOLD analysis project Ga0315914, IMG submission 203920) | Medicago polymorpha root nodule microbial communities from Los Angeles, California, United States - elongated nodules | ecosystem: Host-associated > Plants > Roots > Nodule | place: USA... | reverse complement strand
GCCCCCCCCCCCCCCCCCCCCCCCCCCCCCAAACCAAACCCTCGATAGAAAACGAAAATAACAGAAAACGAAAATTAGTTAACCTCGACCGGTCCCTAAAGAAATTCCCCCGAACAAACTCGGGCTTAATATCCAACCATATCATGTATGTAACCATGTGACTGTGACAGATCATTGGTTTAGCAATAAATATTCGAATGGGCACGAGTAATACGAGAATCCTAATTACCTATACATCAAATATTCCGAAATAAAATCTTCATTGAGATGAGTTTGGTAATGAACCCTTGGAGCAGGTTTGATAACCTTTTTGCTTCTTCTGGTTGCTCTTGGAAACAACATTAGTAAACACCTCCTCATTAACATCTTTATAAACTACTAGGGCTTGTTGAATGACCTCCAAGTATTTGGTAATGATAGGACATCGATGCGGAATGACAATAGAAAAAGGGTGCGACTGAATGGCAGGAGAGTTACCTGCAGCCGCAACTACCAAGGCACCTGAACCCACGTGCGTATTCCCCTCCCCAAGTTGTTGAACGTCGACCGTAAGGGGGACAAGAACATGTTAGAGCTGCAACACTGGGTCTAAAACTAAGGTACTCTCTACATCATTGGAACGAATAACATCATCAGTAACATTCTCAAGAGACAAATGATAGGTGAAGGAAGACTTGTCACTGTGAGCATGTCTGCTTGAATCAAGGGGCAACGCTTCTGGACAGGTTTCTGATTGTGCAACATAAGGGTCAACGAGGGGAAAAACTGTGGGGGAGACATGTTGTTCAGGTGGCGGATCAGTCACTGCAACCGGTGCCGTAATTTCATAAGCCGGTTTTGCAAAAGCTAATGAAGACCCAATGCCTTGGGGATTGTCACGTGGCTGCCATACTTTGGTTTGCGGTGTCTGCTGCGTGATGATCTTTTTTCATTTGTCCTGTACCTTGTTAGCATTGTCGTTGTCTTTGTTCAAATCTTTTTCTGGATGCAATCAACGACAATTCACCACCGAGTGGCCAAGGATTTGACAGTGCGAGCAAAATTCCTGGAGCCACTCATATTCCACCTTAACCGGGAACGCAAAGCGATCCCTTTCCACCATGATCTCACAAAACAGACAACGAGAGATGTCTATATCCACCAGCACCCGTGCGTAGTGCCCGAAGGTGCATTTTTGAGTTGCAACGTCTATAACGAGAGGGGTGCCTATTGTGCTAGCAATTTCCATTAAGAGAAATGCTATGGTCACTCTCTCTAACACACTCTTCTAACACACACCACTAATATTTGGCCACGTCATCCCACCTTTTTTGCATTTCACCCATAAACCGATTGAACAGGTTGCTAAACAACAGAAAAAAAAAAGTCTCGCGTGGTTTATTTTTTTGGTGCACAGTCTTTCTCGCTTCAGTGATGAAAAACTGCATCTAAAATAAAACCCAAATAGAAAACTAAACAACCCAAAGATGGAACCAAACTAAGGAAGCCATGGACATATCAGTTTATGGGTGCCACTTGAAATTCTAATCCCAATTGTTGGTGTCTCTATTAGCTTCTTCTGCTGCATGATAAAACAAAAACTCACCGAAAACTCAAACCCTTTTTCTCACGATCGAACGTACCTTTGATTTCCTGTTTTTTTTTTTTTTTTTCGTTTTGAAACATTTCCTGTTTTTTATTGTTGTTGTTAACATATACTATAGAAAACTGGAGTTGATTTCATTGATGAATATAAAGTTTTGTTCCAATTTGTTGTGGACAAATTGGGATTTATTGGAATTTTTTGTTGTTGCTATGTTGTGCCAAACGAGGGAGAAAACAAAGAAAAGTGAAATCCAGAAAAATATTGTGTAACAAACTATTAGAAACTTGATTGTTAGTGTTGGAAATTAAAATAATTGAAAAACAACTTGAATGTTCATTGGAAGCAGGGATGAATTGGTGAAAGGCGGTGAAACAAAGACCAGCGAAAAAGAGACCCGTACAACCGGTTGCTGGGAAAAGTTTTAAAAAGATGGGATGATGTGGCGATTTATTATTGGTGTGTGTTAATAGAGAGTATTAGAGAGTGTGTCCCTAGCATTTCCCTTTCCATTAATGTTCTTTCTAACCAGTATTCCTGTGGCAAGTCAAGAAGCCGGATCCAAACCTGCGCATGTGTGAGATGCTGAGAATACTTGTTAAAGTCTTTGGACCAACAGGAAAGTCGCAACAGGCCCGGTTTCAAATTGACAGTCCCCATTGCGAGGGATGTGCGCACATCTTCATCGGAAGAGAATGAGAATTCACAGAACCCACGACCAAGGGGGGTCAAATGCGAAGGACCCTTTGTTATCCATTGCTTCGAGAGCTTCACAAATATTTCTGTAGCGGTGTACGGCTTATCGCCCTTGTTCAAGAAAAGCCAATCGTGCATGTGGTGCTTGCATTTTTCTAACCCTCTGAAGTACACATCCTCAGTAATCTTAATAGACAGGTCGTCCCCTCAAATTGTTGGACTAGGCAATGGTGTTGTAGTAGTATCCGCATGTGACAACACTTGCACAATTGATCGTTGTTGTGGCTGAAGCTTAGGGGTTGCCTGATGGAGAGTGAATTCACGTGAATGAATCTCACACTTGTTGACTTGAAACACGTTGAGTGATGGAGTTGTATTCTTCTAGCGGTCCAGCAATCACAATTTGCGGAATTGAAAGCAAAACCAACTATCAATTGGTTGTAGTATTGTGCAAAAGCAATCAAAGATAACACCTTCGAATTTGATTACCAATTCACGTAACAGCCCACCAAAGGAAATGATGTTGCGTTGAATTAAATGAAACAAGTAGTGGCTATGTTAGTTGATGAAACTAGCACTCACAATGAAGTTGGCTGAGAACACGTAAAGAAAATGTGAGTGGAGTAGTGAATCAATCGGGACAATTTGGTGATGAAATTTGAAAATTAGGGGTTGCGCTCATGCTAGGTGCAAACCCTAGCAGATTAAATTTTCATTCTTAAACATGTTGTACCCAATATGTTAGAATGCCAAATTAATGTATAAGCACAATCCAAGTTGCTTTAAAACTTTCTTTCTAACAATTAGTCTCTTATTGAGTATATATACCATAAAAAAAGTTGGAAAAATTGCACTATCACGATAAATGAAGGATAAATATCAGAGATAAGTTGGAATAAATCATGGTTTATTGTGCAATGGGGGAAAATTAGAGACCAAAGTTGTAAAATTTAAAATTGAGGATCAAATTGAGAAATTTTTGTACGGACTAATAACACCCACATTTTTTTTTAAATAGAGACTAAAAGTGATTAAAAATTAGAGATCAAATATAGGGACTAACAACACTCATTTTTTCAAAACAATGACTAAGATTAAATAAAATTCATGTACGAATAGATTTAGGATAAATATTTGTGTTGCTATCTTCTATGATTATTTTTTGCATCCTCTGGTTTGTTTTTAACTTAGAAAATATTGCTGAAAAAGCAAACACAAATCAACCCCAATTTTTGTGTTTTTTTAACTTTCAGTTGCTACCAAAGCACTTGGCATGTTTGATTTAACACTCAACCGTGTAATAGCTAAAATACCACGAGAAAAATAAAAATTTCCATTTATTCCTCCTCCTCTTCTTGAATATAACATCACTGCTAACACTGCCTTTGAATCAAAATCCAAATCTTAATCTTACCTATGTAACTCCTATCTTTAGTGGAGATGCTGAGCAATTTTTCTTGTGGAAAAACAAGTTATATGGTCATGTCATAAATCTTGATTAAGAACTATATTATTGAAGTGGCATCAACATTCCAATCAATATAGATGGTGCAACTCTAAACATAAAGAGTTTGACATAGGGGCAGAAAAAGCTTGACAAGAAACATCATAAAGGTAGAAGTATCATGGTGAAAACTCTTCCTTTTCCTGTGTATACAAAGATTGTTGAAAATCTACGGCTAAGAATATATTTGATTCCCTCTGTTCCACATATGAGGGAAATCAACAGGTGAAGGAAGCCATGGTAAATCTACAAGTCCAACAATATAAACTATTCAAAATGAAGAATAGTGAAGATATTGAAACTATGTTCTCAAGGTTTCAAACATTTGTCTCTAGTCTACAAGTCTTAAGCAAGAGCAACACTATAGGAGATCATGTAAAGAAGAATTCGAGAAGTCTTCTTGTTAGATTGAGACCCAAGGTGATCTCTATTCAAGAACCTAAAGACTTGAATAGTCGACGTCTGGAAACTTTGGCCAGCTCTCTAAAGAGTCATGCGATGGGGCTATCAGAGGAGGGTCCTTCCATAGAAAGTAAGTCTATTGATATTAAGTCAAAGAGCAAATCAGTTAAAGCAATTCAAACTATAAAGTTCGAAGAAGACAGTTTGAATGACAGATTGAATGATGAGATTGTAGAAGGTTCTGATGAGAATGACGTGGCATTCTTGGCAAAGCAGCTTTAACACCTGTATAATAAGAAAATGTTTCTTCGAAGAAACAGTGGTTCCAAAGGATCCAATTCCAAAGAAAAGAAGGATGAAACTCGGAAAGCCAAGGTAGTGATAGTGCTTCCAAAGGATCCAATTCCAAAGAAAAGAAGGATGAAACTCGGAAAGCCAAGGTAGTGATCGGAATGTTGCCATAAAGAAAGAAGAGTTGAAACTCGAAAGCCAAGATGCATTACTTGAAAGTTAAAGGCTGCTTGGCGAAAATATGGTTGAAATAGCTAAGAAGCTGGAAGCACGGGAAGTAGCAAAGTTATCAACCAATGGTTTAGGAAGAGACTTTTGTGAGAAAGCTCACGAAACATGAGTGTGTTTTTCTGCAAGTTTGCCTTCTAAATTGGCTGAATAGAAGGTAGTGTGCCTTCTATCAGTGAGTGATAAAAAGTGGTTCTGGCATAAAAGGTTAGGACATGCTAACTAGAGATTAATATATAAGTTTAGCAAGTTAAAACTTATCAAGGGAGTACCAGAGTTACACTATCACTCAGATGCGTTCCATGAAGCATGTTAGGAAGGGAAAAATTATTAAAACCTATTTCACAACAAAGAATATTATCTCCATCTCCAAACCCTTAGAACTGCTTCATGTTGATTTATTTGGACTAGTAGGCACTACATCAATCAATGGGAAGAAATATGAATTAGCCATAGTTGATGCCTACAGTAGATTGACTTGGATTAAAATTCCTTTGAACTAAAGAGTAAGCATATGATGTGTTTAACATCTTTTGCACTCAAGTACAAACTGAAAAAGAATTGTAAATTCTGAAAGTCAGAAGTAATCATGGAGGTGATGCTCTATGAAACTAAAATTGCTAAGGACTTTTGGGCAGATGTTGTGAACACAATATGTTATGTTCAAAACATGATATATATATCGGACCTCTTCTAAACAAAACATCATACTAACTCTTTAAAGGAAGAAAACCAAGTATTGCTTACTTTCACTAGTTTGGATGTACTTGTTATATCTTGAACAACAAAATCTATCTAAAGAAATTTGATGCCGAAGCTCAGAAGTGTATCTTTTTAGGATACACTGGAATATCAAAGGCATACAAAATGTATAATTTTGAAACTAACACACTTGAAGAACAAATACACATCAAAGTTGCTAAAAATAAAATGTCAGAGCTAGTTGAAAGTTTTTATAGAAATACATGTTTCTGAAGATGTCTCAGAACCTATACAAGCATATGGACTAGCTTCTGAAGTCTCAGAACCTATGATGCACCTGAAAGTTTAGAAGTTGATGTACCTTATGAAGCATTATCTAATGATACATGGATTGTAGCTATGCAAGAAGATTTGAACCAATTTCAAAGAAATAATGTATGAGATCTTGTTGTCAAGTCATCTCAGAAGAACATTAGTGGAACAAAATGGGTGTTCAATAGCAAACAAGCTTGATGAGCAAAATGGATCAGAAGTTGTACAGAGATATGATAGGTTCTCTTCTCTATTTAACAGCTTCAAGACATGATATGATATGATATTTTATTTAGTGTCTATTTGTGCAAGATTTCAATCAGATCAAAGAGAATTTGATTGAATTGTTGTTAAGAGAATCTTCGGGTATGTGGAAGGAACTACTAATATTGGATTTTATGATGCTGAATATGCTGGGGATAAAGCTGAAAGAAAATCCACAAATGAAAATTGTCAATTCCTTGGTGGAAACTTGATATCCTGGGCTAGTAAAAGATAAAACACTATTGCATTGTCTAAAACAGAAGTAGAATACATCTCAGCTGGTAGTTTTTGCTCACAACTGCTCTGGATGAAACATCAGTTAGAAAACTGTCAAATTTTTGAAAACAACATTCCAATTTGTTGTGATAATACTACTGCCATCTGTTTGTCTAAGAATCCTATTATGCATTCTAGAGCCAAGAACAATGAAATAAAACATCATTTTATAAGTTTTTATATAAATAAAAAAACATCATTTTATAAGAGACTATGTTCAGAAAGGTGTTTTAGATATAAAATTCATTGATATTAAACATTAATGTACTGATATTATTGAAAGATTTGACTTATCAAAAAGAATCTGAACATGCATTTTATATCATGTTTGCCTCTGAATGAAAAAGCTTAGAGTCTAATGGTGATTAGAGTTTGATGGGAGTTAGCTTAGCCTCTGATACATCAGAGCCTCTGAAGCTTCAAAATCCAATTAATAGACTTCGATGACTTATATAAGTGAAAAGGTTTTATAACTGCTGTATTGACACTTGTCCCACTTATATGGCATGAATATGAGAAGTTTATCTGACGTGGGTCTCAACAATTTGGTATTAACCGTTAGACGATGATGCTTCTGTGAATGATATGTCTCGCGCCTCCTTTTGTATGTCTTTATTTAAAATTTGAATGTGAAACGTTTTAAGCAAAAATACACTTACTCATTTGTTTTCGCACACTTCACTCACATCCTACACTTTCTATTCTCAAACCTTCTACGAAAAACACCCTTTTTCGAAACGTACCTTAGTAACCTGAAAATATCCAGAAATGTTACGACATCTTCTTTGTCATCTTCCCAAGTTTCAGTTCAGGTGGGTTCTAGTATAACTCTAGTCATCAAGTCTAAAACAATGTATACTCGTGAAGACAAGCTAAATGTCCTTGCAAAGTTAATCTGCGACCTTGAAGGATTAAAAGCAAATGGGATTGATATGGTGGATTTACTACGTCATCAGGGTTGGTTACCCTTTGTGAATATGTTGAATGGAAAAACATACTCGAACCTTATGAAATACTTTTCGGTTAGGGCAAAAATCTATGATAGATGGGCTCATGAAGAAGAACTCAGGCAAGAAAGGGAAAAGTGCCCGAAGAAAGTGAAAATGGTTATACTCAAAAGGCTCATGAAATAAGACAATAATAGAGTAAAAAAGAGTAACACACATTACATAAATAAAAAGCCGAGCAACAATATTTTGCCAATCTAAATAATAGAATGGTGAGTCCATACCTTGTAAAAAAAAAAAAATAACCAAAGAAGATCAAGACATGTGTGAATTGTAAGAAATAGAAACAAAAACTATCATACACAATTGAAAAATATCACCTAAGAATTGCTTGGAGAAAGTAAAGATGACCCAAAATCATATATTTATACACATTATGATTATAAAATAAGACAATAATATGTAATAAAAATTACACATACTCCAAAAAAAAAATTACACATGATCAATCTATAAATTATTTTTTCATCAATAATAATAGTGGCTAGTTACAAAAAGATGAGTAGTAGAATGAGCTATATAGATGAATATGGTAAAAGGAGTTATAAAAATTAATCGTAATGAATTGATATAATAATTTTACTTGGACGTTAGACTTGTTGGTTTTATTCACACATTTTTTTAGGATAACTTATTTATGCATGTTATGTGTTGTGATAGTATATATACATACGAATAGATAGACTAAAAAAATCACCATTTAAAGGCAAACAATATAAATAAATAAAACATGTATTGTATAGGGAAATTACATATGAGTAGTTGAAGGAGCTCTGAAAATGAATATGGGAAAATGAGTAATACAAATTAATTGACAGTTACACAACTAAGAAGTTAATGAATGAATGAACCATTTTTGTAAAATATAGTTGAACAATGTTTAATTAGAGATGAAGCTTTCAACTAAGTGATGATATCGGGTGCTGACTCATAAATTTTCTTTCTATTATGTGTACCATATTTCTCATTAGTTGATATGTAACTTTTTGGTTAGTTACGTTCTGTTGTAAAAAAAAATGACAACAAATTATATTAATTAGCATGGCCAAGTAATAATGTAAGTTAGAGAAATACTAACTTGACACTCAGGTGGTTCTTGTAAGCTATGAATAAACTTCTCCCACATTTCCTGCATAGTAAACAAATTTCCGACTAAATATTCATCCAACTTGGGATCTTAAAAAAAAAATATTGTAAGCATTGACACTGACGCCTTCCAAAGTTCACAAACATATTTCATCAATCTTTTCTTAAGCACCTTATGATCATGATCAATATCAAAGCTGCACTATAATATATTTAAAAATGGTGTTAATATATATCAAAGTGACACATTGTACTGTAACATCTAATAATGTTTTTTTAACACAGTTTTATCTAATAATGTTAAGTGTATGAACAATACAACATAACACATTGAACTATAACATCTAACAACCTGATATGTAATAGAGATGTGGAAAAAATAACAAAGGAAATTAAGTATACATCAACAACATGTTATTTAACACAATTTAATGAATGCATGTGTTAGAGAAACAACATTAATGAAAAAAGATCACAATGTGCTACACATGAAAAGAAAAAAAAATAAGACGAAGGTGGTGATAGTGTCTCAATGATGGTTTAATGGTCAAAGGAAGATAATGTATGACGTTGATCACAACGACAATTTATGAGAAGATAAAAAAGAAGGAGTTTATAGGAGGAAAGATATGGGGGATAAGTTTTATTTCTTTAATTCATATGTTTTAGATCGAGTTTAGCAAAGCTGAATCACAACGTAATTGTATAAAGCAAGTTAAATATATTCAAAAGCATCTTAAATGTCACCGTTTTAATGGTACTTTAATCGGATTATTGTTGTATCTAGACTAAAATAGGTATCTCAAAATTTTTGTTTTCATCTTTGTTGAAAATATCACACCTTATTTAGTTGTAAGTCAAGTTTAAAAGAGGCGTCTTGTAATCCATGTTTTGCACTAGTGTGATCTTCATCCAAAATCGTACGACATTAGGTATATATTGTTGGAACAAAATGTGTTTAACATTACCACCTTAAGTTTTGATGATAACAAGGTATTAAAAAGTCAATTGGATATGCTAATATTTGTTCAAGTTTACAAGACCATAGACAAAAATTTATAAGTCTTAGATCCAAGTATTGGTTCTCAAAGAACAAAAGTGAGCAATGGAATTAGCAAAGGAAGCTTATGTTGCAAGACAGAGTCTGAAGTCCATCAGAAGCTGACTGCCAGAGTCTGACGTCATCAAGCGTCTGAAGACCATCAGAGTCTGAAGTTCATCAGAGTCTGAAGTCAAGAAGCTACAGTTAGTTAAAGTTTGTTAGTCTGAAGACACATCATTGCAGAAGGAATAGAAGCCTGGAGCAACGACTATTTGAGAGGAATTAGAAGGCATTGGATGGTTATCCACTGAAAAGCGCAGGAAAAAGACATAGTAAAATTGTACAACTACTACTCCACTACCTTGGCTGCAACAAATCATTCCATCCTAGGACAAGGAATGAATTTCAAATTATTCCATCCTATGACAATAACCAAATCAAGCAACAAATCATTGGCGATGGTCAAGCTTCAACAACTCTTTTGATGTGTTGGCAATCATCAACATATCTTTCACACCTCTATATAAAGGAGTGAAGACTTGAAGATTAAAAAAGAGACCCACCAACAATTTACAAGTGCCAAAACTCTGCTGAAACTGTTGCACATCAAAGTTCACTTAGAATTTCTTATTAACTTTCATATCTTAGTAATTCTAGAGTCTAAGAGTCTTATCTAATTTGTATTGTGAATATCACTGATTGTATATCAAGTGTTCAACCTCAAACATTTTTCTGTGTAATTTTGTTTGTTTAGAAGTCTCTTGTTTTTGTGTTTGAGCATAGGAAATCACTTGCTTGCGTGCTTGAGTATTTGGAAGTCTCTTGCTTGTGAGCTTGAGCATTTGTAATAAAATATTGATTTTAGTGAACTCTCCTTGGAAGTGCAAGGGGGACAGGACTACTTCTGTATTGTGGAAGAAACCTGTATAATTGTCTCTCTCTCTCTCTCTCTCTCTCTCTCTCTCTCTCTCTCTCATCCGTTGCATTAGACTCTGAACTTTGTTTTTGATTCTGAACTCTATCAGACTCGGAACATTGGACTTAGTTTAAAAAGATAACACAATTCAACCTCCCCTTCTTGTGTTTTTCTCACCTTCATATATGAGTCATAACTCTTGTATATTGTCTATCGAACATTTCATTTAACAGCAAAAAAAAAAAAACAATTTCATTCAATAAGGAGTGATAACAGTTGAACCTAACAAGTATTTGGCTCAATGTTCTGGACATTACCAAGTCAAACACAGTGAACATTGGTTCAATATCCACTCATGTATTTGTCGAAATAAATGTTATCGTTGTTCAAACATTCGCTTTTAAATTAGTTTTTGTATGTATAATTAAGCCAAAGAAAATTATGGATAAACACTCATACATTTATTTACACCTTGTAAGATATAGAAATAGTGAGTAGAGTGACAAATGTGATATATAGATGATGCGATAGAAAGAGAGGTAGAGACATGTATCAAGGTGTTAAATAAGTGGAGGAAAAACAAATGTGTCCAAATATAAGTGTCTTTAAGCCAAATAGATTAATATATTTTTTCACCCTTTTAAAAAAATGTTTTTTCACAAATTTAATATATTTATTTGTTGTGACCGAACAAAAATTCCACTGCTACCCCATTGCAAATTTATATAATATATTTATTTATAGCAAATTATTAATTATATATTAAAATTATGGCATATATATGTGCAAAATGTCTTTTATGAGCCTTTGCAGGAAATGGATGAAAGAATGTGTAATCACGGCAACGGCGACGGTTTTGGTCAATGGAAGCCCAACAGATAAGTTCTATTTGGCTAGAGGTTTAGGACAAGGGGACCCTCTCTCCCCTTTTTGTTTCTTTTGGTGGCAGAGGGTTTCCATGTGATGGTGGAGGCTATGGTTACCAACAACATGTTCACTGGCTATAAGGTGGGTCAAGAGCGAAATTTATCTGTGTCACATTTACAGTTTGCAGATGATACTTTAATTTTGGGTTAAAAAAGTTGGGCTAACGTCAAAGTTAATTTTCATATGAGTGAGGTTGTGGGTCTGAATGTCAGTAGGTCCTAGTTACTTGAAGTAGCGGTAATTCTTAATTGAAAAGTATCTACCTTGCCTATTGTTTATCTCAGCCTTCCTGTTTTGGAAGATTTTCAGCGGTTGTATTTTTGGGAGCTAGTTATTACGGATATTAAATCCCGTTTGTCCAGTTGTAAGAGTAAATACTTATCATTCAGTGGTTGTCTCCTTCTTCTCAAGTCTATCCTGACCTCTCTCCCTGTCTATGCTCTTTTCTTCTTCAAAGCTCCCTCAGGTACCATCTCCTTTAATTCTTTTTTTTTTTTTTTGGGGGGGGGGGGTGGGGTTTTTTTTTTTCTTTTTTTTTTTTTTTTTTTTAATATACA
>Ga0315914_1010170_pt1 | contig 11797 bp, 5 predicted proteins | sample MpolenodulesMG_FD_203920 | JGI IMG/M metagenome (GOLD analysis project Ga0315914, IMG submission 203920) | Medicago polymorpha root nodule microbial communities from Los Angeles, California, United States - elongated nodules | ecosystem: Host-associated > Plants > Roots > Nodule | place: USA... | reverse complement strand
ACCCGGCGCGGAAAGAGGGGGGATGGGAAGAAGAAACCAATGCTGGCAGGGGCACAACGGATTATTTTGTGTGATCCACATTGCACCGACAGTTTATGTGCTCCACAACGTCCAGATAACTCTATAAATAGGGGTCACTGTTTTCATTACAAGTAAACTACACCAGAAAAAAAAAATTATGGAATTCTCTAGCTTTGATCCGAACACCAAGCTAGCGGCATTCTACTACAACGGGGGAAAACCACCCCATCTGTTTAGGAATCGAAACGATTTCACCCTCTCTGGGCTGAAGGATGAGTTGGATCGAATCAACCGTCAACTCAACCACAGATACACGAAGAGGGTGGTCGGTGTTGAATATCGATGTCCATTGTCCGACTCAGCCGGATCTCTTCGGATCAGCCGGATAAAACTCACGAACGACGATGACGTGAGAACCATGTTCTCTGTCTTTGGTCAACAGAGTACTAGATGACCGACCGAGTTGGACGCTTCGTTGGTTAGATCTGCTAAACAAATTCAAAAAATGATCCGGCGCAGGAACTACGAAGAGATCAGGGCTCTGCTGGAGGGACAAGAGGAAGAAGTTAGTTTAGATGATCCGTGATAATGTGTTATGTTTTAATTAATCGTGTATTTTATGTTGTTTTAATTACGTGTTAGTTATATGTTGTTGAATTAGGTCATTGCATTATGTTTTGAATAATATATATATTATTTAAACTTTCATTATGTTTTAATTTACGTTTTAATTTATGTCAAAGATGTTTATTTAATCGCTAAAATAGTCCGAATTCGACTCACTTTTTTTAGGGTGTAAGTACAATCCGGATTATAAAATCCGGAATGCCTCAACATAGGATTCTTTTGTGAGGACCACATTTCACAGACAGTTTTTGTGGTCCACAACATCCATAAACCTCTGTAAATAAGTGTTTTCGGTTTTCATCTTCATTTCCATCAAAAACACACAAACACACAAAAGAAACCATGAAATTTTTCGTCATTGTGTTGAAGATCTTTCTAATGTTGTCGCAAATAGATTGCTCTCTATTTGACGGCATTATGAAGATCTTCAAGATGCTGCAAAAAATATATAGATAGATACAAAGCTTATGAACTTGATCTATGCATATGAACATCAAGAGGTTTCTATGAGTTAGATCTTGCTGCCTGCCAGATGAATATGTCATTTGGCAAGGCAGCATGATCTAACTCAAAGAAATCCTCTTGAAACACCTTGTCTTTCTTCATTATGGTTGTTTTTATTTGTTTTATGTTGTTTTTATTTATGGTATGTGCCTTTGTTATATTTTTTCCAAGTCATTCGCCAGGAAAACGCTGCAAATATAGGATCTGATACCGTTCAGATTTTATAATCCAGATAAACTTCATGCAAAGGTTTGACCGGTTAGTGGAGTTTTAATGCATTTTTGGACGGTTTTGATTGTGTAACACGTTTTATTTTACTGTACTTATGACCTATGACTGATTTTAGGCTATAAAAAGGCTTGGATCTTCAACTACTTCCTTCATTCTTGACTTCACCTCCTTTCTCACATTTTCTTCAAAAAAAATTAGTTTTATAGGTAGTTTTTAGGTGTTTGTGGTGTCATGGTCATTGTTGACCGTTCATAGGACCCCTGCAATTACATAGCAGCTTATGTGGGGGGTTGTATAACGGTCAACAGAGACCCTTGACATCAAAGAAAGACACAAAATATTCATATACGTTATGTCCGGATTTTATTTTCCGGAAACACTAACAATCTGGTTCGTATTATATTTTCCGAAGCAGGGGTATTTTTGTATTTTTTGCAGGGTGTAGGAGAACATAGTAGGGTGGGAAAAGTAACACTCTTTTTTTTAATTAGGGGGCTTTAATTTAATGGGCTTAGTGGAGGCTTTTTAAGGGAGCTTTGCTAGTTGGGGCTCTATTGACACCTCTATGTGTTAGTGCCGTTCTTGATACTAGTTTTTATAAATTTTAGTGGAATTATTAATTTAGAAAAAGAGGTGTGTCTTAAACCTTTAACTTTTTTTTAGGGATAAACTTTTAACTTTTTTATAGTAGAAATATCTTTTAATTTACCTTTTACTTTAATTTGTTTGGAAATTTAATTACCTTTACAAAACTTTATTTGTGAAAAATGGGTGTTTTAAAAGGTAGCAATAATTCATTAAAGGGGTATTTTAAACTTTAATTTATTTTATGAGATATTTTTCGTTTTAATATGAAACATTTATTTCGAAAAGATATCTTTTTGAAAAGTAAATTTTTATTCAAAAAACTATATATTTTAAAAAAATCAAAATTATATATTTTGAAATTTTATCTTTTATTTTTTGAATTCGTTTTTATTTTAATTCTCCGAAAAATTAACTTTTTTAAATGAATTTTTAAATTTAATTTTCAGGAAAGACAAATTTACCATGTGCTTTGATTTTGTACTATATTTTAGTAAAAAAAATTATAAATTGGTTACCAATAATTTAATAAAATAGGGAACATATAAAAATTTACTAAAATTGTAATAACTTTCTCAATTATTATTCTTTAAAAAAATATTACAAAATATTATCGATAAGGATGACACTAATGGTCGCATTATAACAACATCCTATTCCTCTCAAAAATAAAACATCCTATAAGATCTGAATTTAAATTTACTAAGTCAAAATCTTACGGTTGAGTTGACACTTGGAGAATTATAACTATTAATGTGTATAGTAACGTTTTTACTCAGTTGGTAGAGACATTGTATTATATATGCAGTGGTCGAGGTTCGAACTCTGGATTATCCACTTATTTATTTTAAGAAGTGAATTTTTAGGTATTAGGCTACTTGACAAACAAAAAAAAGAGTGAACAAGCAAAAAAAAAACCTTAAAATCGTAACTTTCACCAAATAAAAACTTCAGACTTTCAAGAAACTTCAAAAATCCTTCTGAAATTGTCAAACATTAGTCAATTACCCCCCTTCGTTTGTTTAGACTGTTAATCCCTATGGCGTGACAATTAACTGTGTACGTGACACCTTCAAGTGGGTTGTACGTTATGCCACGTCACAGAGGGTAAATGACTTTTTTTTTTTTTTTTACTTTTTTGCTTTCTTCATCTTTTTCCTTCCACTTCTTCATCAATATTCATAAAATAAAATAAAAATCCAAATTTTTTTTAAGAAACAACAACATCGTCATCTCATTACTACACCTCCACTACCATCACCAACAATAACACCACCTAAGCTAATTAACAAAAATTCATCAACCCATAAACAACAAAATATCGAACTCTTAAACCCATGAAGTTAAAAAAAATATATGTATAACATTGTGAAAAGAAGAAAATAGAAATATTCATCAACCCATAAACAACAAAATTTCAAAATATTCCTTCTTACTCTTTGATCCCTTCTCATCTCTCACTTTGAATCATCACCACCAACAAATACCTCACTCAAATTCATTCCAAACCCTAATCCCTCCCATTGAAACTTAAATTGCAACCAGAGATTGTTTCAATTTTCTGCGATTTTTGTTGTTTATGGGTTGATGGATTTTTGTTAATTAGCTTAAGTGGTGTTATTGTTGTTGATGGTGGTGGAGGTGTGGTAATGAGATGATGTTGTTGACGATTGTTGTTTCTTCAAAAAGGAATCTAATTTTTTATGAATATTGATGAAAGTGCCTCCTCGAAAGAGTCACAATGTCGGGATGAAAAGGATCGAAGAAGAAGACGAGGCGTGTGAGTTTGGAGATGATGATGATGATGATGGTGATATCAAGGCCAAGGCGCCACAAAGTAGAAGTTGTGCAATTCCCTTAGGAGCGAGGATGTTTTAATTGATCATATAAAAGTGTAAGAAAATGAATTTGTGTTCTCTTGTATTTGGTGTTTGTGAGGTGTGAATTGTGTTATGAGATTGACTTGTATATGGCTTACACCTTGTATGGGATTAGTTCATATAGCATTTCTGATAGTTTTTTTTTAACAAGTAGTATTTCTGATAATTATTGTGACTCTTATCAATGAGAATTTTTCCTTCTTCATTTAAAGAAATATTGTGAAAATTATGACATTGTTCTCTATTGTTAGGGGGTCAATCAATCGTAGCTACATATGATCGGATCTACTACACTCTTGCATTACTTTTTAATTGAATGTCTATTTTACAAATAATTGACCACAGAAACAAAATTAAAGGATTGGTTTATTCACTTGTGTATGCAGCACTTTTTTCACTTGTTGTTTTGCCTTTACTAGATTAAAAAAAAATAGTTTGTGAAAGAAAGTAAGAAAGAAGACAGGAAAAATAGGATTTGTCAAAAAAAAAAGACGGAAAAAAATATATTTATGAAATGCCATAAATATACGAGAGAAAATAAAGATGAAATGCCATAAATATTTGTTGAATTATGATGAGACTCAACGAACAACCACATAAGTTAGTTAGATCTCATATCTTAATCCAAAATCTTAAAACACTACGTATATGGTTTCTCTCACTTATGTGTTGTTCAGTGTTCAATTTTCATCTAATGTGGGCCCTTGTGCAGGCTCATGTCCCCACTTTATTTTTTATTTTCTTTGTACATTTCCTATTCATTGTTCTCCACCAATAGTCCAACAATTATATGTGTAGTATTAATTATCAATAGTGTATAGTATCTCACTAAAACTAACATTCAACCAAGAATTAAATTATTAATAATATATGCACGCTATATTAAAGGCATTTTCTTTCTAAGTGACTTCCTTTATCAAAGGCAAAGAAGATATTTCATCAATAACCGTCAAAGTAGAGAATGTATAACTTATTAAATTATTAATATGTATTGTTTGAAATTTATATGCTGGACATCTAACTCTCATTTGACACACAACGATCTCCCACCCACCCAAGTGTAAGTTTTTTCATATAGGTATGACCCCCCTTAAGCGAAATGTTCTGTTATCCACGTAATATTATATTGTTGTTGTTATCCACCACATTAATGGTACACACCTTCTGACAACCTTTGCCAAGTAGACTTTCAAAAGTAGGAGTCGAGTCATTTAGCAATCTTCGACTTTGATACGAATTTTGGATCATGGGGGGAGCCTAGGTGATTATCACATTAGATCAAGAGCAACTATTCAGAAAATTTGACACCATATCTTCAGCAAAAACTTTAAGGCAATAGGTATATAAGTCATACCACTTATATGTTTCTCAACATTCAATTTGTAATCCATTGCTAAAATTCTAACTTACACTTGACACACAACATTCTCTCTCGCAAATGTGAGCTCATCCATTCATATAATATGCTCTCCCTCAAGAGGAAAATTTTCCTTCCACATGTAGTTGCACTATTGTTGACACCGACCACATTAACGAAAGACGCCACCTGATCACCATTATCAGAAAGACTTTGGACACAAGGAGTCAGTCCTTTTAGTATCATAGTTTCATTTTTCTTATGGTAATTAATTTGTGGTGAATAATGAAAGTCATTACAACTTGTATGGTGGCCTTGAATGAGTTATACCTCTCGAAAAGTAAGGAAAAAATCTAAAAATAATAAATATTTTATTAAAGATAAGGAATGTAGAACCAAAAAACTGAATTGTTTTTTCCTTCTATTTCTACAGATATGATAATAAGTGTTTTTATTATATTATTCTTGGTATTTTTCTATTCTTATCTTCTTGCTTTACCTTACTCTTGTGTGTTCTAATTTCATTTTCGTATAATAATCACTTATTATAATTATATTTGAAGTTCTAAATTGAAGAGAAAAAAATGAAATTAGAGTTTGAATTATTTTTCACTTCGAGTCGAAGGAAAGACACCATAGAAATGAAATAACTCACTTTTTTTTTTTTACAAATGAAATAACTCACTTAAAACCTACTTTTAAAGGATTGTGTGGTACGGTTGAATTAACTTAAGCCCTTTTGAAATAAAAATTTAGGCGATTAACCTTTTGGAACAAGATAGGGGATCTTGTTTATGTGAAGAGTTTTCATCGACATGTGTTTGTTGCAGCATAGTTGAATGGTAAGGCTGGTGTGTGAATATACTCGTAAAATGATAGCAAGTTTTTGAACCACGTTAGTGGGGATAAAGATGCTAAATCATTGTGGGTGATCTTGAGAAATTGTAGGTAAAGAAATCATGTAATAACAACAAGATGAATTTGATGGAGAGGATGCTAAGTTTGGAGCATTAAGAAGGTACTTCTTTGGCATATCATTTTAATACTTTCCAAGGCATTATGAGTATACCCTGTTATAGGCGTTATGTTAGATGATCAAATTCAAGAGTTCTTTTATCTTAGTGTATGTCTGGTATTACGGTAGATGTGTCAGAATCACGGTGAGTCATTGTGATATTTCAGAAGCAATAAAATGTAGTTTTTGGAAAATTATGTGGGTCGTCGTGAGTTTGACACATCTACATTGATACTAAGTCCCGTGAGTTTAGCTCAGTTGGTATAAACAATGCATAATATATGCAAGGTTTGGGGTTCGAATCCCGACCACCACAAAAAAAAAAAACATAGACTTAGAGGATCTTATCAAGAGAAGCCTTTTGAATGATGATATGAGAACAAAGTCTCAAAATTGCTCTTTGTAGTCATGGTTATGAAGTTCTAAATTAGGTTACTTTGAATAAAGTTATTGAAAAGAAAGTCTTGATACCGTAAGTGCATATGCCCTTTGCTTAATGTTATGAATTGATTTTGGTTTTGATTAGATGTCAAAACTATAGGATTGGAATTTGTGTAACTAGGCGGGTCCAAAAATCTCAAATCACAATTCTTTTTGAAATCTCATACTTGCGTGTTTTTGAAAATGTGAATTCATTCACTACATTTTATGTTTGAAACTTTCAAAATTTACATGACTGAATCGCTTCACCCCGACTCTGTTTATGTGAATCCATTCACTAAAACTCTCTGGTTTGTGTGAATTGATTCAGTCAAAAATGAGTGAATCATTTAACTCTCTTGATCTTACATAGAATGAATCCCTTCACTCTATTAAGTGATTTGTTTCATTTCTTTTTTTTTTTCACTCATTTTTAACACATTCATTTGCTCTTTTCACAAAACTATATAACATAACATTATTTAAAATTTTAAAAGTACCCTATTTCTTAATCCTGAACAGCTGAAAGGTAAATAAATATACGGCCAACGATAATCGATCCAGTAGTTGTTAAGAATATAATTCATTCCTTAAAAAATGCCCCGCTAAAAAGAAATATTTATACTTTTTTTTAGGGATGGAAATATTCATACCTTAAAATAGTGTGGGTTCAAATTTCACGGTTGATAAGAAAACTTCGTTAATCTAAAAGACGGCATCATATAGTTAGGGCGACCTGTTCTTAACACTGTAATTTTTATTCTTATCTTTTTGGGGAAATTGCACTAACCTCCCATGTGGTTTCACTAAATAACATAGAGATCCCCTCTAGTTTTAAACAGGCAATCACCTCCCTTGAGTTAACACTGTTAGTTATAATTAACAAAAAAACACAAATGACATTTCCTGCTTGTTATGGTATTCTCCTTATGCCAATTCCATCCATGTCTAGCTTTCTTCTTTCTCATGAAATCACCATGTCTAGCTTTCTTTTTTCTCATGAAATCAACACCGATGCCTTGTTCTTTTAGATATATACTTTTTCTACTATAGCCTGCAACTTTCCTGGCTCATTTACTATTATTGTGACCTTTATATTAAACGTAATAGCTTTACTTCATGTTGTTGGCTATAGTTTCATAAACTAGATTATCACTAATAAGTATCTTGAACTTTACTGATTACCGAGACAAATTACAGTGGTCAAATTATTTATATTTTAGTAGCAATTTACAACAGTGAGACAATGATTTTCGGTATGAATCTCCACTTGAAACAACCATAATTTTATAAAAAAAACGAAACCATATCTCCCCAAAGTCCAAACACAATACTGCCAATAAATTCCCAACTCAAAAGGAGAAATTACTGCGAGATTCATAAATGAATATTAGTTTCTGCCTTCTTGTCCTTCTTCTCTATGGAGAACAACCTTTACTAAGTGGTTCAACAACCTTCACTGAGTGGTTCATTTGTGAGTAGAGTGGTTTTTTTTTCTTTCATTGGTATGAGTAGCCTCTTAACTTAACGTGGGCAAACAGTGTTAAACAAAAAGGGGGTTTGTGTCTATTAGAAACTTAATTAAGGGAGGTGAGTGTCAAGTATAAAACTAACGAGGGTGTTTATGACATTCAATGAAAACTTAAGGGAGGTCAATGTAATTTTTCCTATCTTCTTTTATTGAATATTAGTTGATTAATGATAATACTTAACTTTGTTTCGGTCAAAAAGCAAGACGTCACCGTATATTTTTTGCCTAATGAACTTGAGACCAAACATACATAATTGAACTTTTGATTACTATTAATTAAAATAAAGTTACATTTGGGTTTGTACCAAGAGATATGGTGTAGAATAACACCATGATACAATGAAATCATCTGGTAAGTACTTTTATTAATTAATTGCTAATAACTTCACCATCTTCATTATTTTTATTATTATTGACAGAAGAATCATCATCACCATAACAATTATTATTATTATTATTTACCCTTGCAGGTTATAATGTAACTATGGTGATGTAGCAGGATATCCAAATGGTAATGGAGAAACAGATTTATCCAATAGATTTGGATGAATGAAGCCAAACTTGCGCAACACCTGATTATCAGCAAAATTGAGAGCTCTCTCCATGCCATTCCAGCAATCATCTGCAGCATACATTGGATTATGGTGACCATTACAAGGTTGACACCCTGTAAAATGTGTAATAAAAGGTCTTCTAATGTCACCTAAGTTCTTAACATACTCCTCCCTCATCTCACCGTAACGTTCACTCACTTTCTCTGCATGCCTCCTCCTTAACCCTTCCACCCTTTTTTCTATCTCATCATATTTCTCACCCATTTTATCATACATCTTTGAAATTTCCAACCAATACCCTTCAAAATAATACTCATTTTCCATATAGATCTTTTTTGTCCATTTGTCCTCTCCCATCGCGATCAAGTAAGCAAGTGCGGTCTGATCATCTGAATCAGGTACAACTTTTGTCTTGAAAGTTGCTCTTAGCCTCTCCCCCCATTTCTCGTATTCTGGACTGTTTGGGCCCATACTGGCCCAAACATCCATAAAGTCCAACGACCACTGACAATTCCTCATCAAGAAAACACCCGCGTTTAGCCCAGTCCAGCTATGTTCTTTCTTAACCAACTCTTCCCAACCATGAATCACAAGGTTGTGATCATTGTAACGCCATAACGGTAACTTGAACTCCATGTCGGTGAAGATGGCATCAGAGTCGACCCACCATATCCATTCAACTTCCGGATGGGCCAACATCGCGGCCCGAACCATAGGATACTTGGCCCAATAAGAGTCCATTTTTGGGTGCAACAATGCATTGTTGTAGATTATGTCGTGGTTGTGTATACGACAATAATCAACCTTGTTTTTAAAGAACCGAAGTAAAAGGTGGTCGCCAATCGGGTTATCACACTTTGTTGGCTGTGAACCCGTTATAACAAGTATCTTTTCGCTTGCTCCAACCATGAACGAAGGATGGTGAAGTAGCCATTCTTTTCGCTTCTCGTCCCAATTTTTCATTGGTTTGTCCATGGTGTAACATGTTTGTGGATCATCATAGAAGGTTTTGTCTGAAGGGTCGTGTAACAAATCAGGACCAGCAAAGTCGGTGTTTGTGGTGAAGTTAAAGGATTTGAGTTTGGTGGTGATGGAGTTGAATTTAGGGTTGGTGTTTGGGATAGGAGTGATGAAGGAGGAGAGACCCCAGATTAAAAGAAGAGCTGACATTGCACCTAGGAGGAAGATGCAGCCGCTTGAAAGCCATGAAGATGATTTGTTTTTGGAACCAAATTTGGTTGCCATGGGTGAATTGTATGAATGTTTGTGAACTCTTGGGAATTTGAATGCTATTTTAAGGGTGATTTTTTGATAGGTGGCGTATGAAGATGTGCTAGCTAATGCTTCTTGAATACTAGTCCTATTGTGAAAAAATGTCGTCTAGTGAAACTGATTTTGTGTAGTTTCGATAAATGTAAATTTGCATGGTTGTCAATTAAGGGAATAAAGCAAAGATAGTACTAAATTGGGAAAATTGAGAGCAAAAGAGTATGAATTTTTGGAAAAAGGGACACGGTTGCATAGGTTTTCCTTGGTTGCTTCAAATTTATCTTTCACATATATATCATGAACTTGTGGAATAACACAACTGAAAATCTGAAATATAAAGAAAGGAGGGACTAAAATGACTTAAAACGGCTACTTATATGTAGTAATTTGTAACTCAAATGTAAGTACAAAACAAGCACTTTAATTAGAGTGCACGAGGATGAAACGCATATTTCTCGTCTTAAAAAAGATACACAACCAATTAAGCGGTGATTGTTGTCTGGATTATATTTGTCGTCAACTTGAAGAACACTTGTTTTCTAAACTAATTGCAATTCTTTCAAGGACACAAAAGTTGAGTATGGTGTTAATTGTTGAGTATATCTGTTTAAGGGACAATTTATTTTGAGTGCACTATACATACTAGTATTTTTAAAGCCTGGTGGAAACATTTCGTGTTTAACTGGAAAACTGATTCTTTGAGTTGAGGAAAACCACACTTAGAGGTGTCCATGGTATTAGTTACTTCGGTTTTGAAGTAAAAAAATCATCTAAGGATAAAATCACACACGGTTGGTTTTGAAGAACTATTTTTAAAAAAAATCTGATATGATATAATCCAATTAAATGCAGTTTTGTTTGAATTGATTTTTGGATAGCAAAATTACAATTGTGTAAATAAATTATTAATAAAGGTGGCTTATAAAAATATGATGTACTAAAAATTAACAACCAAGAATGACAATGATGAGTCTATAAGCTACAAACCAGGACCAAGAATGACAATGATGAGGCTAGTTCAGATGACAATATTGATATTGTTAGATTGGACGTTTTACGCTGCTTTAAACCAGGACCTCACAGTTGTGTGTAAGTTTTAGATAGTTTACCATTTCATCTACAAACGGAAAAAAAAAATAATGATAATGTTCAATTATGTTTGTAACACAAAAAAGTAAAAAACTAAATTAAGTTAATATTATTTCAAAAATAAAATTAAATATATTTTAATAATAAAAAATAAATAAATATTATAATTAATTATGTATGTGATTTCTTCAATTTGATTGGGTTTCGAAAAAAGAATTCAAAATTAGATCTAATTCGAATGTTTTGTATTTAAAAAAAAAATCATCCAAACACATTCAATATTATTTAGTTTTATGCAATTTTCAAATTTTTGGATTGGTTTGATTGTGAACACCCCTAATCACAACAGACATCAAAACTCTTTCTTGAATAGCCTAAATAAATATTGAGCATTTGAGTATGTTTGTAAAATTAAACACATGGTTGAAGGTATTGCTACTCGATTAATTTTTCTTTGGAGCAATGTTATACATCAAGAAAAATTTTATCAAGAAAAATTCAAGAATGACATGGCAGAATAATCATCCTTAGATTTTATCAAGAAATTGTCCTGAAATTAATGTTAGCCAATAAAATCTCTGTCTGACCGGAAATCATGGGGTGGTGGGTGTTATGTATTTTTTTTTATGAAAGGTTAATAAATGAGACTGAAATCTAAGGGTGATTATTGTGCCATGTCATTCTTGAATCTTTCTTGATAAAATCATTCTTGAT
>Ga0315914_1010169_pt1 | contig 11797 bp, 9 predicted proteins | sample MpolenodulesMG_FD_203920 | JGI IMG/M metagenome (GOLD analysis project Ga0315914, IMG submission 203920) | Medicago polymorpha root nodule microbial communities from Los Angeles, California, United States - elongated nodules | ecosystem: Host-associated > Plants > Roots > Nodule | place: USA... | reverse complement strand
AATGGTGGGGTTTGGAAGGTTATTTATAGGGAGGGTAAGTCAAAAAACGGTTGGGAGGTCATAATTGCAGTCAAAAAACGTGGTAAAGACTTGACCACCGACAAAACATGTGGTACAAACCACCGGACATGACACTGATGCAGTCCGGAAAATACAATCCAGAATGCACCTGTTTTTTTCGGAATATATATTCCTGATTAATACGATACTGGTGAACGAAAGAAAAATTGACACTTCTTGTAGGGTTAAGGATGTTCCGGAATGTATAATCCAGAAAGCTTCATCATTGGATTCTTTTGTGCGGAGCCATTAATGTAGGTTTGAACGGTTACAACCACTAACACGTTTTCATTGACTGTAGTAATAACCTAGGACTTGTTTTAGGCTATAAATAGGCTTCCATCTTCAACAAATACCTTCATTCTTCACTTCACCTCTTTTCTTCCATTTTCTTCAAAAAAAAAATAGTTTTTTAGGGGTGTCGGTGTCATGGTCATTGTTGACCGTTCCTGCAATTGCATTGCAGCTTGTGCGGGGTTCATATAACGGTCAACAGACACCCTTTACATCAAAGAAAAACACAAAAAAGCACATAACATCTGGTCCGGAATTCGTTTTCCGGATAGCACTAATAATCTATTCCGGATTATATAATCCGGACCAGGGGTATTTTTGGAAATTTTGCAGGGCGTGCGAGAAGGCAGCAGGGTGGGAAAAGTAAATCCCGATTTTTTTTGTTCACCCTTTTTCTCCTAGTGACTCACCAATGACAAACATCGTTTCATTCTCTTTCATCTTCATCATTCTTTTCTCTTTCATCTATTAACAATTTTTTTTACTACTCCCCCTATTTTAAAATGAGTGTCACTTTAGCAATAAAAATTTGTTTCAAAATGAATGTTACATACACTTTTCAATGTAGAATTATTACTTCACTTTCAAATTGTACCCTTTAATTAATTGAGAGTACACTATCTCCAAAACATAACATCAATAGTAAATAAGGTTAATTAATAAAATCGTCTTGTCTTTTGACACTATCACTGCATTTCTTAATATAAACGACACTTATTATGAAATGAAGACAGTAATTTGTTTACCAATGTTATTCCCTTTCATTCTATCAATAATTAATATAGGGATTTCCATTAAAATATATAATTAGAAAGAGGAAACAACAATAAAATTAAAAAACAAAATTTGGAGATTTAAGATTTTTTTTGAAGGAACAACTTCATCTTTCTCGGATACTGGAAAATCGGGGCTCAGAAGAAGAAATAAGGAAGATCAAGAATGACAATTTTTTTATTTAACATAGAAATTGACAAATCTCTTTCTTATTTTTCTTCTTCTTTGTTTGATTATTTCTGGGTTGAAATTGAGAAATATGAGATTGAAGAGATTTTAATTTGACAAATTTATTTGTCTCACCTTTCATGGCACCGGTGTCATCTCTCTCTCATGTTCACTCTAATCTTTCTTACCATTCTTTCTTTCTCAAGAAGCAACCTTTTAGTTTCACTATGACAAAGACTGAAGAAAAAAAAACCAGTACCAGTGGTTTTAAATTTTTTGCAACCTGAACAATAGTACCGGTTAATAGAATATAAAGAGCAGAGTCTCCGTGAGCATAGCTCAGTTGACAGGGACATGCATTATTATATGTTGGGGCCGGGGTTCGAACCCCGAACACCCTACTTATTCACCTTTAAAAAGGTGAATTCTAGCCACTGGACTACTTGACCCAAAATAATATATATATAAAGAGAAGATGATGTGGCAAATTTTAATTGGAGTATGTTAGAGGTTGCGACTCTTGCATTTCTCTTAAAACAAATTGCAAGTACTTTTAAGCCGTTTGTAACCAAGTAGTTTTATTTTCATCATTAAGTCATATTTTTATAGTATTGTTCAATACTATATAAGTTATCTCCTCATAATGAATTAGAATGAAGAATGAAAAAACTCAATACTCTCAACAAGAAAAAGGATATGGAGACCTCTCCATAAAATAATATCTTAAAGGCTTTCTTTTTACTGGTTATTTTAAACTACCAAAATTTAGTAAAGAGGTTGAGAATACAAATAGTTATTTTTTAAAAAAAGATAATGAAAAAAAAAAGTAAGCTCTTGATTTACCGATTTGATTGATCTTTTTGAACTTACCAAAGAAAAAACGTCTTATTCGTTTATAGGAAACATGTTGTTCTTCTATATGTATCTCAATTGTCCTTTTATCCAACTGTATAAATTGATGATCGATCACAAAGGGAGGGAAGATATCTTTAGAAAAGGATTTTTTTTACCCAATAAAGAAACTATATATATATTTTTGTTTTAACCCTCCAAGTCCTAAGGAAGGAAACCATAAAAATATGTAGTTCGGTAATGATAAAACTAAAGTCTATAAAAAATTGTTCCGTCCATAAATTAAACTCGGATTCTTTCGAGCAATATGGCAATGGGTGAATAAATAACATAATTCAATATTTTTTATATTTTAAGTTTCCTTGAACAATGTTATGACATTCCCTTTTTTTATTTCTTTAAAAACATGAGACACTCATCTTTGATGTGACTATAACCTTCACATTCATGACATTGTATTCCTTTACCTTTGTTTGGTTTTTCTTCATCTTTGCTCTTGCGCTGAAAACAAATGTTCTTGAAGTTGTTTGACGCTTTGTCTTTGACATTTGCCCGTGATCTTTTGTCTGTTCTCTTCAAGACTTTGTTAAATTTTTTTACCAAGAAGAGCAATAGCTTCTGAGAGACATTCATCAGTATCCCTCTCCAATTAATCTTCATTATCTTCAGTGTTGGATACGAAGGCTATGCTTTTATTTTTCTTTTGAGATATGTCATTCATAGCCAACTCAAAGGTTTGTATAGATCCAATGAGTTTATCAACCTTGATGCTGCTTATGTCCATAGATTCTTCAATGGTTGTAACTTTCATATCAAACTTCTTAGGTAAGGATCTGAGAATTTTTCTTGCCAGCTTTTCTTCAGACATCTTCTCTCCTAAGGCAAAAGACGTGTTGGCTAAGTCACACAGGCGAATGTTGAAGTAAGAGATGGATTCATCCTCATTCAGTCTTAGATTCTAGAACTTAGTTGTGCGTAGTTGAAGTCTTGACATGCGAACTTTAGATGTGCCTTCGTGAGCAATTTTGAGAATCTTCTAAGCCTCCTTAGCTTCAATACAAGTGTTTATCAATCTAAATATATTCTTGTCTACAACATTGAATATAGAATTCAAGGCTTTGGAGTTTCAACGAGATTCTTCATATTCTTCTTTAGACCACACTTCTTCTTGCTTTAGGGCAGGTGTTGATGTTCCTTCTTTAGAGACAATCATAGGATGTGTCCAACCTTTGACTATTGCTTTCCATGTTTACTGTCCATAAATTTAAGGAAAGCAATCATTCGAGCCTTCCAATAATCATAGTTGGTACCATCTAAGATCTATGGTCTATTGACTGATCCTTGTTCCTTAGTATTGTCCATAAGAACATAATATACTTTTCCCTGGAGCTCACTCAAACAAAACAGGGTGTCTGCTCTGATACCAATTGAAATTTTCGTTCATGCAGGATGGATGTTAGACATATTGCCCGTGACAATGTGTATAACGTATGAATAATAAATCAACAGATAACAATAAACAACAGTAAAGTGATAAAGAAGAACACACAAAACTGTTAACCCAGATCGGTGCAACATCACCTACTCTAGGGGGCTTTCACCTAAGAAAGGAAATTCACTCTCTGTAGTATTAGCACAAATAGTCTTATATGAACAAAACTTGTTCAAAGCCTACCCTCCTAATACTACTCGTGACTTTCTATTTAGGACTCCCCCAAAATATGAGAACCCCTCTCACTTTCTCTCAATTACTAACCATAGCAATCGAAACAAACACAATATGAATAAATATGAATTACAACTTGACTAAACAAACCAACTTTATGTCTTTGAATGATTAATACGACACTTGAGTGGTTACAAAACAATAGCACAAAGACTCAAAGTCGAAACCCTAATACTGAGATCTTCAAGTGTTGTTTTCGTGTCATGTTATTAGGGTTAAGCCTCCTTAAATTGCTATTTACCTGCTGGGCTTTTTCTTCAATGGGCTGAATATGCTTGGTTGTCCACCAAAACAGATTTGAACCAAGTCTCTTTAAAAAGATTTGGTCGTTGAATAATTTTATCATCAAACATATATGTAGCGATATACTTCATAAAACACAAGCTTGTAGTGCACGATAACAAACTAAACTTCTAAAAGAACACATAATATGTTAAAACATCCCGAGGTAAGAAGACGCACTGATGCTGGAACATCTTGTCTCACATCTTGCATGTTCATATTGTTTTACCTAAATGCAGCCAATCAAAAGAACAACAATGCTTTTCTTCTTAATGTTTAATACGAGAATCTACCTCTCTTTTGTTCACGTTGTCATGGCATTGGACATAGCCTTTCCTCTTATAACATTAACGTTAAAGTAGATCAAACAAAAATGGTCCCTCAAGTAAAGCCTAAACACATGGTAAGTAAATATGTCTCTGTTCAGAAGGGTGGTCTGGATAAAGGAAAAGTAACTCAAATGGATAATGTTGAAGTTATTCTTACCAATAATCATGTTGACAACTTAGTTGTATGTGGAATAAATAATGTACTTGTACAAAATTGTATTATAATAATCCTCTTTTGGGATTTATGGATTTCACTGCTCTAAAAGACATGGGTGTTCAAATGGTTGAAGAAATTGGCTTAAAAACAATTGTTGATAAGGTAGTTGAACAAAGTACTAAAATTGTTATTTATGAAGTTTTTTGTTTAGCTCATTCGATTCAACTAACACAGAACATCAAAAAGATGATCAACAATATATGGATAAGTGTATTGTAGGACCTTGATGTGCAATGTTAGATGGGGACACTGTTCAAATTTATCAAACCCCTTTAGGTCAGGTTGCTAGAACATGTATAGCATATGAAGACAACTCTTTGGTTGTGTTATCAAGCCAAGAAACTGGTAAATATGATCAAGAAGTATTTTTCCATGACGTAGAAAATCAAGATTTTGTTAACCCTAAGTCACATGAGGAAAAATATTCTAGAAGAACCATTCTATTTAGATTTCAGTGATCTTCACAAACTTTAACCCGATGGTTCATGAAGACATTTGTGTACTTGAACAACTTTGGGGAAATGCAAAACATAAGGGTATAGTGGAAGCAGGGGCGGATCTGGGATTAAATTATTAGTGGGGCTAATTTTTTTTTGAAAAAAGTAAGACTAAAATTTTGACGATATAAATTCTACAAATAATAACATTTGTATTAATCGTAACAAATCGTTGATCAAAAATTATACAAATAATAATATTTGTATTAATCGTAATAAATCGTCAATCATTTTGTTCCTTATGTAGTAAAGTTGTTTATATTTTAGTAATATTCACTTTTTAATTATAATTTAAATGACATCATCAAAATGATAAAATAATTTAAATGAATGTTAAATTCGGAGTAAAAAATCTCAATCAAAAAATGGGTCTCCCCTTTATATATTTTTTTTATAGATTAGATAATGCATGACATAAGTTGCAAAATCTTAATATATATTCATATATAATTTATGTTGTTTATATTATTATCTTAAAAAATTAAGAAAATTGCAAGCGAAGAGAGTTGAACTTGAAAAAATTAAGATAAAATGCAAAAATTGAGAGTATAAAAGGGGAAAATGCAAAAGTTGAGAGTTGAACCTGGGACGTCCAAGTTTGCACTGTAAGACTCAGCCCACGCCACCAGGCCAAAGCTGCAAAATTGATTTTATTACGAAATAGAGGATATATATTACTTAATATAGGCTTTGTATAAAAAAATAATAAAAAAAAAGGTATGGGCTGGGCTGGTGTGGCTATTGCCACACCCTGCCCTGCTCAGATCCGCCCCTGAGTGGAAGTTGTTGACACAAGCCTCGAGATGGACGTCTCATGTCCCCTTGCCGATGGGGAATCCGCTCCCGGGTTGTCGTTGAACTATCAATGGTTACATCACTTGTTTTAAGGGTGTTTCTAAATTTCTTTCTCTTTGATTGATTTTTTTGTTTCATTAGATTTTGACCTAGCCCTCTAATCTTTTTTCCCTTTTTTAATAAAACTCTCTTTGGCTAAAAAAAATCTATTATATTTTCACGTAAATAATGGAAAAAACATCTCGAGAATTGATGGTTCAATTCAATAATATTTTGGTTCAAAATACAGGTGTAGTTTAAGTTAGTTGATAGACAATTTTAAAATGATATGGATAATAATATTCATATTTTTTTTCCTTCACAAAAGTGCTGCAAAAGCACCACATATATTCATTAAAAAAATAAAAGAGTACATTGAAAAAAAAGGGACTAGGCAAAAACCTCTTAAAAAAGTGATAAGTTTGAAATTAGGCAACCCCAACCTATTTCTAATGTACTCAGATCTAATAGAATCAGGAACATCATTCCAAACTTTGGTAGTAAAAAGAGTCAAAGAGAGACCTATGCTAACTAAACTATCTACGCAAAAATTACCTTCTCTAAAAATATGAAACAAGGAAATGCATTGACTGAGAAATGATTAAGCAATTAAGCCACCTATTTCTTAAAGGCCAAGAAACTAGTGAATGATTGGAGAAAGCAAGCTCAACTAGTTTAGAATCAGAAGTAGGGTTGGGAATAGGCCAGGCCGACCTACAGGGGCCTACGGCCTAGCCTGGTCTGTTTATGAAAAAGGTCAGGTTTAGGCTTTTGAAAAAGCCTATTTAAATAAATAGGCCAGGCTTAGGCTATCAAAAAAGCCTACGAAGCATGATAGGACGGCCTATTCATGCATATTATTAATTTTTTTTTATTTATATTAAAATATAATTTATATTAAACATAAAAATCAAGAAAAAACACAAATAATAGACTTTTTAAATAGGCTTTGAGGCCTTATAGTGAAATAGGCTTTTAAAGCCTTATAGCAATAGACAAGCCTTACAGTGAAATAGGCTTTGAGGCCAGTTTGGCCTATTTAGAAGTAGAGAAAATTGAATATTTTATGACTTTAATATGAAGTAGGCCTGTACATAGGCTTCTAGGCCAGGCCAGATTTTTAAATAGGCCAGGCCAGGCCAAAAAAATAGGCCTATGAAAGGCCATAGGCCAGGCATAGGCTTGCTAAAAATTTCGTAGGCCAGGCTCAGGCCTATCAAAGCCTGGCCTGGCCTGGCCTATTCCACTCCCTAATCAGAAGTGAGTCTAGTTTTGTTTATAATTGAAAAAACAATAATGAGAATTCTAGTTATATGCATGGTGATTAATTAGTAGATGTAAAGAACATACGCAATTTCCTATTTCATAAAACTTTTTTTTTTGGTTAGTAATAGAAATAGTTATTTCATATAGCTTTCTATTGAAAATTAAATTTTGGAGATTGACAATAACATACTTTTTTTAATGAACATTTTTTCTCTACGTATCACAAACCCTAATTCGACCCTCTTCTCATAACAAAGTCTAATCACCACAATAATCAAATTGCATATGTTTCTTTCTTTTTTTTTTGACAAGAAATTGCATATGTTTCTTATATGTAAATGTAAACAATAATAATAAAAATTAAAAGGATATACGAAACTCTAGAGGAATGTGCATCTCCCAGCCATTGCTCTAGTTTACTATTAATTGAGTGTTGCACTTAAAATTAGCTAATGCATATTTTTGTGTCCGAAACTTAAGCTGATACGAAATAACCATATTAGCAAATTGAACAATTAAGTTTTCCAATAAGCCTTAGTTAGGTTTATTGTGTATTTTATTCATAATTCCATTAGCAGATAATGATGCATAATTTGCAATAATAACTTAACATTTTCAGTTAACTGGATGCTGCATTTTCTTTTGTTGGGAAAAGAGTCAGAAAAATATAAGAAATAAATAATGGCAACCTTAACCGTACCTCCAGTGATACCATCACCTCGTGAAGATGCTAAGAAGCTGCACAAAGCTTTCAAAGGTTTAATTTTAATTTTAATTTTTTTTATGAAGAATTGAATTTTAAATTATAAGAACATAAAATACTCATGCATATTTTGATATTTAATCTTTTCCAACATTGTGACACCATGTTGATCGTGTTTGGTGCAATCTAGGGTTGTCGAAATCATGGTGGCAACGTGATTTCAATGAAACTCCAAACTATAGCTTCTATAAAATCATTGTAGCTCACAATGTTTCATAAATTCAAACATGCACGTAATTTTGTTTAGATTTTGCATTGAATTTGGAAGAAACATACCGTGACGCCATGATTTTAGCAAAAACTATACTTTTCAGCTTCATCAAAATCACGTAATGAAAATTATGAGGAAAGGACACAAATTGATATCAATATATGATCAATTAATTATATTTAAATAGCAAAAGTTAAGTGTAGCTATTTTCAACTCTAGTGGAGGTTGAAAATCTTGTATGTCGAAGGATTTACGCCAAAAGGATATATTGCATAAACAAGACTTAATTTGGTCTTGTAGAGGCACATCTTTAGGTTATTTGGTTGATGAAATTTTGACATTTATTGCAATTTCTATATTTTATTTCTCATTATATTATTTATTATTATAGGTCTTGGGTGTGACTCAAAAAGGGTTATTCAAATCCTTGCTCACAGGAATTCAGAACAACGTAGCCTTATTCAACAAGAATATGAAACTACTTATTCTGAACCACTTTCCAAACGGATATCTGCAGAGGTTCGTGGGCATCTCAAGGTAAACAATTTTTTTTCTTCCACATTTTTAGATATTTTCCAATTAAAGCATCTTAATTTGTTTGTATCATAAAATTGTTGACGAGTGAATCGTCAATTTAGTCTTTAAAATTGCAGTTATTTATTTGACGATTTAGCCGTTGAAAAATCTCAATCATATAATATTTTGGAGTCTATTAATTTAGCCCTAGAAATAATTAGAAAAGTTTAATATGAATAAAGATTTTCTTTTTAGGAGCCATTTTAGAATTTCGTTAAATTTCAGATCCTAAATTATCATTCCACTTGATTGAGCTACTTTTGCTCAAGTACATAACGGAAATAACATACTAACAAACTAACTGCCATAGCAGAAAATTGAACTCTATCCTATCAGTTACTTGCGCTACAAGCAAGTTAACCATTTACTAATTTTAAATTAAACACACAACATTTAAACATTGAATATGACCTATTGTTTGAAAATCGTTGGACTTACGATAAGATCTTCCTCTTATCGAGTTGTTATTGATGACTACAGTCCTTATCTCATCGTCTAACCGCGTCAACTAGGTTAACTATATGACGTCTACATGTTTGGTTTCAGAAAGCATTGTTACTTTGGCTGCATGATCCTCCAAGCAGGGATGCTAAGGTAGCAAGGAAAGCATTAACTAAACCAGTTGTTGATAATCAAGCTATTACAGAAATAATATGTTCTCGTACACCATCACAATTAAGGAGATTGAAAGAAGTTTATCTCTCAAATTATCATTCCCCTCTTGAGCATGACATTGAAAACCAAACTAGTGGTGATCACAAGAAGGTGCTTCCTCCATACCCTATCTCTTGGTAGTTTTATTTTTTTGGATTTTGAAACCATATAAAAGGTGATATTTATAATATTTGTACGTTTGGATAGTTTGGATCAAAATTACTTTCGAAATCAATGTATATCTATTCTCACATCTCTAGGTCTATTTCTCCGCAATTTCTAGAAGCAAGAACTTGAGGGTTTTCAAATGACATACATTGTCGATGTGAATTTCAATCTTTCCAAACACACGCTTAATTAACAAACTTAAATTGATTTTGTCACTTCAAAAGCTATGATCAAAGCTTTTTGGTAGACTTGAGTTTGAGGCCAAAATCAATTTTTAAGTCCTAAAGTCAACTATAACTAATTTGTGGTCAAATTACGTTTGACCAACCCCCCAAACATGATTTTGTAGTGTTTGACTGTGGAACCAAATATACTGTGTATTTGGTTTTCCAATAATAAAAATTGAATTTAAATACATTGATTCAGTAAAATAAATTATGGTCAAAGTAGTTGAATGTAAAGTGATTTGTGATTGAATATTATCATGTAAAAGTGAGTTGAACGATAAATTCAAAACTAAAAATCAACTGTAGAGGCAAAAGCTTCAAGTTTTGGCTTTAAGTTAAAATCAATTCTTTAGGTATTAATGCTACTCAAACATTCAAATATGTCAAAACTAATTGTACTATATCATATGTATTTTCCTTTACACTCTAGCCTTAAAAAATAAATGTAAAATTTTGTATACTAATCATGGATAGTTTTCTTTAATAGTTGTTGCTTGCATATGTAAGTACACCACGGTATGAAGGCCCAGAATTGGATAGTCTAATGGTAGAAGAAGATGCGAAACTATTGTATAAATCAGGGGAGAAGAGAATAGGAACTGATGAGAAAACATTTATAAGGATCTTTAGTGAAAGAAGCAGCACACATTTGGCTGCAGTTAACTCTGCATACACTTCATTTGGCAAATCATTAGAAAAGGTAATGTGCATACAACTTACAAGTAGTGATTTGTTTACTTTTCTACTTAATTATTTGGAGTGAATAGGAAAATTAGTGTCCGAAATTGTAAACGTCAATCAAAATGTCCCTCAATTTTTCGAATTGGTAAATACATCCCCAAAATTGTAAAATAACATTCAAAATAATCCATCTCGGTTAACTTTTAGTGTTAGAGGTCATATTATATCGAGTTAGTTGTACATGTCATATTGATCGTTGATCTCATCAATGTTAGTTTATTATCAACTAATTTACCTATGAAATTTAATTCATATCGAGAAATTGGTCAGTGACAATGAATGTGTACGCCATAAACTTTAATGATAGAAGTTAATCGATGAACTATTTAAAAAGATATTTTACAATTCTAGAAATGTAATTACCAATTCACAAAAATTAAGGACTATTTTGTCAATGCTTACAAATTTGAGGGATATTTTTTTTCTTTTTCTATTTCCACTTATCCAACTCATATTTTGTCATGAAGGCGATAAAGAGTGAAACATCTGGCTCTTTTATGAGTGGCTTATTGACCATACTACGATGTGCTACTAACTCTCCCATGTACTTTGCCAGGGTAAGTTTTTGTGTTTCCCATTTGCATTGATATACCCTTCTATTCAGTTTCTTATGCATATATTAATAAACTTTGCCATTTTTTTTGTTTTCTTGTTGTACACTTTTTGGGATTTGAATCCTTTTATTTTTTAACTCAGCATGAAGGGTTATGTTCATCATCTTAATTGGGCTCCATTTATATATTTTTTAAGTTGTTCATTCAAGACATTCTTGTTTGCATTATTGAACAATTTATGGGTTAGGGTTTAGTCTCATGTTTATTCTATAACCTTTATTGTTTGCCGCCCATTTAATCCACAAGGTTCCCATTTCAAAACATTATTGTTTGCATTATTGAACAATTTAGGGTTTAGGGTTTAGTCTTTATTCTATAACTTTTATTGTTTGCCGCCCATTTGATCCCACAAGGTTCCCATTTCAAAACATTATTGTTTGCATTATTGAACAATTTAGGGTTTAGGGTTTAGTCTTGATTCTATAATTTTTATTGTTTGTCTCCCATTTGATCCCACAAGGTTCCCATTTCAAAACATTCTTGTTTGCATTCTTGAACAATTTAGGGTTTAGGGTTTAGTCTCATGTTTATTCTATAACTTTTA
>Ga0315914_1010167_pt1 | contig 11800 bp, 7 predicted proteins | sample MpolenodulesMG_FD_203920 | JGI IMG/M metagenome (GOLD analysis project Ga0315914, IMG submission 203920) | Medicago polymorpha root nodule microbial communities from Los Angeles, California, United States - elongated nodules | ecosystem: Host-associated > Plants > Roots > Nodule | place: USA... | reverse complement strand
AAATATCATTAATTTAAAATGGGGTGAATATGCGAATAATAAAATACATGTTAAAATTATAAAATAAAATAATAAATGTTATTTTTAAAATGGAGGACACGTGGCTGTTTTTTATTAGTTTGGGTAAATTGCCCACCAATTTTTAAAGGCAATTTAGAAAAAACCTTAATGTTTTCAATAGCTTTGGTTACTTAATGTGTGAGAGGGATTAATGACTAAGTGATGATTATTTAAATTAGGATTTAAACATTGGCGTGATATCTTACAAATTAAATTACTTACGTATTGCATTGAAACATGTAATTGTTGTGTATTGTTTTTCCTAACTTCATTAAATTACTTGTTGGATTTTAGTAGGATAGTCCAAGAATTAGCAAGACCTTTTATGTATGATGAGTTTGTTAGTTACTCTTATAGGTCTTGTTCCTCCTTATATAAGTTGTAGAAAGAATGGGGCAACAAAATTTTGACATTTTGAAATTTGATTCCAACACCATAGCTTAATTTTTTATTTTTTATTGTTATTTTAGAAAAAACTACTAAACGTTTTGAATGTTCCCTCGTTGGTTTCTATGTTGCACCAGTTACCGTTATTGTTATCTTTCAGTAGTTTTTTTAAAGTTTTGAGAATTGGTCGGATCATGAGATTTATGTTTAGATTTTTTCTTCTTTATTTCTTTCTTTTAGTCTTTAAAAACAAAACCTTTGCGATAACTAGAAAAAGTAATTAGCTATTAAATATTTGGATGGATTAGAAATTTAGTTATTATGATTCAGATATGAGTTTAAGTTTTATATGTAATAATATGGTGATAGAAAGTTGGTTAGACTTGATATGTGATGTAATAACTGTAGAGATGAGGTTTAATGTTTGTTGTTTGTTAGACTTTAGGCATGTTCTAAGAGTTGAGAAGTTGATGATTTTGTTAGATTAGCAAATACTTTTTAATTTTCATTAGAGATTACAAGTTCTAAATAATTTTGGATGAGATACAATATTTTTACTCACATTTTTAGTACAATGCTCTTAACTGCTCTTCCTTTCTATTTTAGCCCATTGATTGATTTTTGTTTTCGTTTGTTGGGTGAGTATGCATGAACTTTTGTTAAGCATGTTCAAAATGCAGTAGTGGTCCCCTTTTTTATGTGTCTAACATCTTCCTTGTGCGACAATTGTAATGCAAATGAGTGCTCTCTATGTTGAAGTGAAATATATGCTTTACTTGTGAGAAATATTTGTTTGAAGAAATTAGCGCATATATTACAATATGAACTTGGATTTGGTGATTGCCATACTAGAAATTGTAATAACAACTATACTTGCATGCGTAGCTTCTCTTTATATATAAGAGCAAGATTACTACAGTTGGTCAATATGACAAGAGATATAGTCCTTATAAGGATATGTATTAGAAAGTACAAGTATTCATTCTATCTTTTCGTCTTTGAGTTTTTAATTTTTATCAAATCTCGCAAAATAGACCTATGGTCGTTAATTTTTTAATTTTTCGGATGGGTTGTGGCCCACCCTAACCCATGAAGGGGTTCGCCTATGCTCCTTTGTACTTGAAGATCTAATGGCTACTAATTCAAATCAGAGCTAGACGCATGATCTTCTGTTTTGAATCTAAAAGATTATTTTGATATTTTGTTGAATCAATCATCCAGGATATTGTTTGGTCAGATATTTGAACTTAGCATGAATGCAACCGACTATACAACGATTACTTGGACTTATGGCACAAATGATGCATTTGTTGACCGAAAGATTTGTTGAACGATTACTTGTGCTTGATGACCACTTGTAATTTCCTTAGAGATGATTGTATGTCTTCTTTGTTTGTACCATTAACCATTGCATTAGGACCGAATGATTAACTTTTTTCTTTTATTTTTCTTTTACTAATCTGCATGCTTGAACCTACGGGGTTCTAACAAGTACATCTTTGTTCAAAGAGTCAGAATTTGAAAATGAGAAGACTTGAGCCATACATGCAATCGTAACTTATCTTCATTTTTCTACGACAAATCAAACATGCAAAAACCTCACTCTAAGCAAACTTGGGTTTCTTTCATCCTTGGGTGTCTATAATATTGAGTTTCTGAAGAGAGAGGGACGGAGGGGAAGAATGAAAAGGAAAGGAGAGTCTTGGTCTTTTATAATATTGAGTGATAATTACCAAACTACCCTTATGTTATATGTCTTGTTTAAACACAAATTAAACGACATAACAGTCTAAGAATTTAAGAGGGATGTTACACACTCATGCACTACATATGCATGTGGGATTTACAAAGAGGCATGTGTCATCTTCTCCAGAAATATACAAGAAACGAGTCAAGACAACCCAAAATTCGATTAAGTTAATTCTCGCATTTCGAACAATGATTTATCAACATTTTTTTTGGGTGACATGATCACAATTTTCGAGTAATACTTGAATTTTCATAAGCAATTTAGCTAATAGTTTTGATTGCCATAAAATTCAGATAATGTCATTCAAAACAAAAAATGTAATTTAAACATCTCTATCGAAAACAAAGACATTTACACCGAAAAAAAAATCACAAATTTCATTTATAATTAACTAGAATAAGATTATAGAGTTTTATTATAAGCAAATTTTTTATTAAAGGGAGTAGAAAGGACACTCCAATCCTTACAATCAAGAAGACCCACACCCAAAATCATAGCAGAAAACAATATTTTAATAGTATGGGTCTTGAGGGCCATCAAAGTAGTCTTCTATTTCACATAATTCCAACCCTGTTTTACTCATATTATCTTCATCCGTGTCATTCTTCCAAATTTCTTCTAGAGACAACTCCTTCATCTGGTTCGCCATTTTCACCACTTGAGGGATTTTAGGACAATTTTTCATCCTTTTGTTTGGTGCTTTCGATGACGAATCTAGCTCCTGCAACAAAGAAGTCACAAAACAACATTATAACTAAGTATGGCTTCCTCTAGTATCTCTAATAAAATAAAATTAATTCATTGCTTGAATATTATTAAAGATAATGTACATTGCATTGCTTTCTCTTTTTGCGTGTATCTGGTTTTGGTGGATGTTCTCCATAAAGCAAGAAATTAACCACTTCATTCTTCGAACGAAAAATAATGTTTGAGGGCAAGTGTAAAAAGTATTGCATAAACAGATATACAAAGGTTGTTAGTTGTCAAGAAATTAATGCCAATTTTATTGAATATATATATGATATTTTACATCCAATGTAGCTTGCATATATGTAAATTTGTCTTAATTCATTTTGAAAATTAAATAAATAAATTTCCAATATATATTACAATGTCATATCTTTGCTATCAGCTGGTTTTCTCAACTCGATCGTCCAATTCTTTATTTTGTCAAACACAGTAGATCTTTGAGGCACATTTGGGCCATGATGTGACGGATACTATTTGGTACACCACCATGCCTTCCTCTTTGGCAGTTGATTTTTCTAGGGACCGAAACGGGTTACCTAATTACCGTTTCCCTTAGGTTTTTCTCCTTTTTATTGCTTCTGTTTACTTGTTTCTGAGGGTTTTGGCCTAGTTCCTCCTCTTGTATATATTTTTTTTTTTTTTTTTACTAATACTACGTATTGGAAAGGCGGTAGAGGATGGGAGCCTCTGTTGGGTGCCAACCTAGTTGGGTTGCTTCAGTTTCTCGCTGATACCTCACCTTTCTCTTGGCCTTATCAAAAAAAAATCACCTGTACATTATAAAAATATCAATTCAAATTTTAAATTTACCTCAAAATTATATTAAATATAAAGCAAGCATGGTACTTCTTTATTACATGTTAATTAATATAATATTATTCATGGATATGACAAATTGTAATTGAGTAATAAACGACGCATAACCAATCTTACCCTTTGAATGTCAATATCGAGATAACAACGAGGAAGTTCGTAAGAAACCGAGATAGGTCCAATCACCTTATTCGTTGCTTTTCTTCCTTTTCTCTTCTCCACCTATATAAGTCATACCAAACAATATATTTTAGGGTAAAAGAAAAAATAACTGAAAATTAAGAGCTAGCTATAGTATTTACCTTATTTTCACCGCCATCAAAAATAATCATTTCCCAAAAATGCTTCATATCCTTCGGCTCTTCCAGCTCTTTTAATTTGTTAATATATATCTTCCACAAAGATAAATTAAATCAGTTACAAAAAGTATTTTAATTGTATACACTATGATAAAGTAATTAACAACGAGATGCATACATAGAGTGATTACTTATATCCATTTGTTTTTTGATATCTGTGATAGTCGGTTTCATAATATCCGGGTTTCATGATATCCGACTCATAATAATTTATTGGTGGAACTTGTTGAACAATTGAATTTTCTGCACGCTCTTCTGGATCACCTTTTTGTTCATAGGAATTATCTCCTTCATCTTCAAACAAAGGGGGTTACTTTCACCCGGGACAACAGAAGAAGACACACTAAAAGAAGGATGGATTGTGCTATTTGCAACCATCTTATTGTGCCCATAAGCCACCACCATTAATTCATTTCCTGGATCCATGAAATATACTCACAACAGTAATAAAATCCTAAGAATAAAGAAATATCAAGGTGTGACAATGAGAGATAATCAGAATTGAACATGTACATAAGCAACAAATCACAAGTATTTATAGCCTGAAAATAATAGTTAATGTTGCTCACAGAGCCCTTCCTTAATATATTTGTATTAAAAAAAATTGGAAAATATTTAAAAATTTAAAACTCAACGAATCCAACCAGTTTGTGATTATCCACTGATCCGTTGGTGTTATGGGTATGTTGATAAAGTTATGATTTTTGTAAACATGGAATAATCTATTTTGAATGAAATTAAATAATTTTCTTAATTAACACGTTGGTGTTATGGTATGCTGATAAAGTTATGGTTTTGTTTATTTAAAAATAGAATAATATATTGTGAATCCAATTAATTAAAATTTTCTTGATTAGCAGGTTAGTTATTATATTTGCACATATATTATATTTTCCAAATAAATTGATACTTTTTATTTAACTATACAATTAATGAAATAAATAATGTCTTTAATAAACAATATGCCTAATATCGTTTGTGAAAAAAATATGCCAATTATAATTACGATTTAAATAAATTCTATTAAATTATTTATTTTTGATGTTTTCAACGTAATTTTTTTACCATTTAAATATTTCTATTTTATTCCATCAACCGTATAAATATATTTTCTAATATTCTTATTTTAAAACTGTTTCTATTATTTTTTAGTTTACTCCACAACATTATATTCTAGTTTATTTCTTTTTTTTTCTTTCATTTTTTTATTTATTTATAATATTTTTCTTAAGGGGTGGTAGATGATTGTGAAGGGGATAGAATGCCAACTTGGTTAAGATACATTTCTCTCTTGTAATTTCTTTGCAATTATTATAATTTTCTTATATGAGTGTGTTTTATATATATAAAAAATGATTATTTATAGCTTGATTTCAATTATTAGAATTTGCTTTAAATATGTTTTAGGAAGTAATGATACGGGCACAATACAATCTTTACCTCTTATTTGAGTGATGACTTGGGGTGAGACACGAAATTTTCCTAACACACACACACATATATATTAAGATTCCTTTTATCGAAAAAATGCATATATTATCTTATACTCGTAGTCATTTGAGAGGATATATATATAATTTGAAACTAATATAAATGTGTAAATTGATGATTAAAACTTAGGGTGTAGCCGTTAGGAAGTCATATTTATTTGTGTTTTTAGAAGAAAATAAAATAGAATTGAACAAAATGATGAAAGACAACTAGGATTTCTTGAATGCTCTTTATGTTCTAATTCGGTCAATCTCACGAGTATTGTCACCCAAAGATATTGTTTGGTATTGCAAGAAGTATTGGAACACCAATTTGCACTTACTAGATCACTAATAAGCCAAGATTTAATAGAGTATTTGGTCATTTTGCTTTTATTCTAGTTTATATGGATTTTATAAAGGAACCAACATATATAATACTTTATGGAATGAACTGGGTTTGCCTATTTTATGGATTTAGATTATCACATTTTGCCTCAATTTTGTCATTACTGTAGTGGTATTGGCCACTGCCAGAATTAGCGTAAAAGAGCAAAAACTAATAATATTCAAAGTGAGAAGATGCAGATTGGTAAGGAACAAGAAGTGCAAAGAAAAATAAGCAACATATGAGATCAGAATACAAGATTGCAAGAGATAATACACATAGTAAAGACAAATGTGAGTAACACTAACAAGAATGTTAATTGTGTTATTGACTATATTTATGAATAAGTTGTTTTCATGAGTTATCTTGATGTACTCATAAAAATAAGCTAAAATCATAATTAATTTAGGATTTAGGTTCTGCTTGGATCAAAAACTTATTTGCAGCTTATAATGTAAGTGCTTGTCACTAATATAAGCTATTTATATAGCTTTTGTTATTTAGGATCTGCTTGGATAAATCATATGGTTTTGTAGATTGAGTCAAAGTTGAAGGAGGCAGCTACAAGGCTTTAGAAACAATTGGCCGAAGAGCAGAAGACAATGCACCTACAAGGCTGCAAGACTAAGATTAGAAGACATGGCAAAATTACATTGTAGTTTCTTCCATAACATGAATCATGTTACCTAATATAACTGGAGTGTTTTGTCATATTTTAGTGTTTGTTGAAATGTTTGTTATGTATATTTTGCACCTTCATATTGATGGAGACTTGATGTATTTTATGACTAATGATTTTGTTACAAAAAACAAGTTTTTATTACAAATGTGTTTTTTAGTGTATGCTATTCATGGATCTTTTTACCTCTTATATGTGTTTTTTTTTTAATTTTTAAATATGCTATATTCCAAATTTGACTCAAGATAGTTTCTAATAAACTTTTTTATCAAACAATTAATTAAAAATGATATTAATATAGATTTTGGCATTTATTAATAGAAAATAAATAAAACTTGTAATGATAACAAATAACTTTCATGCGGATTGGTTCAGTTTTATGAGGATTAACCTGCGGAAACAGCTTTACTTCAGAATTACTTCATGCATTTTTGGGTTGTCCTTTGCTGTCTGAATCAATTCACTCATTTAGTGAATCGATTCAATCTGATGATTTTGTGCTAAAATTTAGTCTTAACTCTCCTTTCTATATATAGTCTTGCCTTCATAACTCACAAAATATTGAATTATTTGCATCTATTCTATCTAGGTCTCAAAAACTCATTGTTCATATATTCTTCAAGATTAAACACTTTTTCTTAGAATCACTTGGTACACTGAGTCACATTGATTTGCTATGGTGCTAGTAGGGATTGTAAGTTGGTTCTCTCAAGAAGATTGATTGAGCTTAATCAAGGCTTCAAAGTGAATTGAATAATCTCATTCCACCTCCAAAGGACTTGGGGGTCTTTCTAACCGTTCTTGAAGTCGAAGGGGATTCGCTTATCGGACGTAGCATCGAAGGCTCGAGTGAAGCGTTTGAAGGGGTGCAAGGGTATTCAAGGATTCGAAGATTCAAGTAGGACCAAATTCAAAGCTTATTTGAAGTTTGCGGGAGTCTTTACATAGGGGTTGAAGAATTAGGTTTAATTTCAAGGAACTCTTGTAAACACATTGTATTCAACATTTGTTACATAGTGGATGACCTTGGTGAAGGTGTACTTCATCAAGAAGAGTAGAGGTAGCTCTAGCGAGGACGTGAAAGAGCGAACTACTATAAAAATATCAGTGTTATCTCTCTTTCCCTACTCTCTTTACTTTTTACTATTGCATGTGATTAATTGAATAATTGGTAGGTTAATTGCTATAGTTGATCTAAGTTGTTTTTCATCAAAATAATCTAATTCGTTGAATTAGGTTTTAACTACTTTGCTTAGATCAATTGATTGCAATATCAATCAATTTCTCAATTTGTGTTTTCAATTGATAGCTTAGTGTTTTGTTCATATAGGTTTGATTTGAAATTGTCTATAAGTGTTGTATTTTGTTCAAGGTTGATTAAAGTTTGATTATATATAAGATTTATATCGTGAATCTCTCAATTCTAAGATTAAATCTTATTTCACATAGTGTTATCCTTTTGTGTATTGTTGTGATTGTTCGCGCACGAATCCAATAGTTGATTTTGTAAAACTCGATTTTTGTTAACTCCGGAAAAACTTTTTAAAAAGTTATTCACCCCCCACCCCCACCCCCCGTCTTCTAGCTTACAAACTAATTAGCCATATAGACCAACAGTTTACTTAATCCACAAGTTACCCTAATGCTTAAGTCACTCCATATTTGTTACAAATTCGCAAGTTAGTTTAATCCTTAAGTTACTCTAGATTTGTTACAAACTCTCCCTATGAAAGGAGAGTTCGCCTCACTCATTCAGTACACCAAAAAATATTGTGAAACTTCCAGTATTTTTTTTCTCTCCCTTTTTCGACTTGTGTTGACGGATCTTTCTTTTTTTCTTTTACTCCTTATGTCTCTTCGGTTTTGAGTGGCTATGTACCATATCAGAATGGTTTTATACCATATTGATGATGTTATTTCTCGAACGATTACTTACGCTGCAGTATGTAATCGAACACGTTGAATTGGGTTGTTTTATCTTGGAGGCGGCGCAGTTGATAGCCTACGTACCTTGCAAAAAAATTGGGTACTGGCGTGAAACATCTTAAAGAGAGCGACCTTGTGATGACTCAACCCGGTAATCTCTTTGGTGGCGATTTTCCTTTTTAAGGTACTTTTTCAAATTCCAAAAACAACAAATATCAAGCCAAATATGAGCACATCCAAAAGCATTCAAAGTTTATTGTAACCATCCAAAATCTCCTAGAATCATATAAGTTGTTTGGAAACCTCCCACTCTCAATTGGATAAAGTGCAATATTTATGGCACTGCAATTGGAGTTCAAGGTCCCTCAACCAGTGCTAGCATATAGAGACAAGCATTGTCAATGTCAGTACTGGTATTTCAAATACCATGTGGAGTAATTTTATCAATATAATGTGCTTGACAATAAACTGGAACAATTTGTGGATAGAAAATGATTCTGTCCAGGCTACCTTGGCATTCAAGTCTGCCTATATTATCACATGGTAACTTAAAAACTGATGGCTTAATTGTATTTCAAAACATTGCATAATGAACTTCATCATCACTCATATTTTTAGAGAAGAAAATCACTCTGCAAACAAGCTAGCATCCGTAGGATTATCTTTTAATGATTTCAACTGGTGGAACTCTCCTCCTATTCTATTTGGGATAATCTTGCCAGAAATAGGTTTGGTCTCGCGTATTAATAGGTTTTGTTCCCCCTCCCTTTTATATTTCACTTTTTATTTAATATATTTATGGTGTTGCCTGTCATGGGCACATCAGTTTAAAAAAAATATTACGAACCTAAGTAATTAAGGTTAAGGTATTGATTTTGTATGGGTTTAAGTTTAAAAAAAGGAAAAAGAAAAGAAAAATGTAAGCAGCCGAGTATGAGGTCGTTTAGATTTCTTATAAATAATGGTTGAGTTTTAAATTTTGATATTTAATGAGTGAGAGGGATTAATGAATAAATGGTGATTACTTAAATTAGGGTTTAAACTTTGCCGTGATATCTTACAAGTTAAATTACTTACTTATTGCATTGAATGGTTATCTTAGTCTTGATTAAGATTAAAACATGGAATTGATGTGTGTTGTTTTTCCTAACTTCAGTGAATTACTTGTTGGATTTTAGTAGGATAGTCCAAGAATTAGCAAGACCCTTTATGTGTGATGAGTTTGTTAGTTTCTCTTATAGGTCTCATTCCTCCTGAAATAACTCCTAAAAAGAATGTTAAGAAGGGATAAAAGGCTGGAGTTTTATTTTTACATGTCACACCAAAGCTTAATTTTTATTTTATTTTTTATTGTGTTATTTTAGAAAAACTACTGAAACTTTTGAATGTTCCCTCGTTGGTTTCTATGTTGCCCCAATTACAGTTATTCTTTCTTTCTTTCTTAGTCTTCATTTACATATAACACTATATAGATGAAGGAACAATCTCTGAGCTTGTTGTAGAAGACACAACTGTCATACGGACTCCCTGAATAGCCAATCTCAATCATGTAGCAATTGAACCACTTATACCCCTTCCTCGGAGACTCTTTCAATCTATATAAGGACTTCTTCAACTTTCAAACATAATCCTTTTTTCGGGTTCTTGAAAACCATTTGGCTGAGTCATGTATATCTCCTCTTCCAACTTTCCACGTAGGAAAACTGTCTTCACATCTAGTTTTTCGAGCTTGAAGTCCTTATGTGCAACTATAACAAGTAGCTGAAATTGCTTATAGTGTTAGGTTTGTGTTTTGATGTTGTTTATTAGCTAGATGACTTTTATGATGTTTATATAATGTTAGTTATAGCCTAGAATACATTAAAGCACCTAACAATCATTTACTCTTGAATGTCAAGTGTGTCCTTATGTGTAAAACTCTTCTATTTTATTTTATCAACCATATAAATAATTTTTTTGTTACCATATCAACCATAAAAATATATTTTTATGACATTTAATTTTTTTGATAATTAGAATATTTCATAATAGTTAAAAACTTTAGAGATCACACACACTCTCGCGTGCTACATATGATTGTGGGATTTACAAAGAGTTGTGTGTCATCTTCTTCATAAATATATAGGAAACGAGTAAAGACGACCCAAAATTCGATTAAGTTATTTCTCGCATTTCGAACAATGATTTCTACAATTTTTTTTGGGGTGACATGATCACAATTTTCGAGTAATACTTGAATTTTCATAAGCAACTAAGCTAATTGTTTCGATTGCCATAAAATTTAGATAGAGTCATTCAAAACAAAAAATGTAATTTAAACATCTCTATCGAAAATAAAGTTATTAACACAAAAATCACAAATTTCATTTGTAGTTAAATAGGGTTAGGTTATAGGATTTTATTATAAAGCAACAAAATTATTAAAGGGAGTACAGAGGGCACTTCAACCCTTACAATCAAGAAGACCCACACCCAAAATCATAGCGGAAAATAATATTTTAACTTTTTTACACACATGTGCTTCCAATAAAATAGTCTAAAATTTGAACTAAATCTAAAATTTCTTCATAAATGATGTAAATCTAAAATTTGGTCAATGAAAATAAATTCAATATCTTGGTCTTGAGGGCCATCAAAATAGTCTTCTATTTCACATAATTCCAAACCTGCATTACTCATATTATCTTCATTTGTGTTATTCATACCAAGTTCTTCATATGTAACCCCTACTGTTGACTCATCATTTGTGTCATTCTTCCCAATTTCTTCTGCAGACAATTCTATCATCTGGTTCTCCATTTTCACCACTTGAGGGATTTTAGGACAATTTTTCATCCTTTTGTTTGGTGCATTCGATGACGAATCTTGCCCCTGCAACAAAGAAGTCACAAAACAACATTATAACTAAGTATGGCTTCCCCCAGTATCACTCATTGCTTGAATATTGTTAAATTAGATAACGTACATTGCATTGCTTTCTCTTTTTGCTAGTATCTAGTTTTGGTGGATGTTCTCCATAAAGCAAGAAATTAACAACTTCATTCTTCGAACGAAAAATAATGTTTGAGGGCAAGTGCACAAAGTACTGCATAAACATATATACAAACATTGTTAATTGTCTAGGAATTAATGTCAATTTTATTGAAGATATATATATATATATATATATATATATATATATATATATATATATATATATATTATAATTTTTTATATAGA
>Ga0315914_1010166_pt1 | contig 11801 bp, 4 predicted proteins | sample MpolenodulesMG_FD_203920 | JGI IMG/M metagenome (GOLD analysis project Ga0315914, IMG submission 203920) | Medicago polymorpha root nodule microbial communities from Los Angeles, California, United States - elongated nodules | ecosystem: Host-associated > Plants > Roots > Nodule | place: USA... | reverse complement strand
CAGCTCCTAATCCTCTTTCTTTTGCTCCAAGACTAAATCTTTAGATATTTGTTCCTGAAATATAATAACTTGCAATTGAAGTAAAATAATTTTAAAAGGAAATAATATTTAAATAAAACGAAATCAAATCTAAATAAAATACTCAAATAATATATTAAAAACACTAATTTATTGCCTTATTAATGGTTTGAATAGAAGCTAGTATTCAAAGCTTCTCCAGCAAAGAAAACGTGAGGCCAAGCCTTTTTGCATATATTTCCTATTTTATATTATTTTATGTGAGACATATATATCCTGTTACAATTTTTTTTTTGGTACAAATCCTGTTACAAGCTTTATTTCCTGTTATAAATCACTTTTTTTTTTTTTGCATCCTTTGATTTTATATTATATTAAAAATCACTCAATTGATAAAAATATCGCTTATAAATTAAATAAAAAGAATATTAAAAATATCTATCATAAATTCATATTATTTTAAAATGATTTTGTGAAGCAATTAAAATCCAAATATGATAGGTTCAAATAATTATCTAAAATGAGAATGAGATATTTAATTTTCAATACAATTGAAAGGATGATTTGGTCATTACACATTTAAAATCAATTTTGATTTAAACTATTCAAACAAGACATAAGAAGCACTTTTAAGTAAGTGTATCCAAACATAAATCAATTTATGTCAAACTCACTTTTAACCAAACTCAATTCTATCAAAATCAATTATCACCGCCGTTATACCAAACACACACTTCATGTATTATTATATCAGTCACTTTAACTTTTAGACCAGGTTACATGCGGGTTGAACTCTCATGATTTTGCTAATTGCGTTTGAGTATTTTTGCTAATTTCAGCAAACCTCCGATCAAGCCAATTGACAATCACATCAGTTTGGTAGACAAGGGGAATGGGCGGTTTAGTCTCGATCCTATTTTACCAAATGTATTAAAAACTATCTAAGTGATAAAATATAATTCGTACTTATTGGGACTATTTTATTTTCGACTTAGCAATGACATTATCATATCGGATGTATAAAATAGGGGTTGGACGGGGCAGTTCATTTGGTTTAAAACATTCAATTAAATGTAAAAAGCAAATAAAAGGGTTTAGTATTTCAAGATAAAAGGTGTTAAGGTCTTTTGAATTCTCTATTCTTCGTTGTTAGGTAAATTTCACTAATCCTCTAAAATTATTCTCCTAGTTTCACAATAAATCAATAAAATAGTTCTAATCAATCTTTTGGCTCATAGCCCTCTTTTAAGGTTACAACCCCCTAATCTCTTAGACAAGTCTGTAATCATTAGAGGTTTTAATGGAATGCTAATTTCTAAATCATAACCAAACAACCCTCTATCTATGTAGTATGTACTGCCTAACATGTGGGCATGATCACAAATGGCCCACCAAGGTCGTAGAAGACCCTGAACGAACATGTAGGTATCTCAGCGGCATACTGTGACTCACACCCAAAGACCACTAATTCCACACCAGCCTTCAACCAACTCTCCCCACCTATTCATCACAAGACCGAAAAATTGAGGAATGGCGAACGAGAGAAGGGCTCGACAGATGGGGACGTGGACCGAAGTCCTTATGTTTTTCCTCTAGGTTTACTCCTCTATACATACTGAGTTAAGACTCCTCAAGAAAGGTATCACATTTACAAACAACCTAAACCTCTGACTCTAGTAAAATACATTGTAGTTAGGGTTGGAACTATTGTACTAAGTTCAAGTACAATTGGCGTCCACTGTGGGACCTCGGTAAAACTAACCTAGGCCACACCCAATCATAGTCAGATTGTTGTCTAACAACGACATGTCCATGAACCACCACTTCAAATAGCGACGACCCTCGGCGATATCGCCACCATGCATCAACAGTTAGAAAAGTTAAGACAACATAACAAAGTGTTAAGGGATATCGTTCAGAACATCCCAAAACACCAACAAGAGCTGGAAGATGATCCAAAAGATGGGATCGACGTGGAAGACTCACATCCCATGTCCACCGAGATCTGGAATGTGTCTGTCCTGGATAATTTCAAGTCACCCCCTTGGCTACCTTTGACGGAAAGACAGGTCCAACAAAACACATCATCGTGTTTGAGAGCCAGATGTCAATAATTGGGGCTGCAAACTCTATGAAATGCAAACTTCTTGTTGGGACCTTGAAGGAAGCAGCACTCAAATTGTATATGGGGTTACCGCGCTTCTCGGTAAAGGGGTACCAAGACATCGCCAGAAAGATGGTCCATCAATTCTTCGTGAGTCATAGGAAGGTTTCCACAACAAGCCTCTTCAATGTAATACAAGGTCACCAAGAGTTCCTACGTGAATACCTCAACCGTTTTAGTGAAGCAACCATCAAAGTGGACATCCCCAATCCTTTTGTGTAAATGGGTTTTTCGGTCTTCGTTATTGTATTGATCTTAGCCATTATCATCTTTGTTCGTCTTCTAGTCTGCTTCGACCGCAACCACTTAAGTCGACATTCAACACAACGGAGGCGGTGGAGATGCAGACAATGTAGTTGCACGCTCCTCCACTGCCGAAAGATCCAAGGTAAGGTGAACTTAAATTCCATGCCATGTCTACTTGTGTTGCATATAATTGATGATATAACTTTGCTTGTATATAAAAGTGTTCGAACACGCGCTAATTTTTGGAGATAGAAATAAAAATGTGATTATTGTGGGGAATGAAATTTGGAAAATTCGAAATTATGCAGCGAGTGGAAATGGTTTTAAAGAGGAGGAAGAACACGTGGATTAAGACAAATAAACTTTGTGTTGAATTAAAATTGTAATTTGAGAAGGGAACCAGATTTGGAACTGAGTTAGTACCAAATTTTCATTGTATAAAAATTCAAGTGAAACTATCGTGTTTCTCTATTTTACTTGCTAATACATGCATGTTTCCATTTACTTTTTTCAAATGCAAAAGTAAATTTACATAAAGTTAAAAGTTATTATATTTTACATAAAAAAATGATTAGCAATACAATTTGGTATACTTTTGAACCCCTTGGAATATGTTAAAGAGTCTCCTTAACACATTAGTTAATAGAACAAAACCAACTTGACGGAAAGAGCTTCACTACTCCGTGTGTTGCGCCTTCGTTAATTCATAAGCTTTTTCTATTACTATGAGTCCCACGAGTACACTTGCAAGGGTGTTGCAAATTGTCTTTTGCACGCTTTTTCGCGTAATTATCATTCATCAATCTCGTAATTTGAGCACCACACAGTAATGCTCAACCACAACAATTTGAGCACACATTAACGGCTAGAAAAATGCTAACAAGTTGTATTTGTGGCACTAGTTAAGGAACCCTAACTTATAAGTTAGCTTATAGCAGATGAATTTTAGCGAATAAACTAACTGATTGAATTTATATTGTTTGGTAAAATCAACAGCTGAACTATCTTATAAATATGAAATGACATAAAAAAAAAATAAGTTTAATTAATATTTATTTACTTTCAAATAGGATTATAGCTATAAAATTGAGAGAGAAAATGATTAAGCTATAAGATATAAGTTAACTTAGTTAATTTATCAAAATAAGCTATAAGCTAATAAAAATAAATTATAAACTCGTAAGAAAAAAATATTATTAAATATGTCTTTTTTGTGATATAAGCTTATGAACTATAAGTCGTAAGCTCAAAATATGACATTTCCAAACATAGTCTTATTGACTTACAAGGACAGTATTTTACAATCTTTGACCAAATATCCCTTGTTTCTCAATGTACTTAATTTTTATTGTATTAGACTTGTAGAAATGGAAATTAAATGTTAAAACTTCAATTCATTTTGCGGCATTTACCAAACAAATTTCATATGAAATATGCAGAGTCACATTTTATTATGAAGAAACCAACCTTTTGCAAGGGAATAGGGATAGAGGTTGAATCATCAAAACTATAGAAAACCTAAAACATTAAAGGTTAAGGAAAACCTAAATCTAAAACTATAGAAGACAAATTTGTATTCTTGTAACCTTTTATAGAGGATGAAATGCATTCCAGCTTCAAACGGTTTGTCCCATGTCTTTTTCATTACTAAGATATTTTCAACCACCAATTTTACCTTTCTCACCCATTATAACCCAATGTTTCATTCCCACCATTTGATTTGCTTCATTCTAATGTTGTTCTATCCAAGCTAGCCATTCAACAAAAGCACAATCCTTGCCTCTTGCTCCTAGCCAATAAAAAATTAACAAATTCCTCTCTTTCTCCACAAATTAGTCATGTGAACATTGGTCCACAATAATGACTAAGAATTGATGACTAGTAAAATCAAATTTCCTATAATTTTTGTTTTATCATACTCTTGTTCAAATGTAGTAGCCTACTAGGAGTTTGCAATCCATTATGTATTTGTTTTATTTCTTTTTTTGAAAATTAATGTTAATTATCAATTATCTTCGTAGAAATTTATGTTTGGATAGGTAAGATTAATTTTGTGTATCTCGTAAGTGGTTTTGTTGTTTGATCATCAAATTGGAATTGCTTCAAAACCTATAATCTAATCCAATTCAATCAACTTGTTTTAGTTTGGATTATTTTGTGTCTCAAAACTCATTCAATCCAATTTGCACACTGCAAATATGATTTCCAAATACTAATCAACAATTAGTTGAATTCCTATAAAAAATTATTTGTGAAATTATTTAAAATTCTAATTATTGTTTTCTCTAAATCATCCTCTACACACGATTACAAATATTCGTCAAATCAGATAACACCATGATAAGCATCAAAGTGTTCCTAGTAAGTAAATTTTAGTTATTACTATATAATATATACTTTTATATTATATATATTTGTTGTGTTCAGCAATTAATCCTACTATATGTAGAAAAACATTTATAAGCACACACAGACTTTTTTTTTTTATATAAATTAGAAGACATATAGATATTCATTGTGACAATACCAATATTACTAGAGAGCTATACATTTGCTTCCTCACTTTACTATTAGTCTAATATATCTATGTATCATACTTAAATACCACGATCAAGTACAAAACTTGAAACTCTTGCACTTATTAGCATTATATTATATTATAGATTATAGTAAAGATTATAGATTAATTGGTAATTCACTATTGAAACTTAATATTGATCAGGCCACAAGAATGCTCCCATTGCAAAACTTCTCTTCTCATCAAGACTACCCTTGAAACTTAATCCATACTCCTTAAGAAGCAATTCCACCTTCCACTCTTCCATCTTCTCATAATCAACTTTGGTATAACGTGGATAGTGAAGAGGCATTTGAAACTCACAAGAAGAAGAGTTTTCATCACTAACCTCTTTCAAATTGTTCAAGCACTTCTTCTTGACTTCTCCATTTGGGTAACCTTCAATTTTATCTTCTCTAGGGTACCCTAAAATGTTGCAAGCTGAATGGAGAAGCCATCTAATTATTAGAGCCATCACCTTTACCTCTTAATTTCTCTATTTCTAAGAGAAACAAATTAAAATTGTAAGAGGCAAGAACTTTCTTAAAGCAAGTTCTACTACTACACAACCACTATATATATAGGAGTTTGATGCATATGTGTAATAGTATAATTTGTAAAGACAAAAAAATGCGTATTACACGCGTTAATTAAGCTTATAATTATGAATTACTTGAGATATACGATTTGCCTACGAATTTTTTACTATTTGCATTTTTTATTTTATATATGGTGCTAAGAAATTTGGTTATTATCTTAAAAGTTTTCCCATTATATTTATGGTTGCTTGGAGTGCTTTGATAGGTTAAGTTTTTCTTGAAGTGGCTACATTGGTGTCTTTGTCAAAGCTATGAAATAATTATAAATGCAATTATGTTGCGTGTATATTGAATTGTGACACCCCATGACCCTTAACGTCATACACATCAATAATTGCTTTCTAATTAATCACTAATTCTTTTTTTGATCAAACTTATCATCACTCATTCACTACTATGTAAGAATATTTTAACCCAATTTGTTTCAAACTTTAATTTAGTGCTTCAGGTGTCACTATTTTAATTTCCTGAAATCTTTTGGTAGTTTTCCACCACGTGAAACTCACATTTATAATTTGTAATTTTCTCCGTTAAATCAATGTGTATGACCACTTAGTAACCCATTAGTGGGCAATTTATAACTTTTTCATAAATAAATTCATTATGAGTTTAACTAAATAATGTGGGTATCTGGCTCCATTCCTATATGGAGAAAATGCCTAAATAGTTTAGTCAATTTTTTTTTTTACAAATAAATATTTTAGTCAATTATGTGTCTCACTTGTTTAAGTGAAGATGAACTATACTAAAGTTGTAAGAATATGATATTTTGGTGAGGAAAGTAGCCATCAAAGAGAGAAGATAAAATTAAATTCTCTTTTCCTAAAAAATTCTCATAGTAAAATCGGGACCGTGAACCTTGATTCTTTCACCGTTGGATTCGACTCAAATTTTGAAAATAAATTACGTGATTTTACATTTTGAACAATATTTTTTGAAGAAGTTAAACTAACCTCCTCAAATTGACACCAGAGATAATCGAATTTGAGACCTTGAGAAGGAACATACTCCTAAGTCTCAAGCCAATACCACTACATTTTGAACAATTGCATCGTCAAAACGGAGTCTTGATCGCGAAATAAGTATTTTTTTTTTCATCTTCTTGATTATACCGGTTGTTGGCACTGCTTGTCCATCATATTGAGACTCTACCTTTATTTGATTATGGTGGAACTATTTTTTTATCTAGACGGTTTCTGATTTTTACCCTTACTTTGAGGGGGTTTTCATATTAAAAACTTAGGGTGTGTTTGTTTCAAGGTAAGAAATTACATTTCTTGGAATGATATTCTCAGGAATAATATTCTAAGCAATAACATTCTTATACATGTGTTTGGTAAAAATTTAGATTTCCTCTAAATGTTTTAGAAATTATTTAGTTCAAAAAATAAAAATGAAAATAAATGTGAGTGGTAGTGGGAAGTTATAGCAAGTTGAGTTATATTCTCGTGGGAATGTTAGATTTCGATCCTTTAAGCATGAGAGTAACGATAAAAGAAATCATGTGTAAATAATATTTCTGGAAATATAACATTTCTTGGAATAAATTTTCAAAACTTGAAACAAACATGAGAATGTTGTATTTCCAATCTCAGATCTCGAGAATCATATTACAAACCTTGAAACAAACACACAATTAATGTTAACTTTTATTATTGTTTATCTGTCTTGTTTGCTGTCATATTTTGTTGTTGCTCCTCACATTTTCTTGCAAGTTGGGGGAATTTATTTCTATATCATTTTCTTTTATTATTTTGTTTATGTGTTAATTCCCCCATCAAATAAAACTAATAAGTTATTTTGTTAGATTTTACATTACTACAACATAACAAGGTTGAATAGATCATAGCAATGAAATTTAGGAACGGAACAAAACCTTTCACTAACTACAATGAATTTAGACGGAAAGTTGTATCTTCGATCAAAATCATGTTAACAAACATTGTGATTGTACAAATCCATCTCTAATGTTTAGTCGTAAAATCCGTCATAATGTCGGGTAGAACAAATTCAGTGAGAAAAGTAAGAACTGAAAACATTCCTCTATAATTATTCCGCCACAATTTTCGTCACCAATGTGTACAATGCAAACAATGACATATTTTGTGAGCGAAAAATTCCCCACAAATAGTTTTGAAATAAAGGTTTTTTTTTTTCTTTTCCAGAGTTTCAACTTCGAACCTTATGAAAATGCAAAATTTATTATTTATACGTATGATTTTAATCGAAATAATTTTAATCAAACTTTCATAAAAACTATTGTTTGTAATTTATACGCATTAACACAATAAGAAAATTGAACAAACGTGCAGTCATCAAAATCAAAATAATTTTAATTAAAACATCATAAAAAATATTGATCGTAATTTATACTCGTTAGCGTTATAAGAAGATTGGACAGATGGGTGTCCATTTTAACACCAGTAATAATTTTATAAATATTCATACAAGAGTGAATCTTCCACTAAAGATAACAACAAGTGTATATATATATAGTGATGTGTCACATTCTAAAAGAATGTTATAGTATTAGAATATTTAAAAATTATAATCTACAATGTTTTTAATTTAAATAAAGCATAAAATACATTTTTTATGACTAGCATAGAAACAGGTCCTTTGACTGTCTGCACACTTGTTTTTATTGTATGGATAAATTATAAATTATAAACAGTGTTTTACGATGTAATATTAGTTTTTATTCAAATTAATAATACATATATTATATACTTTCATACATTTGGTAATAGTAAACAAAACCGCAATTATGTTAGGAGAACAAATGTTTGGTGAATTACAGCTGAATTGTTTGCTCTATATTAGGCTGTCTCTACATAAGTTTGTGACTCTGAGTAAGAATAATTTTTTAGGGCCGTTTTTTTATGCCAGAACTGCAAATGCGATGTTAGTCAAGCTTAGTGGTCTTGACAAAGTTTATTTTTGAAGTCGATTACTTTTCTGAGGTGTTTGCATTTTTTATTGTAAAAGTAATAATACGTGTATATAGTGAATATGTATACGAAACTTAATAAATACATTTAATTCATTGATTTGCATTCTTATAATTATGTCATTGGCATGCTTAACCAAATACGCATGTCCATCGAATTTGATATGTAGTTAGTCACATATCAAATTAAATATTGAATAAAGAATTTGAAATAGACAAATTTAGCGGAATGACGAAAACAAATCATGAATTGAAAGAAGAAATCTAAAAAAAATAATAATAATGAATTGAGAGAAATAAACCAAATTGAACATGAATTTTCTCCTTCAAAGGCAGAGAGAGGGAAAATATAAAGGATGGTGATTACTCATTTTGTATTGCAGTCTTTCAAACAATGTTCACCTGAATTGCTAGGGCTGTCTTTATGAAATTGAAGGTCCGACTCTCATAGTAAAAATAGACTTTTAATAAAATAAAAATGTAACTTTTTAAAGAGAAATGTTCTATATAAATTGCTTCAAAAATAACATTTGTAAACATAAAAAATATTTATCATTGTAACTAACACAAAAAAAGATCAATAATATAAAAATACAACTTCAAACGAATATTTTCTTTATCAACCTTCTAGGTTGATTAGACGACTATGGGCAAAAACAGTTTATAATGATTTTTTTTTTCTCTCTAAGGAAATAATAATAATGTTTGTTGTTAGAGCTTTGCAATTTTATACAACTATGTATGGACCAAAAATTAGTAGAAGTGTTCTAACAAAAAATATAAAATAAAAAAAAGTTATATTGTGTTTTTATTTGGAAATATATAATCTAATATGTTGAAAAGAGTTAGGTTGAAGGAAATATATAATCTAATAGGTTGAAAAGAGTTAGGTTGAAAATGGTTTAAAGTGGACGTTTGTTTGGATTGACTTACTTTAGAGCTTATGCAAATAAATAAATATTAATGTATTATTTATAAGTTTGTTAAGGTAGTATATGAAAAAAACAACTTATGAATATACAATTTTCGTTAGTAAGATCTTATAAATTAACGTGAAAGCTTAATTATTTGCATAAGCTCTTTACCATAAGCTCAAAATAAGCTCAATCCAAACAAACCCAAAATGAAATCCTGGGCGTTTTTTTTTACAACATGAAATCCTGGGAGTTAAACCCAAGATAATGGGATTTTCATAGCAGGCTTTTACCACATGGCTATGCGTTCGAATCTAAATCTTTATTGCGTTATTGATATATATCAACTTTTGGAGGCCCAACTCGGTAGAGCTGTTTGCACTCCCTAAGAGACGACTATGTGAATTGCGAAAAAAGACTCAATACCGCACTAAATTGTTATTCTTCTTGTAAGCACCGTCATATTAAGTTTAATCCATTCCTCAGGGGCTCGCTTTCAACCTATGTAAATTGTCTACTTTTGTTGAGGATTATAATAAAGATGTACACTTACCTAAATTTTAGAATATTTTTGTATAACGCGAACCAAGTCATAAGACCGTTGGAAATTATCCTCAAAATTGCTTTATTTCTCCACGTTCAGAGGAATCAACACATAGTCATGAAGAAGGTTTATCATCGATCATTTGAATCTCCAATTCCATGCTTGTCGAGGTTGTCAAGAATCCAGTTCTTAAAATCAAAAGAGAAAAAAAATATAAATATAATTAGATGGAACAAGCTGGATCAAACCCAAATTGCACGCACACGATCCTAACACATAGAGGGTCGTCTCATCATTTATCCTGCAACTAGTGTAGGTAAGATAAATTCTCACTCCCCACTTTCTCATACGAGCGTTGGTGAGCATGCATTAATGAGCAGCAGGGCCGTCTCAACAAATTCATTGGCCCGATTTTAATCTATCCAGGGATGTAAAAAAAAAATTAAATTTTGGGCCCAAAAAAAATACACAATACACTATGAAGAAAAATTATTGAAAAAAACACGCATTGAACCCCTGACCACACTCTCAAAAACAAGCACCCGCACCACTGAAGTAGTTTGATGAGTTCAATAATATTTCACTTTTAATGTATTTAACAATTAGTATGGCGCCTTACAAATAAAAAAAAAGTGTTTAGGGCCCCAAAAAAAGTGAGGCCCGGTGGCATAGCCCAGCCTCGACGGACTATAGGCCGGCTGATGAGCAGCCAACCACTAAAAAGCCTTGATACAATGGGGGTCCTTTCCAACCCCATAAAGTTTTTCAATCATCCTCAATCGCATGGGCGTTGTAGAATCATCTTCCAAGGTGTAATCATTATGAACGGTAAACTGGTGGGTGTCGGTTCCTTCCCACCCCAAAACTGTTGGAACAAAGGGTGTTTCACAAGTCACCTATTGAGTTTTGACAATAACAAAGTATTAAAAATCATCAATTGGATATGCTAAACAATTTGTTCAAAGTGTACATGATCCATAATCAAAGTACTATTCATAAAGATTCTGATTGAACAAGTTCAAGAGCAAAGGAATTTTATTTGAAGCTAAGAGCGTCTGGAAGATTGCATCTAAAGAAATGCGTCTGAAGAACTGCGTCTGAAGAAACGGGTCTGAAGAAGAGCTCCTGAAGACACGTCATCAGAAGCAACGGTCATCAGAAGCATATCTCGTCAGAAGCTACTTCACCAGAGTTGACAAAGGACAATGTACGAAGTGTACGACCACAAACTCTGCAACCACCATCTCTGCAATGTTTGTCTCTACAACAAGACAAAGATAACAGTAACATTACTGCAGACGTTGTTCCTTTAGTATTGGAATGTATTTGAAAGTAATTCTTCATAGGACAACTATCAAATCAGGCAATAGATCAAAGGTGAAGAATCAAAGCTTCAAATCAAGACAAGTTGATGTAACGGCTAAATTCTCAACGTCTTTCAACTCCTCTATAAATAGGGATGAAGACTTAGAGAACAAAAGAACAAGACAATATACACGCATACAAGGCCAACACTCTGTGAAAAACGTCGAAAACAAACATCAACAACTTAGAGAATTCTTTCAATTGTTTTTTCTTAGAATTCCTAAGTGTCTAGAAAAACAGAGTCTGTTCTGTTTCGCATTGTATTGTGAATACCTCTGATTGTATATCAAGTATTCAAAACCTTATTCAATTCTTCGTAATTGCTAAGTTAAGTCTCTTTCAGTTGTGATTGAGCAAAGGAAGTCTTTTGGAGTTGTCCTTGAGCATAGAAGTCTCTTTCTTGTGTGATTGAGCATAGAAATCTCTTGGAGGTGTCCTTGAGCA
>Ga0315914_1010165_pt1 | contig 11802 bp, 4 predicted proteins | sample MpolenodulesMG_FD_203920 | JGI IMG/M metagenome (GOLD analysis project Ga0315914, IMG submission 203920) | Medicago polymorpha root nodule microbial communities from Los Angeles, California, United States - elongated nodules | ecosystem: Host-associated > Plants > Roots > Nodule | place: USA... | reverse complement strand
GAATTGGGGAAAATTGAATATTGAGTTTAATAGATTTTTGGGTTTGTTGAGTTTTTTGTTTTATTTTTCTGGATTTGATGTTGAAGGTGATAAATGAAGATGATGAAGATGATTAATTTTTCTGAAATTCTCTGAATTTAATTGATGAATATGATGAAAGTTTTGATGAAGATGAAGAAGATGATATAAAAAAAAAAAGCTTAAATGCTCTTTTGGTCCCTTAAATATTTATTTGGCATCGTTTTGGTCCCTTAACGTTTCCAGACCCAATGTCAAAACGACACGTGTACTACACTTAACGTTTTTTTATTAAACCTAACAAAATGAACCAAAAAATGTAACGAAAATTAAATTAAAGTACTCAAATGGTCTTTTTTTTAGTTAAGGGACGAAAACGATACCAAATAAATACTTAAGGGATCAAAAGAGTATTTAAGCCATTTTTTTTATATAGATTGACTTATATGACCAAGTCAATCGATTCAGTCATGCAATCCAACCAATAACTCAGTGGTTTAAGTAATAAATCGTGACTTAATAACTTTACCGAGTCGATCACCGATACGCGAATAACCCGAGAAAGCCCACTGTCATATTAATGCTATTTATTTATTTATCTTTTATGTAGGGAAATGCCATTTCTTGTCGAAAAAACCCTAATAACCCCAGTTTTGGTTTTTTAGGTTTGCATGTTCAATGTCGTTGGAAACCCGAGCCTTTGATCATCACTGATCACAATTAATTATAGGTATGTTATTCTTCAACGATCGATGTCTTCAATTTCATTACATCGTTTATGTTTTATCGATTTCTTTGTTTTTCCAACAAACCCTAAATTCATGTAATTCACACGATCATGAATTCGTATGCACCGTTTATGTTAATTTATAGTTTCAATTCTTTTTATGTTTTGCATTGCACAATTTGTTAACCCTAATTCTTGAAGTTGTCAATTTTTTTATTTTCTAAATGAATTCATAACATGTGAAATGATTCTGATGATAACTAGTTACTGCTTTCACATTATATGAGTTACTGAGATATAGATTAATGTTTAATCTTAATTGTAACGAAAATGATCTGTTTTTCTGATATATAATCATGTTTTGGATTCTTTTGTTATGTTTTGATTACTTGTTACGATTATCATATTAATCTGAATGTTCCTCAATCATATTGTTTAATCTGTTTATGTTTGGTTTGTAAAGTTTGAAGCTTTTGGGGATTAAGTAGCAGCATTTGTTTTCCGGTGTGTCGAGTATTGGCAGATATCTGCCCTTTCAAATGGTCTCTAGTGGCGAACCTCAACACGCGTCTCCAGGAAAGAAAAGGAAACTTAAGTTGAAAGATAACACTAACTCCGTTGTAGAGGGTACGAGAAAGAAAAGGAAACTTAAGATGAAATATAACACTAACTCCATTGAAGAGGGTGATGGGCCAAAAGAAATTCAAGTGGAAGAGGATGTGGGGCAAATGGTACAAAGTGTTGAATTGGTGGATCGTATCTCACAGTTGCCTGATCATGTCATCCATCACATTCTTTCCTTCCTTCGAAATGCGAAGGATGCAATTCGAACCAGAAGTCTTTCCAAGAGATGGAGAACAATGTGGTTTTCGTTTGCGGCGTTGATGTTTTATGAACAAAAGTTTGTTGCAGGAATTGGACCTGAAGATGGAAGCAATAAGGAAAATTTGTTTAGGCAACATGTAGCTGACTCTCTGCATACATACCTTGCAAACAATGCGCAGATACATAAATTTTTGCTGCATATGACATCCTTTGACTTAACAGATGCTCCACTTGTGGATAGCTGGCTAACTTCTGCCGTCTCACAGGACATTAAAGAAATAGATCTCCAGATTGGCTTCAAGGATAGCAAGCGCTACACTCTACCAGAAGTTGTCTTGTCATCCGAAACTTTGACCGGACTAAGGTTAAGTGGTTGCATACTGCAAAGATTCAGTAATACAATGCTGCCTCGCCTGCAGAAACTTTATCTTCGGAAAATTCACCTTGGTGAGCTAATTCTGATAAATCTGATCTCACGCTGCCCTTCAATTGAGGATTTAAGACTTATACAGTGCTCAGGTTTGAAATTCTTGTGTATTTTGCATCCTAGTCTCAGTAGGGTTGAGATCCACAACTGTAATCAATTGAAGAAGGTTGATATCATTGCTCCTAATCTTGACACATTTTGGTTTTGTGGCAAGAAATCAACACCTTGCAAAGTAGGTTTGCAGGGATGCAATGACTCTCTGAAAAATTTGACAATAGAGCATCCACTAGTGAGCCGTGACTTTTGTAAAAATCAGTTCAGCAGATTTTCCTTACTTGAAAAATTGGATCTATGTATTTTTGATAAGACGAAATCTTTTACAATTTTTAACCGTAGTCTTCAGAGAATTGCTTTAAAAGGAGGCAAGAAATTGACTTATGCTCAAATATATGCTCCTAAACTTGTTTCATTTGAGTTGAAAGGTGAAAACATGCCGTACTTTGACTTTACTGCCCCTTTGCACCTCACAGATGCTAAAATTTCCCTTGCATCTATAACTGAAAGTAAAGATGTTGAAGTTTTAGACGGTAACAAACTGTGGTTTAAGATGGCACCGTTTATAGAGAGGTTCAGTCCTGAAGGATATAAATTGATTATGCATTCCAATAAGGTAATGTTCTTCCAGTTTTTAACATTATGGCATACTTGGTCTGCATCCTTGATGAATTTCCATTACAATAACAATCTCGTTTGTTTTTCTTACTTGGCTGCTTATTCCAGCATATTATTATTCATGAAGATTGGAGCAGCATATTATACCCACCTTTGCGTGACCTGACCTTTGAGATTATCAAATCATCAGCATGTGTGGAGGATATTTTATATGGTATATTGCGGACATTGCACCCAGAATCTGTATCTATAATTTCTTCCTATGACAGCAAATTTCATGAGGTATGGCAGCTCTTTATTTTTTTTATTTCTTCAATGCATAAGATACATCCATGTTGATTTTTTAAATATCTGTTATCCATGATTAAGCAAGACTTTATACTCGTTGAAAGCCTACTTGAAACTGTTTTTGGTATTAACTTTTTAAATTACGTGATTGCAGTCTGTGTATGAAATGATTAAGATCAAAGATGAGGATCCAGTTTGCTGTAGCTATAACACTTCAACAAATAAATGTTGGCGGCATTTCTTGAAGGGTATTAAGTTTGAGAGCTGGAAAGAAATGCTTGATGTCGTGGGCGCCTCTGAAGATGAAAGTGCTAATACATTGTATCCTTGGTTGCAATCGTCATATACTCCGACATCGCGGCATCAGATGACTAATCTTAGATTATCCTGGAATTCTCATGAACCTGATGTGGAGACATGAAATCCTTATTTAGTCATTGATTGAAGAAGATTGTTTAAAGGAAGGCGTGCTTTGGAATTTTTTCCATCGACATTATACCTATGTTCGTCTGCTTGGATCTATCTCTGTTGTTTCCTTCTTTTTGCTGTTACATCAAAATGAAGTGTTAGTGATCAGTGCTATCTTGGAACATTTTATATATTTTGAGCATGATTCTCCGTCTCTTTTGGATACCTTTATATGTTTTAAGCTTGATGTTTTTAGTGTTTCGTTCGCCTGATACATATTCTTAATTATATTTGATATATCAAGTATTACTTGATGTCCTTAAAAAAAGTATTAATTAATGTATTCTCCTAAAAAAAAGTTATTAATGTATTATGATGAGAAATCTGTCATGCCATTACTGGGCACTGGCTGGTGGCCGGCTACAGCTCCTATCCCTTTAAATATTAAATTATAATTATAACTATAAAATGAAAATTAGTGAATTGATATTTGTAGTTGTTATTCAATATAAGAAAACTCAGTGGGCTTTATTAAAGCAAAAGTGATATCATTCAAAACTGCTCGAATTAGATATCGCTACCAATTTGGTTCCCGTATATTAAGCTCAGGGTGGGTCTCCCACTGTGGGCGACTGAAAAATAATTTTTAATGGTTGGATGTTGAAGTTCTATAATTCTTAGGGTACACCAACGACACCAAATGCTTTTCTTCTAAAATAAGAACACTGAATTTTTTTATTTATTTTTTTCAAAATGATGTTTGTAGAACCACTTTTTGACTACTTTTGAAACAACATTCTCTCTCATACTCACATGTGTTTTTATTTTTTCTCTTCTTCTTTCTCTCTTCATTGTTTTTGTCCAATCATAAGAGGAGAAAAATGGTTGTCACCAAAGTTGTCTAATATTAGTTGTACAAATATCATTCCTCTTTTTTTTTTTAGAGAAATAATATTCGAACATCCATTTGGTGACAACTTTTATGACAACTTTCTCTCTCATACTCGCATTGTTTTTTTACTTTATCTCTCTATTGCTATGATTTCCGTGCCAATACTACTTTCTTTTTTTTTTTTTTTGTAAATTATGATTGTCAAATTGTCACCAAATTGGTTGTTCAAATAACATTCCTCTTTTTTTTTTTAATTCCAGTCGCACTTTCCTTAATTCTCTCTCTTCTAGACGTGGAACAACTTTTTAACACCCAATACCTCAAATTCGCAAGCACCATGGTTTTCAAACAAGACTTCTCAAAAAGTAAAACCGATAATATGGTATAGATGGGTGTTTGATGCACTTGCCGCCTTTTCACTAATCCACTGTGAACGATATGTTTCACTCGTCCATCCTAGAAGGCACGTTAACATCATTCTCCATTGCAAATAATAGTTCTGTTTTTCATTACGAACCATGCTTGCTTCTTCGATCTCTTGGATACACTCATACACATCTTTGCTTGTCAATAGCCCTTATGGTAAAGAAACCTTATTGTTTTCCATTTCTAGTTTGTGCTCCTTAGTTTTTTTAAAGTAGTTTAGCAGAATTTGTTGTCTAATTGAAAATTACGGTTTTGTTTATAAAGTGTGTTAGAATTTGAAAAAGTTAGGATTTTACTGTTGTTGTTTCAAAATCAAATAATGGAGGGAATGACAAAAAGCAACCTCTTAAATTGAGGTGTGAAAGAGGAAGTTTCTATAACGAGTACAAGAGATTGTCGAATCGTAAATTCTTAACATTCGCAAAATCTGATTGTCTGTTTCAATTGAGAAGTAATTTGTTGAGTGGTGTTGTATGAAGCCTTAAAGTTAGGGACGAAGAACACAATCATGAGATGACTAAATTTTTTCAAGGTCATCGATATGCAAAAAGTCTAAAATCGGAAGAAAAGAGGCTTGTTTGTGAGATGACAACCTCAATGGTCCTTCCGAAAAATATTCAGACAATCTTGAAGAATATAAATGATCAAAGTGCAACTACCATCAAACTTATATATAATGCTTGTCACATGTATAAACAATCTATCCAGGAAAAGTGATAAGAAGGTTGAAAATGTTGTCAAAGGTGAAAATGAAAGTCTTAAGAGTGTCAAATATGATACCATAGACGTCGCCAACTATTAGTTCAAATGTTTATGATTAGGGAGCAAAAATCATTATCTCATACACACACACTTATTGATTTTTTTATATAATTATCTATGTTTTTATTGGTCAAGTCCTACATTTTATGAATGTCTGCTAAACTCAAGTACACATACCTCTATTTATATAATTTGAACGAATGATGACGAAATTGGTAATATGAATGGTGCGCGAGAATAGGAAAAGAAAACCTCTTATAATTATGTAAATTTGGGCCATCTGAGAATTGCTCATATAGGCCACAAATGAAGAAAATTGCTCTTCTTCCAATAGAAATTGCTCGCGCCCACCTGAACTTCCCAAAATACCCCCCCACATGACTTAAGTCACGCATGTTTTATACTCAGCATGACTTAAGTCACGTTGTAATACAACCTACGCGACTCAAGTGACGTTTGGTTCTCCTTCAATGCAGCTTCCTCCTTCACTATCCCCGACCTTGATTTGGAACGTAGTTTCCTTCCCTTCCCACAAACAAATATATTATCGTGTCTAATCCCCCTTTTTTTTTTTCAAATTCTAGATCTTCTTTACTATGGTACCTACATACATAGTTCCTAGCTAGGACACACAACTTTGCGATTAAGGATATGAACCAGGGAGAGACTCATTATCACTTTCGATTTCTATTTCTAAATGGTTAAAGCAACACTCGGCAGCTAACAACATCGTTTTGTATACCACAAAGGCCTCCACCGTGATAGTGTCGTCGAAAGGAGAACCAAACTTGACTTAAGTCACGTAGGTTGTATTCCAACATGACGTAAGTCACGCTGTGTATAACACATGTGTGACTTAAGACACGTGGAAGTATTTTGGGAAGTTCAGGTAGGAGCGAGGGAGAAGAGCAATTTTCACAAATGAAAGGGACCAATAGCTAAATAAAGAGAAATGATATTTGTACAACCATTTTGTGACAACTTTTAAACAACTTTCTCTCTCATACTCACATTATATTTTTACTCTCTCATCATGAAAGTTGTACCAAATGGTTGTTCAAATATCATTGCTCCTAAATAAAAGCCCCGTAACTATTTTACTCTATTTCTTCGTTCCCTTTATTATTCAAAAAATCGAAAACAAACCCTAATAACCCCAATTTCGGTTTTTAGGTTTGCATTTTCAATGTCGTTGGAAACTTGAGCTTTGATCATCACTGATCACAATTAATTATAGGTATGTTATTCTTCAACAATCGATGCCTTCAATTTCATCACATCGTAAATTGTTTTGGTCGATTTCTTTGTTTTTCTAACAAACCCTAAATTAATGTAATTTACACGATCATGAATTCATTGACACCGTTTATTTTAATTTTTAATTTCAATTTTTTTGTCTTGAATTGCACAAATGTTAGCCCTAATTCGTTAAGTTATCGAATTTTTGTTTTCTAGTTGAATATAATCTGTGAAGTGATTCTGATAACTAGTTACTGCTTTCACATAATTTGAGTTATTGAGATTTAGATTAACGTTAATTGTAATGGAAAAGTTTGGTTTTTGTGATATCTACTCGTGTTTTCGATTCTTTACCTTATGTTAATTTCATTATGTCTTGATTACTTGTTGTGATTATTATATTAATCTGAAACAAAATGAACATCAAGCCCATGGTTTATTTGTTTCTATTTGGTTTATAAAGTTTGAAGCTTACGGGGATTAAGCTCATTTATTTTCCTAATTACGTGTGTTCGTATTGTCAGATATCTGCCCTTTCAAATGGTCTCTAGTGACGAGGCTCTGCAAGCATCTGCTGGAAAGAAAAGGAAACTTGAGATGGAAGATAGTGCTAACTCGGTTGTGGTGAATGTGGAGCAAATGATACAGATTGTTGAATCGGTGGATCGTATATCGCAGTTGCCTGATCATGTCATCTATCACATTCTTTCCTTCCTTCGAAATACGAGGGATGCAATCCGGACCAGATGTCTTTCCAAGAGATGGAGAACGCTGTGGTTTTCCTATGCGGCGTTGATTTTTTATGAACAAAAGTTTGCTGCAGGAATTGGACCCGAAGATGGAAGTAATAAGGAAAATTTGTTTAGACAACATGTAGCTGACTCTTTGCATACATACCTTACAAACAATTTGCAGATACAGAAATTTTTGCTACATATGATGTCCTTTGACTTAACAGATGCTCCACTTGTGGACAGCTGGTTAATTTCTGCTGTCTCACAAGACATCCAAGAAATAGATCTCCAGATTGGCTTCAAGGATATCAATCGCTATACTCTACCAGAAGTTGTCTTGTCATCTGAAACTTTGACCGGACTAAGGTTAAGTGGTTGCATACTGAGGAGGTGCGGTAACATAATGCTTCCTCGTCTGCAGAAACTTTATCTGCGGAAAGTTCACCTAGGTGAGCAAATTGTTACAAATCTTATCTCCTGCTGCCCTTCAATTGAGGATTTAAGATTCGTACAGTGCTCAGGTTTGAAATTCCTATATTTTCATTGTGATAGTCTCAGTAGGCTTGAGATCCACAACTGCAATCAACTGAAGACGGTTTGTATCTTTGCTCCTAATCTTGACACATTTTGGTTTTGTGGCAAGAAATCAACACCTTGCAAAGTTAATTTGGAGGACTGTGCCTCTCTGAAAAAGTTGACATTAGAGCATCCACGAGTGAGCCGTGACTTTTGTGAAAACCAATTCAGCAAATTTCCCTTACTTGAAAAACTTGATCTATGCATTGCTGATAAGATGAAATCTATTACAATTTTTAACCGCTGTCTTCAGAGAATTGTTTTAAAAGGATGCAAGAAATTGACTTATGTTCAAATATATGCTCCTAAACTTGTTTCATTTGAGTTGAAGGGTGAAACCATGCCGTACTTTGACTTTGTTTCCCCTTTCCTCCTCACAGATGCTAAAATTTCTCTTTCAACTGCAACTGAAAGTAGAGACGTTGGACTCGGTAACCAACTGTGGTTTATGATGAGACCTTTTATATCGCTGTTCTTTCCTGTGGAAGGATTTAAAATGATTATGCATTCTAGTAAGGTATTGTTCTTCTAATTTCCAACATTTTGCCATACTTGGTCCGCATCCTTGATGAATTGCCATTATAATAACTATCTCATTTATTTTTCTTACTCGGCTGCTTATTCCAGCATATTATTATTCATGAAGATTTGAGCAGCATCAAATACCCTCCTTTGCATGACCTGACCTTTGAGATTATCAAATCATCAGCATGTGTGGAGGATATTTTGTATGGTTTGTTGCGGACATTGCACCCAGAATCTGTATCTATAATTTCATCTTCAGGCAACAAATTCCATGAGGTACTGAATACATAAGATACACCCATGTTGATATTTTAAATATCAGTTATATGTGATTAAGCTAGACATTATACTTGCTGTAAGCCTACTTGAACTGTTATTTTTATTAACTTAACTTTTTAAATTATGTGGTTGCAGTCAGTGTATGAAATGATTAAGATCAAAGATGATGATCCAGTTTGTTGCATATATAACATTTCAAAAAATAAATGCTGGCGGCATTTCTTGAAGGATGTCAAGTCTGAGAGCTGGCAAGAAATGCTTGATGTCGTGGAAGCCTCTGAAGGTGCTACTGGTACATTGTATTTTTGGTTGCAGCTGTCATATTCTTCGACATCGCCGCGTCAGATGACTAATCTTAGATTATCCTGGAATGCTCCTGAACTTGAATTGGAGACATGAAATGCTTATTTAGTCATTGATTGACAGAATATTGTTTTAAAGGAAGTTATGCTTTGGAATTTGTTTCATTGGCACTATCCCTATGTCCGTCCGTTTGTATCACTCTCCGTTGTTTTCTTCTTTTTACTGTTACACCAAAGATTCAAAATGAAGTTTTAGTGATCGGTGGTATTTTGGAACATTTTATATTGAGCATGATTCTCTATGCCTGAAGTTTTTAGTGTTTTTTTTGCCAGATATATATTCTTAATTATATTTGGTATATTGAGTATTAATGTATTATTATGAGAAATCTGTCACGCAATTACTGGATGGTGGCCAGCAGCTATGCCTTTAAATTAATAAATTATAATTATAAAATCAAAATTAGTGAATTAATATGTTTGTTGGCTTTATTAAAAGCAAAAGTGATATTCTTTCAAAACTGCTCGAATCAGATACTGCTACCAATTTGGTTCCTTATATTAACATCAATCAATGGCCATTACAAATATAGTTGCGTATTCATTACAACCACACTTGCCTCTTTCGATCTCTTGGATACACACCTTTGCTTGTCAAGAGCGCTTATGGTAAATAAACACTATCCTTGTTGTTTTCCTTTTGTAATTTGTGTTTCTCTAGTTTTTTAACGTTACTCAGTAGTACTTGTCCAATTTGTAATTTGTGTTTCTCTATGTCAGAGTAAAAACATGTCTACCAAGACAAGAAGTGCAAGGCAGGATGTGGTAAGTTGCACCCTCTTGATTACATGATTGTGTGTTTAGTACACGTTGTTAAACTTTCATTGTTATGTCTTGCAACAACAAAAGTTGTGTTGGTGTGTTTCTTTCATTGATTTATTTCTTTAAGAGTTAAACACAACTATTGTTTTTCAAGGAAATATTTTTTTTCTTTTCTTTATGGTTTGTGCTTCCGGTGTTATTTAAAGGTTTATAAATAGATTTCTTTAGAGCTAAACGAAAGCAACTATGTATTGCAATACTGTAGGAAGGAACAAGTAAGAAGAAGAGTGTAATAGTTGGACCATGGGGAGGCAATGGTGGGACTAGTTGGGATGATGGAACCTTTACAGGGATAAGAGAAATCACACTAGTTTATGATCGTTGCATTGACTCAATCCGTGTGGTTTATGATAAGAATGGTAAACCTTTCACAGCTGATAAACATGGAGGAGTTGGAGGCAACAAAACAGCTGAGGTGAGCTCAACTGTTGCTTCTTTCTTATTCACCATTTCATCAATCTATTCTAAGAAAAGTCTTCTCTTGATGACACCGTGAAAAACTTTATTTTTAATCATTTTTTAAAGATCTGTACAATCTTGCACGGATCTTTACAGGTTACTTTGACTTATGATGGACATGTTTGTTTATGACTCTTAGATTAAGCTACAATACCCGGACGAGTATCTGATAAGTGTGAGTGGACACTATTATCCGGTTGTTCGTGGTGGCACTCCGGTTATTCGGTCATTGACATTCAAGAGCAACCAGAGAACCTTTGGACCATATGGAGTTGAAGAAGGGACACCATTCACTTTCTCAATAGATGGAGGCCAGGTTGTGGGTTTTAAGGGACGAGGTGATTGGTATTTGGACTCAATTGCCTTCACTTTGTCTAGTGCACCCACAAAGTCTCTGCTTCAGAAGGTGCAGAGAGGCTTGTATAGGCTCACAAGCATTGCTCCAAAATCTTCTTCCACTAAGGCTGCTTAGAAGACTATATATGGGAATTTTTGCCTCTTGCCTCAGTCTTATGTAATTTGGTTCATGCTATATTGTTTGCCTTTTTTACTTTTGTTGCTTATATTTCTTTGAAGCTTATGATACTATGAAAATCATTTGTGAAACTTAAAGATGCGTGTAATATTGTAATGGCGGTGAACCGAGTACACCATGAACATCCTAATGTATATCCATATTAGCGAGACATAGTATTAGACTATTAGTATGTGTATGCTCACATTCTAGACTCTTTTTTTTAGACTTTTTTTTTACAAGATTGTGTTTTTAGACTTAATATATCATATTTGATGTTTTTTTTGATGTTGAACATATTTTTCAAATACTTTCACTACGTTCATAAGTCCTAGCTCAACTAGTAAAATGTCAAAATTATTAGGCCGAACGTTATGATTGGGGTTCAAATTCTGGTATCTCCATTTTGTGTATGTGAGTTTTTAATAGTTTTATTATTTCGTCTATCTAAAAAAAAAAAATACTTTCACTACCAAAAAAATGTTCATTATAGTTTTAGCAACCTTTCCTAACTCTTCGATTTTACTCCCTCCGATTTTATTTATAAAATAGATGTTTGACTTAACAGAAATTTATGTATATAATTTATAAATTTTTATTGATTCAAACATCTCATAAATAGGACAAGAAAGAGAATTTGTTACTCACCCAACCTTTCAATTCGACACACACTCATGGACATGCACCTCTCTCGTGAACACGAGTAATAATGTTGACACGAGATCAAAAAGCAAAATTACATCGTAAAGCTGAAAATCAATGGTTTCATGTTGAAAATTTTAATTCTTACATCATACTCCATTTTTTGCGATAAAAACATCATACTCCTTTTAATACCTTTTACATA
>Ga0315914_1010163_pt1 | contig 11803 bp, 7 predicted proteins | sample MpolenodulesMG_FD_203920 | JGI IMG/M metagenome (GOLD analysis project Ga0315914, IMG submission 203920) | Medicago polymorpha root nodule microbial communities from Los Angeles, California, United States - elongated nodules | ecosystem: Host-associated > Plants > Roots > Nodule | place: USA... | reverse complement strand
AGCCTAATTCATCATTATGAAATGAACTTGTAAAGTGAAGAGAGAAACAAACAAAGCAGAAATTGAAAAGCAAATTCATTTTTACCGATGAGGAAGAATGTTGGGAACACATATCATTCCATGCATTTCAATTATGAGATGAGATGTTTCGAAATTACCATCATGAAATTCATGGTGGATTTTCCTTAATTAACTTGAGATTAACTTCGTAGTTCACTAGTTTCTCTTGCAATCACTAGACCTAATTGATTTATTAGAGTGTGTTTGGATGAGGAAATGTTTTGAGAGAATGTAATGTTTTAAAGGAATTCAAATATTTTAAGTGAATTTCATTGTTTTGATAAAAAATTGAAGAATTTTCAAAATGATAGAAATTTATGAAGTATTTTATTCAAGTCAAATTTAGAGAATTTGAAATGACATCTAAAAGTTAAGAATTTCAAAAAAATTCATTGTTATAATTTTTCAAATTTTGCATTTTGGTTTCCAAAATTTTCAATTTGACCCCAATAAATTTCAAAAATATTGCAAATTGTCCACTCAAAATTTTAAAAAATTATAATTTGACCCCTGTAATTTTTTTAATTTACCAATTGACCCTAATTTCAATTTTGGAATTTGGCCCCAAAAAATTAAAATATATAATAGTTGTCCAAAAATGATGTTAATTAAATTTTTATTACTCCATTCAAACAAAAGTATTAAGAAATGAAAGTAATTTAATTGAATCATTTAAATTGCCTAGAATTCTAAATTCTTTAAAATTTCTCAATTACCTCATCCAAACACACTCTTAGGGCCTGTTTGGATAAGCACATTTGAATTTTGAACTTATTTACAAGCATAAGCATTTATAAAAACTGTTCCGTAGAGCTTATGAAAACAACTTATAACATGTATGTAAGTTGTTATCAAGTTATTTCTATAAGCTCTCCAAAATAGTTTTCTCCTATGAACATATAATTGGAGTTTCACGCATTATTTTGAACGTACAATTGGTGAACAATTTATTACTATTTTGAGAAAATTACACTCTCCTATCAAAGATGCTTGAATTACAATCTTCTCCCATGTTATATTAAAATATACACTCTCCTCCCCCTCTTCTCCATTCTTATGTTAAAATATACACTCACATCCCCTCATCATCATTATACATTATTCATCCTCGAAATCATATTCTTCCATATCAGAACCTTCTCCACCTCCTTCTTCTTCCATGTTCCATTCCTCTTCTCCATATGGTTCCAACCCCTTCTCCATTTCTTTCCATGTTAGAAGCATCTCCACCTCCTTCAACCTTTATCGAAATCCGACCGGATATTGTAATGTTTGTACTCCTTTTCTTCTCCCTGAACAATAAGCAGAGCCAATAAATTCCATGAATTATAGTGATCAAGCTGACCAGGATAGTCCCTGGATCACAGTAATTTCAAGAAAGTAGCTACCTCGCATTTGCATTTTGAAATTTGAGATGGTGGTGGTGGTTGGAAATCTTAGGGTAGCGTGGGGAATGTTTGAGTGGATATAGATTGATGGAATATGGGAATGAGGAGGAGGAAAATAAGCACAATTCCTTTCATTTTTTGTTGCTCTGTTTTGTTGGTTCATGTGATTTGACATTGTAATGAAACGAACTACAATCTATTTAATAAGCAAGCAATAGGACAAATAAAGATTGAAAAAGAAAGTTTAAGGTTAGAAGAAAAGACCTAAAATGGCAACGGATTTGATTCTGAATCAAACTGAATTAGAACAGAGTGTTGAAAAGCTGGAATTAGAAATAGAAGATAAAGGGTTATTAAATATGGTATACATTGAAAAGTTGCAAAAAAACGGTTATTCGGTGTAATTGTAATGGTTATAAGAGAAAATCGGAGTGAGCGTAAGTTGAATACAATTTGCATATATAATTTTATCATAATAAGTAAAAAACAATTGAGAAAGAAGTTTTTTTTTAAACAACATGATTAAATAGGATAAACAATTATCTTTTTTCTTATAATTTTAATACAAAGAAAATAATTGTTTTTATAATTTATAATGGAAGGAGGATAAAGTTATGAATGTATATAAAATCTTTAAAAAAAAAAAATACTAAGTAATACACGCACGCTCGCGCGCGCGTACACACACTTGGATAGTTTGTTATCTTTCATAAGTTTTTTGATTAATTACACCAACTTTCCCGAGGCCCAGTCAAACCTCCTTTAGTTCTTACTCTTTTCCCCTTATTTTTCCATAATCATAATCTTTCCTTTACTCGTTATGCATAACAGTCTGCAATTAAAGGCCGCATCTCTTGAGTTATTGCTATCATTAATTTGAAACGTATCTTCCAAATCCAGAATATGGCCACTTAATGATATGAACCTGGATCCCATGATTTTGGGTGTATCTTGAATCAGTTTCCATACGATAGACACATAGAGTAGATGGTTAGCTTGCAAAGACATACGCTACATGAATCAAAACATTATTTATCAACCTTTGGATACGTCAATTTTTTGTTTTAATTTTCAACTTTTTTCAGAAATGTCCCCTAAGAAAATGTCTTCAAAAAATTAAAACAAACATATTTTCAATATTATTCTTTCAATTTGTTTGATTTTAATTTTTTTGGATATTTTGTAATATGTTTTATCATCTTCATATTTTACTCAAGTAATTGCTTTACAATTTTCGTCTCGTTTTCATGTGTTTGGTGTGTTTTGTCAACGAAGTGTGTTCTCTATGAGCACTTTGTTCTTGTTCTATATTACTATGTCATATATACATGTGGTGTTCATATTTTTTGTTCATGATCGGTTGCTTGCAATGAAGAACCAACCTTGCATTAGTTGCCATAAATTTCACAAAGAAGTTTTAGACTAGTTTAACATAGCTTTCAATTTTCAACTTACTTCAATTAACAAAGTTTCAAAATCTGGTCATATTTGATTTGAAGAATTATTGTAAGTTGATTCATATATTTATTGTCATATATGATATTTGGTTTATCATTTTGATTTGGTTTTTATCATATAATGAGTTTTTGTATTTGGTGAGAATTTACTGGGTCCCCATTCTGAAAATAAGCTGTCAACATCTATATATTTTGTTTTGGATTTTATGAGAATTAAATAGTGTCATGGAAGTCTTTAAAAAAAAATAGTGTCATGGAAGATATAACAAGATAGTTATTTATCACTAATCAGTAAATTTAATTTTTCTTTACAAAAAAAAAAAGTAAATTTAATTTTTTTTATATAATATGTGACTGCCAATTGGTAATTATATTTTAGATCATTGCTAAAATAGAATTATATTTAAATATTAAAATAAGTTAAACACTCTTTCGAGTCACAAAGCAGATACAAATAAGATCCTCCTTCCGGTGTGGGGAGGAAAACCACCATCCAGAAACATCTCAAGCAACACATCAGTTCATCCCTTATCAGACCTTGAAGAATGGCGACAACTTTGAAGGTGACGACGACGATAGGTTGGGAATCCAAATTGAAGCTTGACCGCCGGAGAGGAAAACGTCTAATCTAACACGACTGCTCAACAAATCGGTGAGTGAACCCGATCGCCAACACGAAAAAGGATTCACCCACCACCCACCGAGTCGACCCCACCTCAGCAAGTCTCCATAACCATTTCTAGTCAAACAATTCGAGTCTAAGTATGAGTAATCACGAAAGTTGTGTTTAGACAACCGGCGGCTCAGAAGCAGAGCTTAAGATCTCCGATATCAAAACAACAAAACCAGCAATCAGCCAAGTAGAGGGACGCAAAGAGGCCGACGTACAACGACGTGCTAGTAGCGGAGTCGCAGCCCCAACCGTGAGCCAACCAAAACTCACGCGGGAGCCACCTTTCGGAACCCAAAACCAACGGATTTTGCACCAACCAGAACCACCGCAGTAGGAGGTGGCTCTGACATCTTTCTCAATCGAACGAAATCAAACAGACATAACAGAACCACCGTCACCTCCAACAGTCAGACCATCATCCAGATCTGCAATAGGAGCGCTAGCCATGTAGTTTTAAGAATCACGAAGCATACCGTGGCGGTTGCACACGCTGATGGTTGCTCTAACAGCCCCAAAAAGGGGAAAGGAGGTGGTGACACGACTGTATACCGCCGTTCGCACCACCGGCACGAATATTGATGAGTCAATAATGAGTCATTAATTAGTTTTTTGTATATAATATTTAAGTCTATTTTATTTAGATTTAATATGTTTTTATTTCCTTCTAGAACTATTTTACTTCAATTGCAAGTTATTATATTTCAGGAACGAATATTCAAAAGATTTAGTCTTGGAGCAAAAGAAAGGGAAATTGGAGCTGATTCGTGCCAAAAATATGAAGATCTCATACAAAAATATATTGTGCAAAGAATTAGAAGATCTTGTACCGAAATATAGCATAGGCACGCCCCATATTGCCCTTTTGCTTCTTCGACAAGCTGCCTATTTTAGTATTTCTGACCTAGAGCCCATGGTTTCTTGTGCAACACTTTAGTGATTTAATTATTGGGGCTCAAGTCAATGTTAGACTATAAATAGAGCAGCCATCTAGTTTGTAAAATCATCTTTTGTTCTTGGAATTCAATAGTGACAACTGTCTTTCTTAATAAAAGTTCTTCTTTTACTTTCTTGTTATTTTATTTATGTTCTTCTTCTTCTCTTCTATGTCTACGATGAACATGAGTGAGTATACTCTTCTTGTCTTGGGATTGTTGGATGAGTCTAATGACCTAATCCTAATCAAACCAAGCCTCGAATCCTAATTTTATATAAATCTACATTGTAATCTAATTTCACCGTTTATATAATGAATTAACAAATACCAAACTCATAAAGCGACAACGGAGGGTTAATATTTGTTAATTCATCATCACAAATGTCAACTCATAAAGCGACATCGGAGGGTTGATATTGGAACAAGTGAAATTAGACAAGGATTGCGAAACATGAGAATAGTATAGCAAACCTTGAGACAAATAAAGTTTCGTTCTTCACGGATTCTAATAGCAATCAACCATGAGAATAGACGTGGTTGCTAGAGGAACACACTCAATGATTTCGAGAGAAACTTTGATACGCTAAAGAGAAACTTGTCCTTAGAAAATAGGTCCAATATAAAGTTTAGGTTTAGGCGTGGTTGTTAGAGGAACACACTCAATGTTGATAACGTGTTATAAAACTATTATAATAAGAATAAAAAAAACAAGATTAAAGAGAAGAAGAGAGAATAGAGAGAGAAAATATAGAATTATATTATTCTCTTGTGTGTCAGAGAACGTGTTACATGTGAGCTCTATTTACATAGATATACAATAACTTAGAGAACAAGCTCAATAGTCTCGTAGTATGACCCATTAACTCATTTGCTTTATGAACATCCACTTATAATATTCTCTTAACAAATATATTATAATCAGTGATTTTGACTAAAAACTTATTTGGAAGAACCGAAGGATTTAGAGAAGTATAGTATCATATGATTAGATTACGATATTGTGAATGTATCAATTCATTTGTATCGGTTAGATGAATGTCCAAGGGCAGATTGTGGACTCGGAAACTGCTTGTTTTCTTGATAGAGCGTCTCACGCAAATGATACCCATAAAACAATCAAGACAAATATATTACTGATCAATAAAAATTATATATAAATGTTGTGAAATTAGCTCAGTTTTTTTTTCTTCAAGTAGTCTAGTTGCTAGAATTCACCTTATAAAATTTATAAAGTGAATAAGTGAAATATCCGGAGTTCGGAAATATGCTCATGAGACTAAATTAGCTCAGTTTTAATAGAAATATTGTATAATATATAAGGAGATATAAATAGCGTAAATGAAGCTAATAAAAATTACTTATCTAAATTGACGTCAATCAAATCATTCTTTTTGCTTTCACTATTTTTAAAATGAAAAAGTGCAAGAAAAGTAAATTGTTTTGATTAATGTCAACTTAGAAGGATATCTCTACTCTAATTTTATTGATGGTAGATAAAGATTTGACGAAAACTAATTGGATTTATTTTTTTAGAATGAAGCCCCATATGAAACTTTACATATTTACTCAAGAAGAGCCAGCCGAGCCAATCGAGTATTAGCAAAACCAGCTTCGCACTTATTATCCAAAATTTAATTTATTAATTTTCTTTCGTTATCCACAACCAAATTGCCAATAATTAATGGCATTGACCATTCCCCGGAAGCCATTCTTTTGTTGCCAAAATTGTAAGTTTGGCAATCCCATGTATTGCAAATTATTGTTTCAACAGTTTTGGTTTTTTTCTTTTTCTTGCCAAATGCCACCCAAACAATTCATTCAATAATTCTACCCATCTCAATGCATTCTTGACGTACTTGAGTCCAAAATTTCCTGCCTGTGAAACATGATTTATGATTATTTCTTTAAAAAAAAAAATATGTATGGTTAATTCCTTCAGGAAATTCCAGATGGGCGGAAAAAGCAAAATAAACCATATCAATAAAGTTTTTTTTTTTTTTTAAAGAATCAATATATATCCAAAGTTATAGTTCCCGTCATTCATAAATTAACTATAAATTTTTTAAAAAAATCCCTACAAAACTAAATACATTTTTTATATCGATTACTTTATTTAAAATTATGTGTTTTGAGTATTAAAATTACTTTCCCTAAAAATACTGAATTATATTTTCTTGGAGTCTCACCGGTTGCCTGTCATTGATATATATATATCATTTTTCTTGTTAAAAAACACTATTTAATCACTTGTTCACCTTAAAAACCACCACCATATGTCGAATGAGAACAAACTGAACAGGTCTTATTTTACCACTAATTATTATTTTAGATATATGCACAAGTCATGACTTGCATAATAAAATCCAGTAAGTGAAGAGAAAACACCTACCATGCATAATGATGGTGACCATATATATCCTCGTTGCCATGTGCCTAATTTTCAATTCTTTCATAATCACACGCATTGGTATATTTTTCCATAAAATCGTTTTCATAGACCCAAAAATGAGAAATTTCCGTGCACCCAACAAAGATATTGGTATTCCAAGTCCAACGATAAGCATAGCCGGCGCCAAAATCAATAGTAATAATAATATTTTTTTCTTCAACCGTTGACATTCAAAAAATCTAATAGTCTCTTCTACCCTTTAGCGTGTACCACACTTCTCTGTGTTTTACTCCTATTTTCTTGAAATTTCCAATTATTATTCACAATTCACATTGCCTAACTTTATCTTTGTTCCCCATGCAAACACACATATAAAACCTCTTCTTACTAGGTTAAAAACTCAACACTTCACCAACTCCATAAACGTCTTTCTTCATAGCAAGCAAGTCAAATAAGCTTGTTTGAGCAAAATCATTCAATAAATCAAGCATATCCCTTTAAAACCCTTCCTTTTAATGGAAAATTCTCATTCTTCTAAATCCTTGAGATTTCCATGCAAAACCTTTTCTCTAGTTCTCCTTATACTTTACTTCCTCCTTTTTGGTTCTTGTTGTGCAATAAGAACAGGGATAACGTTGAAGCTGGATGAAAGAAGAAGGTTTCTACAAGGAAAACATGGCCAACAGGGCTTTCCGTACAAAAGCTTGGTTTTCAACTTCTTCCCCAAAGGATCAGTGCCACCTTCAGGTCCTTCAAAGAGACATAACGAAATTGTTGATTCAACACCTCAGAATTAAGTCCATTTGTATGAATTTTCCAAGATTAATTTTTGTATTTTTGTATTTATTTTTTATGGTTTGTTGATTAGAAATCAAACCTCAAGAGGTAAGATCTTTAAAAGGGTCTGAATATTTTTTTGCTCTTAATCTAAATTAATATGCTGTAAATAAAATATTGTGGAAAGATAGCTATTTTGTATATTATTTTTCAGTTGAATCATTTTCTACTCCGTCCATTGGATTCAATTTCCTTCTCCAATCTCAATTGTGACTTGTCTCTCCGAGATGTGCAATATATACATCAGGTTAATATTCACAAATAATCGGTGTACATGAATATATTGTTTTGAATATATTGGTGTGAATAATATTGATCGCCTTTTCAATTTAGACCTTAAAAAAAATAGGTGCTTGAGTATTTCAAAGAGTTATTTTTAGTGAGTTCATCATGTAAATGAAATGAGTCAACATTGATGGTGTGGTTTAGCGGGACGGGGTTAGTGAAGTACAATTATAAGCGATATGGTTTAATAGGAAAACTAATTAGAAGTCTATTAATTTTTTTGGACGCGTTGATTAGTGATTAGAAGTTTAGGCTAGCTAGAATTTCTTAAGAGAAACATTTTTAAATCGAAGAGGAATATAAAAATATATGTATCATTAAGAACAATAGTAGAACCCTTCGGCTCTATAACCATGTTGAAAATATTGGAAGCCATTTTTTAGAATTTTCTAAAAGGAATAAAGTTTTAAATAAAAATAAGAAGTTAAAAACATATTATATTACATTACGATTAAGAAGTTAAAATTTAAACACCGTTTTTTTTTTCATAAAGAAAAGTGTATGAGAAGTTAAAGATTGATGAAAGTTATATATGGATGGCATATGTCTTAATGTGTGACTAAGATGAATCAAAATTTAAAAGTTGTACTTATAATGACACTTTGATGAAAGTAGTACTTATATAGTTGGAGGTCGGATGAGTTCGGGAAATAAATTGATTTTCGATCTTAAAAAAATGGATTTAAATATACTTTTTGCAACAAATTATTCTCTAAAACAAAGATAAGAGCATATGAGAGAAAATATCACCAAAAAAAGAGAGAAGAAAGGAGCATATGTATACAATAATCCCATAAAAAAAAAAGTTACACCAATTAATCAATGAGTAGTGCTACACTAACCATCGAAAATTAAATAATAATGAGGGAAAATCTACTATGCAATTGAAGGTGGTGCTACCTGACAATCATAATTTGTTGATAGAGAACTTTACTTGAGACTTTCAAATACGAATAACCAACATGATAAGGAACATAATATTATAAGCATCCCTGTTGTAGGCTAATGCTTCAAAGTTCAAACAATTTTTTCTCTCACATGTTTTCCATAAAGATAATTCGTATCTTAGTCTTCCATGATCAAAAACATATATATTAGAAGAAAAATATATGTATTCATTATTGAAGATAAGTAATTATGTATTGCATGCTTAGATATCAATAGATGGAGCCAAATGCTAGATTCATTGAAAAATAGTAAAAAGGCTACCATTATTTTTGACATTGGTTAAACTCCTTATGATAGAAATGATGGATCAATTTTTTACTTCTAATGACTTCATTCAAGAAACTGTTGAATAACGTTTCAATATTATCCATATGGTCTTTCTTCTTTCGTACTCTCGTTTCTCTGCTTCTTTTTTCTATAAAAAAAAAACAAATATAATCATAAATAACGAGGTATTCTATAAATAACAGGTCAAAAAAATGCATATCATAATGCCAAAATTCAAGAGACGATGATAGTGGATGGAAGAGAACAAATAAGTAGATGAAAGAGAACAAATATATGAAGGTGTGTGTTATGCAAGAATCAAAGTGGAGAGAGGTACATAGTTTTTTTTCTTCCGAAAGTTGTTTATTTAATTTATTTAATTAGTTAATTTGAAATGGAAGGTGAGTAGCTAACATGAGAAGTTATTTTTATCCACTACTCAATTAAATTATGTCTTTTTTTAAATCTAATTAATTAGTTCATATGCAATGGAATGTGGGTAGCTAACATGGGAAGTTATTTTTATTCACCGACCACTTAAATTCTGAATTTTTTTAATTTAATTAAATGAATATAAGAGTTTTGAAGGAAAAAAATTATTGGAGAACTTGTAGGATATTTTTTTTAAGGAGCTTGTAGGATATTTAATTAAATTTCAATTTTTTTATTTAATTGGAAGAAGTTACATGTTTATGGAAGGTGGGTGTGGTTAGTTTAGTTTCATATTTATAGAACGTGGGTGTGAAATGTGATATGTGGGTAGTGGTTTTTTTTTTTCCTTCATTTTTTAAATTTAATTAATAGAATGATTGTTATCTCCCATAATCACTACCATTATTGTGTAGTTAAAGGAGGATTTACCATTTTACCGAAGGTAAATCATTACCATTCGCGTACAAACAGGAAATTCAACGAATACTAGTCTGGATAAGACTGACCACGACTCTGATACCAACTTGTAACGCCCTATTTCTATTAATAGCGATAATACACGCGAATAATATAAATATTCAAGAAATAGACGCTACGTCTTCACATCAAAATTCAAACAACATGCATTTATAAAATTCTCAACAGTCGCAGCGGATATAATTCGTACATCTCCAAAATATACATGTCATAAGATCAATATACATCAACATATAAAATCTCTAAATCCCGACAAATGGGCAAAATCTCCACAACATAAATAAATCAAGAATAATCAATCTAGAATAATCCTACAGATAGACATCCTAGATCAGAGCCTACTCTAAGACTCAACAGAAAACGATAACGGAGATAGCTCCCGCTATCCAAGCACTCACAAAGCAATCAACAACTACTCCTGCACACCGTCTACCCATTCATACAATAGGTAGGCGGTCCACCACAGACCACTGGGGGTTAGCTTCACATCAATCATAATCAACATAAACAAACATAAGTATTCAAGGATTTCATGCATAACACATATACATACCCATCCCTCCTAGAATACTAACATCACATAATTATTATCCCCCATTCCATACACCTCAAGCTATCACATCACTAACATAGCATAGCAAGCATGTTTAATCTCTAATCAAGTCATCGACATAAGCTCATCATTTATCAACATCAATCAATGAAAGGATTACTCACCTTATTCTTCATTTAGCATACTTAACTCAACAAGTACAATTCATCATCTCGAAGGTATAAGCAAGAGATTATCATTATCAAAGGAATCACCATATCATACATATATACATACATATACAAATATCACCTCATTACTATTACCAAAATAATTATCATCAAATATATTCACCAAGTGTATAAGCACAAGCAAGTAAGACACACAATTAGAGCCTAGTTCAAATATTCACAATCATCAACAAAATCCACCAATTTACATATACACCAATCCACATAATCACGACATTCACCCAATTTCCCCAATGCATAAATTCACCAAGTCACATATTCAATTATGATACGCCAACTAATCAATTCCAAATGTCACAAGTATGTATTCATCAAACACACTTATCATCAACAATCATCATTCACATGCAATAATTAAGACTCATGTCAATATGATATGCGCCTATACACGACACATATATGCATGTGGTACCAAACTCCTTCAAGGTCGTCACCTCATGATGCAACAAAAACATCATAGTCAACGGCTATAATCAACGGCTATATGGATACAAGTATCCGGTCAACGACAATATGGATATAACATCCGACACGACATATGATGCATGAACATATGACTCAATCACCCATGCATATGTTCACAACAATTCAACGGCTATAATCAACGGCTATATGTATATACATGCATTCATCACCAATCACGCCCAAATTAGCATGTATAAACTCACCACCAACAATCAATATCATTTGCATACAATAATTCAACAACATAATTCATCATCATAATTTAGCATATATGCATTCATCAACAATATCACCATCAATTAACATGTATGCAAGTAATCAACATCAACAACATTATTACCACTCAACAACTTCGTATAATTTCTCACGATTCAAGTAAAGGAGAAAACACACCATACTATGATATCA
>Ga0315914_1010157_pt1 | contig 11805 bp, 5 predicted proteins | sample MpolenodulesMG_FD_203920 | JGI IMG/M metagenome (GOLD analysis project Ga0315914, IMG submission 203920) | Medicago polymorpha root nodule microbial communities from Los Angeles, California, United States - elongated nodules | ecosystem: Host-associated > Plants > Roots > Nodule | place: USA... | reverse complement strand
TATTGCTTGTATTGATTTATTGCAGCTGCAACAAGAAATCAAGACTGCCGTTAGATCTATTCACGCAAGGGATTAAGAGATGACATGATTGCCAACAGTTAGAAATCGAGAAAAAGAAAATGAAGCTTTTAATTTAGCAGCTGATTTTGTTTGTTTTGGTTTTTGCTGGATTATTCCTTCAGAATTAGAGGAAGTTTGAATGTTGGGATAGAACAGATGTGGATAAGGATTTATTGCTTAGTTTGATACATATATCATATGATTTTTTGCCAATAAACTCGAGACTTATTTGAAGTTTCATGTTTACTCAAAATATGATAAAAGTTTATAATAATATTAATTGTTGTTTGTTAATGGTTGGATTGGTAAAAATTTGTGTTCCATATAAAGTTTTATTGCTGTTGTCAATTGTCCTTCAGGGTTTAGAAAAAGGGTTCAGATTTTTGTGTGAAAAGGAATTAATTGATTTGTAATGGTTTGGTTCGGTTCGGTTCGTAACAATTAACTACGGTTAACAACGGGTGAAACCATTGCAGGATATGATTGAATGTGAGCAGTTCTACATGTTCCCTCTTTTAATTTAAATAAATCTGAACCACTTATTTAATCTATTGGTGTTTTTCTCGTGGTTCACCGGTGAGGGACTTAATTGGACCCTCACCCTAGAATCCACCTTTTTTTTTTCTTTTCTGTGTGTTTGGATTCTAGAATTTGAACATATCATATATATGGTTTGAAGTCGTCCTCTTTCATCTCTTGCATTTCACTTCCAAAATCTAAAAAATACCTAAAAACCTCAATAGCAAAAAAACACTTAAAAAGTTCAAAACCTAAAACCCGCTACGTTTTACCATTTTTCATCAAAACTTGCTCCAATAAATCTTATGAGGAATGCTAACAACACACATTCTAACACACACTTTCCAACACACTCTCTTTGATTGGTTAAAATTCACATAAGACCCACCAAATCATGTGGGTCCCATATAAATTTGGTGGGTCTCATGTGAATTTTAACCAATCAAAGTGAGTGTGTTGAAAAATGTGTGTTAAAATATGCGTTGTTAGCATTTCTCTAAATCACATTTATGAAGTTTTTAACTATTAAGCAAGGGGAGCCTCTAATATGGAACTTTTTTTTAAGGTCCAACCATGCTCATTCCAATATGACCGACACGAGTAGGTATATTTCGGTCACTATTATGATAATTCAATGTGCTCATTTTATCTCTCCTTCCACCACTGTTTCTGCATGCAGGTGCCGCTTCACCATACATCTTATGATAATTCTTAAATTATTCCTAAATCTTTTATCTAACTTAAGAAAAACATCATGAACTCAAACTCAACTTTAATTTCTACGGACTATTCAAATAGATGCCTAACCCATATCGTTGTACTTTCTCCATTATCACAGTCTCATTGAGAGATGCACAGACTCCTTGGTGATGATAATCAAGCTCCTAGTTTAATTTTAAACGTTTCTTAATCTTCATAATTTAAATAATTAACATCACCTGCTTTCGTTATGACACAAATATATTTATCATGTTTCTGTGAAAAAAATAAGAAAATGGATGTTAGTCACTAAGGCAGTTAAACAGGTAGTAGGGAAAATTGTTCCTAGATTGGAATAACAAGGATGATGAAGTTTTTATTGTGAATGAAAACCAGAATTTATGCAATCAATCTCATCCTAATTCGATCGGGAATGAACCATAGGGTTACACAGTAAAATAATATTTGTTTTTTTGTTAGTTTTGTCATTTAATCAATGTTATCAGTAATATGGATGAAAAGGATGTACATGTACCTACTACTAGCACCGGTCATGGAAAAGGAGCGCGGGTGAACCTAAAAAAAAAAGTTCCATGTTAAGGGTTCCCTTAAGCAAGAGGTTATTATACATTTGCTAAAATCTTGCGTTTTTAACTGTGTATCTTTTCTTTTGTATTAGTTATGTTCAGATTTTAGAATATAAAATTTTATAATGTGTTTCATGTTTTTGGATGCTAAATTTTTTTCAATATTTCAGAAATAGAAAAACAATATCTTCGTATTGGGGGGTGGGGGAGACAAAGATTCACCCACTAACTATGAGATGAGGCGCATAGTCGAGAGAGTCAAAATCTCTCAACCGGAGCTAGAGTGAGATGCACGAGCTGAGGAAGAGTAGAAAGAGACACAAGAGACTTTGGAGTCATATTTTGGAGGCTTGTATGATGTTCGTCTTATCGTTTTACGTGAACCATCGGGCCAAAAGAATTTGGAATGGAGGTGCGCAATTCGTCTGTCTTATTTTTTTCTTTTTTTTTCTTTTCAGTTTCGTGAAATTTTGAAATTTGTCAACAACTAAAAGAATAACATTCATCTAAAGACTGTATAGGGAAGGTGGTTCACATACACCATTAGAGACAATTTAGTGACAAACCTTGCCAGCAAAGGGGTACATCCTAATTGTTCATGGCTTGTTGTTGGCATTTTCGGAGATGTGGCACAATGAGACTAGCATCTTCTAGAGGAGATGAAAATGACATTAATAATGCATCTTGTATATTGCAACTACGCATCCAGAGCCATTTGTTGGACCATTCCATGTTGACCAAACCTAATGGATTTACACTAATGGTGGAGTTGACCGAGTAGTTGAAAATACTAAAGGGGCTTATGCACGATTTAGCTTCTTGAAGTACAGGTTCTAAAGACGCTTCGATTCAGCAAGGGATATCGTAGCGACATGTGACGAAGTGGGTAAAGAGTTGCATAAACAGTACGCCATTAGAGTGCATATACTTTTATTGGATTAGTTATTGTCTCAAATATTTTCTTATACCCCTACACTAATCACCACGACACACGCCCATTCGATGAGATATGTATCTACTCAAAATTGATCAGGTGTGAACCCCATATGGTCTATTACCTGTCCGGGCGAGTCTTACGCTTGTTTTTATTCGTGAAAACTATTCACAAAGATCCACTCATCTTTGTTCCACACCAAACAAAGATAATTTCAAAATAGAAAGATAATATGAAAAGGGATAGTGTAGCTAAACTAACCAGGATGGGAAACATAAATGAAAAGGATAAAGTTAGAAACCAATACCCGAGTCCATATGAAAATACGAGATAGTCCCATGAATACTTATGACTTTGATTGGAAAATGTCAATTCTCATGGAGACATTTTTCTTTTTGATTATCCAACTTTGCACCCAGTGTGTGTGTTCACTTTGTTATGACTCTCATGTTTGTGAACTCCCCTTTTCGCTAAGTCTTCAAAACTTGTGATTCAAATTGATTTAAATCAATTGGTCGTATTTCCTGACAATGACTTCATGAATTCTAACTTAAGATATCCCTGCAAAACATATAAACTTAATAGTTCATTGAAGTTGTTAGAAGAGTGTCTCATTAGTTAGTTCGTCATGAAAACAATTAGTTAACTTTGTCATGTCTTAATGATTAGTTAACAACTCTATGTGATGTTTGATTTAAGACTCAAAATAATTCATGCTTCAATATCTATCATCTAATTTCTCTCATTAATCTTCGTATTCTTTAAAGAAGAACGCTTAGATGTACACATCTTGTTATTGAGAAATAAACAATCAAAAGTTTAAAAAAAAATAGATAGTTTCTCATACCCTCAAAACTATTTTCCGTCTTTTAGTGTATGTGAGAATCTAGTTTCACCCCAAGATGAACTCGATTTTGATCTAGAATTTTTTCTCTTCCTTTTCTGACTTATTCTTTAGGGGAAATATAGTCATTAACAAATTTCATAAAAAAATTCTAAGATTAAATCCATAAGTTTTATAGAAATTAGTTAAGGGGATAAATATGTAACTTAGCCTTTTTTTTTTATTGTAAGTAAGTGTGTCTTAAATTTAAATTAATTGTGTTTGCGATTATACAAGTCTTGACCCTTAATGGACACTTTAATTTAAAGGAAATATACAAATACATAAAATAAATAATTATAATTTAGATGCCTTGGGCGAATCAAGAGAGTCGTGCCCCTATAAAGAAAAATTCTACAAAAAATTATAAGATTAAGATAAATGAATGGAAAAACTGTTAAAAACATTTCATTTGACATTGTGCAAGAAGAACACAAGTATGCATTTTTGAAATGTGAACCAATTAGCTCTAAACTAGGATCCATGTTCTAAAGTCTAGCCTTCACTCGACAAGTTTAATTAACTAAAGACAACATGTTTATCAAAACAACACACAGAGATCATAATTCAATGTTGATTCCTTAAAAGTGAAAATTCGTTTGACTATTAACTAATTAATAAATTGTTTGGCAATTGCAATTGGCACCTATTCCTATCTTATGGAGTTATGATCAATGGTATACGACACTTATGCTTCAACAATTGATTGTTCTTGTGTTAATAGTTACATAATTGAGATGGAGAGATGTTTTTTATTTACAAATTGAGATGGAGAGACTAGTCGTAGAGAATAAGAATTAGAAAGAAAAAAGACTCATAAACTAGGTAAAATATTACGACTTTTAATATGCAAAAGCAAAAAATCTGACTCTTTATTATTCTTAACACTCTATATCATTATTATAATTTTAGTTCCTTAATTAGATTATTCATTTGCTTTTCACTCATGACTCATCGGTTTCGTTGTTAAAATTATGGGCGTAATTAATATTTTTTTTGGTATAAGTAGTTATTGATTTTATTTTAGTGCCCCTCTAATTTTGTCAACAACTAACATTTTACATTTTTTTTTATAGGAGTATAATACATACATATTGTTCTGAACCGGACAAAAGACCTAAGGCCCTCTTACTTGGGCCAAATATCTCAAACAACACATTTGACAATATTACTCGAAACACACCCCTTCCCCGCGAGGGGGGGTGCACGGAGCAAACGAGACCAGTTCAAACGAACTACAACGTCTCTTCACACGTTTCCGCGAATCTCTCCCCGGCGGTTACACTTCCCACGATTTCGTAGCCGTCGGGCACACATGTGCCATTACAACAGCTCTGCAGCCACCCACCTCTATATATAGGGGACTCTTAGCAGTTCCCAAGGTAGAATCTATCCTCCCTCTAAACCCTCATTCTCTGATCTCTACTGACTTGAGCGTCGGAGTGTCTACATGTACACACCCCCGCCGTTCCAAGAAGCATTCTTGACGCATTCCACCGCCGCATTCAAAGCACCGGTAGTCACCTTCTGATCAGGTATACGATCATATACATATATAGGTAGTAAAAATATTTTTTTTGATGTCCCTAAAATTATGGTGCTCTGGGCTGCCGTCCCCTCGGCCCGTGCTCAGGGCCACCCCTTGACTGGACCTAGACCAAGATCTCTATTACATCGTACAAAATATCAAAGCGAAGAAATTTTAATTGTTTTATCACAGTCTAAAAAATATATTTTTATTTATAATTGTGACTTGAGCTAGAAGTGTTTATTTGTTCCCTAAGTACAACCAACTTAAACGATAAAAGATTGTGAAGCTTTAGATATCCATGATGCGATTTTGAATCACAAAATTCTCTTCTATGTGAATTTTGTGATAGACTCCTAATTTTTTATTTTTTTTGAGAGGAGACTCCTAATTTTGTACCGACATCTTTTGTAATTTTTACACCAAATCCAAAAGGGAAGCATCTAATCCAAAACGCACTTAATTAGACCAATTGAGTGCAAGAAAGAAACACACTTCTCGATTAATGTATAGCTAAAGTCAAAAGGGAAGGAAGCATCTATCCAAAGTGTAAGAGTTTAACAACTGGAATTGCCTAATTTATAAATTAATTAATTTTACAGCATCAAATCCAATTGCCTAATTTATAAATTAATTTTACAGCATCAAAACCATTGAACATTGTTAGTCTTTTCTCCTTAAAAAAAATGTTAGTCTTCTGATTCCATTTTCAGCGTCCATTTGATTATTAAGTTACAAACTCGATGTGGTTCAATTTGTTATTGCTTATTACAAGCATTTGTGGACCACTAATTGATGTCCAACTAGCGAGCATCACTCCCACACTTACCTGCATTTTCCTTAACAAAACCGAGGCAATGGTCTTGCCACATTTCACTCTAATGTGCAACATGTTGATTTTTAAAGTTTATCAGTAATCCCATCACATATAATTATATTCAATAATCAAAATACTTCACGTTGTTTGGAAATAAAAAAATAATTTATATACAAATTTCACAAATGAATAAAATCGTGAAAACGTTGCATGAGACCTCAAAACAAACAAACATGGTTCCAAATTGTGGTACAAAGTGAAATCACACCAACCTCAATAGAACCGCATCAGACCACATCGATGCCCCAACAGGCCAACAATCTCAATTATTACAGTTGTTTACATATGACAAAAAATGTAGCTAACAATCTGACTCCAAATTACAAAGGCCAACAATCTCAACAGTTCATCATTAATAATTTAGGTAAAAAATATAAGTGGAGAATTTGGTGAGTGGGGGAGGGAACCACCGGGGCAATTGGAAAATTTGGTGGATGGGGGAAAATATTTGGTGGGTAGGGGAAAATAGTAAGTTTTTGTGCTGACAGTAACGTTTGTTAAAATGAATAAAAATCTACTACGGTATAAAACTATAAATAAAATTATATAAAAATTACAATAATTACATAATTTTCTTTTTTATATTTATCGAATTATTTTTTATATTTGGGATTAAAGTAAACTTATTTGTAGGTAAATGCATTGTTATATGCAGAGGCCGATATTCGAACCTCAAATATATCATTTATTCACCTTAAAAAAAGTGAATTCTAATCGTTACTTTAGAGAAAAAAATTAAACTTATTTTAGGCCGCTTGAATTTGAAACATTGGCGTTTTCCTTAAAAAAAAAAATGAGGTCTAAGCCACGCATAAAGTCTGACATAACACAAACATAGTTGATAAACAACTCTTACCTTCCTCTGAAACTCATGTAAATATAAAAATATGAATATATCCATATTTGCATTTGCATGTATAAAACACAGAAAAGAGTTAAAAATATAAATAACTTTAAAGTTCTAACTTTCCTAATCATGGTCCATGGATGCATTGCTTGTGCAGAGAAAAAAGTAAACAATGTCTGGGGAGACCATAAATTTGTTGTCCCCGGCCCCCAATGTCCTATGTGCTTTTTCTTATATATCACTCTCACTCCATTGTAAGACTCAACACACTAAAACTCAAAATCTCAAAATGAAAATTCACTTCATCTTCCTGTTCTTGTCGCTCTCTTTTTTCCAAGTAAGAAACACCGCAAAATCCATACTCTCATTTTCATACTTGATTAATCAAATTGCATTGCATGGTTCCTTTCCTTAACTAAGTTGTTATTGTCCTACATGTAATTGTCCTTAAATATTTCTTACTAATTTTGTATATGAATGATATGAATGCAGGTTTCTATAGCAACCATTGGCAAAACACAAGAATATTCTTATTCCAAACAAATGACAAACCCTTTCACTCCTAAAGCCTCACTCATTCGCCATTGGAACACAAAAATCTCTAACAAACTTCCAATCCCTCAATTTCTTCTATCTAAAGCTTCTCCTCTTACACCACAACACTACGCAAACCTCATAAACCTCTTCAAGCAAAAATCATCCTCATTAAATCTCCATAATACCCTCTGCTCCACACCATACTTATTCTGCTCCTTCGACCACCCAAACACACTTTACCAATCCACAAAAACCAACAAATCAGACTCAAACTTCGCCGTCTACTCAAACAAAAAATTCTCAAACTACGGCTCCACTCGACTCGGCGGAGTCGACTCATTCAAAAACTACTCCAACGGTTTAAACACAAACAACGACTCGTTCAAAAAATACAGCTCAGGCTCAACTCGTCGTGGTGGAGAATTCAACAGCTACGCAGAAAACGGCAATGTAGCTAACACAAACTTCACAAACTACGGTTCTGGTTCAAATTCCGGCACCGGAGACTTCAAAAGCTACGATAAACTCGTCAATGTCCCCAACCTCGGTTTCACCACCTATGATTCCGCCGCTAGCAATCACAAATTATCATTCTCAAGCTACGGCAACGATACAAATTCTGGATCTCAATCATTCAACAGCTACGGAAAACGTGTTCGTAGCGGAAGCAGCGATTTCATCAATTATGCAGTTAGTTCCAACATTCTTCAATCAACGTTCACCGGTTACGGTGAATTAGCAACCGGAGGTGCGAATGATTCTTTCAAATCGTACAGTTTCAACGGTAATAATCCAAAGAGTAGTTTCAAAACTTACGGCACCGGTTCCATTTCCGGTTCCGATACTTTTGTTAGCTACCGGAACCGTGCTAACGTCGGCGATGATTCGTTTCAAAGCTACGGTGCAAAATCGAAAGCCGGTGCTGCTTCGTTTACGAATTATGGACAATCGTTTAACGAAGGAAACGACACTTTCACTGAATATGGAAAAGGAGCTACGGGTAAAACCGCGTTTGGATTCAAAACTTATGGATTGGGACGCGCGTTTAAGGTATACAACAAAAACGGCACGTCGTTTTCGGCGTATAACAATTTCAGCACAATCAGTGGCAAAATCGTAAATAGATTCGTTGAACCGGGTAAATTTTTCAGAGAATCGATGTTAAAGGAAGGAAACGTGATGGTTATGCCAGATATTCGAGATAAAATGCCTGCAAGGTCGTTTTTACCCTTATCAATATCATCAAAATTACCATTTTCATCCTCGAGGTTGAGTGAGATAAAAGAAGCGTTTCACGCGCGGGATGGTTCTGCGACAGAGCGCGTAATAATTAACGCACTTAAAGAATGCGAGAGGGAACCGAGTGTGGGAGAAACAAAACGGTGCGTTGGATCAGCTGAGGGTATGATAGACTTTTCCGTTTCTATATTAGGTCCCAATGTAGTTGTGAAAACAACTGAAAATGTGAACGGGTCAAAAAGGACGGTGATGATTGGAAAAGTCGATGCTACGGACGGTGGAAAAGTGATTAAATCAGTTTCATGTCATCAGAGTTTGTACCCTTATTTACTCTATTATTGTCACTCGGTCCCTAAAGTGAGAGTTTATGAAGCTGATATTCTTGACGTGGACTCTAAGTCAAAGATTAATCATGGTGTTGCCATCTGTCACATTGATACGTCATCGTGGGGTCCTAAACATGGTGCTTTTTTGGCGTTAGGGTCGGGACCTGGAAAAATTGAGGTGTGTCATTGGATTTTTGAGAATGATATGACGTGGACCACTACTAGTTGAGGAAGGAAATCTTTCATTCGGTTTTTTCAGTTAGTTAAGAATACAAAATTTCACATTGTCATGTGTTACCACGTTGTATTTTTTTTGTTTTGTTTTTGTCTTTGAGCTTTGGAATTCTATTTGTGATTCTACCTTTGTGTCGTGTTCTAGAGTAAGCGTGACTCGTGATAATATGGCTCATGGCTATTTAATATTATTATTACTATCACCAAATTTCTTTTGCGGTTGAAGAATCTAAATGATTGTGTTAAATTAGACATGCTCCTTTTTAATATAAAAAATTTGAATTCAATGATTTAAAAAGAAGGGAAGATGGCATTATTCAGGTGAGAAAGTAGTGGAGAAGGGAATCTGTAAGGAATGTTTGTAAAAGAGAGGTTACCCAATGGAGGCAAGACACTATGGAATGCGTTAGAGAACAGAGAAGCATCTCAAGGTTTAAGTAAGTGATGGGATGGGAGAGTGGTGATTGTTACTGCACGCCTTGGTATGTGCTGGGTGGAGTGATTGTGCGTAGCGTACTTTAAAGTGAGTGCATAAAAATAAACTACTCTACATGCAAACGTTGCAGTAGCTTTAAGTGCAACCAAAGAAATAGACACAATCAAAGGTTCAAAGCCATGATCCATTCCACATGTCTTATGATGTGTAAGTGGGGTGTAGACTGCAGGCTACTCTACTCTTGGTGGTATGACAGGGGTTGGAGAAAATGAGGCTAACAAAGGACCCACCATCTCTCTTTAAAGGACCATACTTTTTTAGAGGACTTTACTTATGAATCTTTAAGGTGAAAATGTCACATGACATTGATCAATTCAATTATGACACATAAGCCAATTTAACTATTCTCTCTCTTATTTCATGTTTCAATTTTAGCTTACTTTTTAGTATAATGGTGGATATGTCAAATACGGTAACCCACCTTAATCAAACATGCCGGTTGATTCATATCAGATGGCTACAATGCAGCCATGTGTGACTTAGTTATTAGGTCTAATCCAAATCGAACTTATCTGACCAATGTCTTTTAATTGAACTTGGGAAGGAATCATGGATTTAACATGGTTAATTAATGTGATGTCATCAGCAATCAAGACTATATCATCTACCTAAATCAAAAGAATTTTAATATGATCGTAAAAATGTTTAAGAAACCAATAACAATCACAAATAGACTGAATATAGCCCAAGGAAGTGAGGGCTCAAGTTAATTTTGGATTTCAATCACGACTAGTTTGTTTCAAATTGCATATACGCTTATTTAATTTGCAAACACGATTAGGTCGAGAGTGTTGAAGTCTTAGGATGATTTGCATATAAACCTCTTCTACAAGATCCACATTCCACAATAAAGAAAAATATTATTTGGTTTTAGTTGATGCAAATATGACTGTTTTATCGCAGTTAGAGCCTAAGACTAAGCGGAAAATGACCATTTTAATAACAACAGGGGACAAAGTTTTAAAGTAGTCTACTTTTTCTTGTCGATTATAGTCTTTGGCAACCAGCCTAGCCTTGTGCCTTTCTATATTATTACCACAAGCCTTATGTTTTAGTTTTACAAACCATTTCAAGCCTATTACATCTTTATTAGGAGGTAAATCAGTAATATTCAAGTATTTTACGGAAGAGCCAAAATTTCGTCATTCATAGCTTGTTCTCAACAATCATGTTGGATAGCTTGCTTATAGGTACATGGTTCAGGAGAAAGGAAAGAGACATAACAAATGTTATGAATAGGAGAAATATTAGCATAGGACATAAAATGATATAAGGAATAAGAATATTACTTGAATTCTCTAGTGTGGTAAAATTATGCAAATGAACAATGTTGCATTGATAGTACCTCAAGTAATTAGGGGGATGCAAAATTCTAGTAGATGCATGAATTGTAGGCATATGGATGCTGGGGAGAATGGTCACTAGAAATACTAAGGCTTAAATGCTCTTTTGGTCCTTTAAGTACTTAGTTGACATTGCTTTGGTCCCTTAACTAAAAAAAAGATTGTTTGAGTACTTTAAGTTTTTTTTAGTCTCGTTTTGGTCCCTTCTGTTAGGTTTCCGTTAGGGTTTAAAAAAAATTTAACTCCTGGACACGTGTCACCTTGTCATTGGCTCTGAGATTTTCTTTTTACAATTTTTTTTTAAATATATACTTTTTTTTATAAAAAAATCTCAAAGCCAATGACAAAGTGACACGTGTCCAGAGTTAACACTTGTCATTGGTTCTGGGAATTTTTTTTTTAAAAATAAAATATATATATTATAAAAAAAAATCTCAAAGCCAATGATAAAGTGACACGTGTCCACACTTAACGTTTTTTATTAAATACTAGACTCTAACCCGTGCGATGCACGGATTTTGTAGAGTTTCATATATGAAATATCAAATTGCCTATATTATTATTTGTAGAGTTGCATATAAACTCAGAAAGAATCAAACTAAGTGACAATTGAGAGTGATCGACATGCACAATCTCAAAAAAGCAAATTAACAACATTTAGATTGCATCAACAAAAATGAATATGGAAATCAACAA
>Ga0315914_1010155_pt1 | contig 11808 bp, 3 predicted proteins | sample MpolenodulesMG_FD_203920 | JGI IMG/M metagenome (GOLD analysis project Ga0315914, IMG submission 203920) | Medicago polymorpha root nodule microbial communities from Los Angeles, California, United States - elongated nodules | ecosystem: Host-associated > Plants > Roots > Nodule | place: USA... | reverse complement strand
AATCGGATCATTTATTCATATGTCCCTAAAAACGGACACATCCCCTAACCCCCTCCCTTTCAATAACCAACAAAGCATGATAACAGCAATCGCTCATCCAATTTACTTCTCAGATCAAAAAGAAGGGGAAACAAAACCACATTCCCTCAAACCAAAACTTAATTTCAGAACCACAATAATATGCCTCTAGAAAATGGCATAACATAAATACAAATAATTGGCTCAGATATAAAAAAGAGGCAAGATTATCCATTGCTGAATAAAATAACATTCATTTTACAACGTTTGGATGGGATCCTTCTTCAAACATACAAAAAGCAGAGAACCTAACAATCAAAGGTTTAAATTACAAAATCTGGATAATCGCGGTCAAATGCAGCGATTAGAGACGTCAAAACCCTCTATGTTCCAGCCCAGATCACAGTCACGGACCCTTTTTTCTTTAAAACCATACTAATACTAATAACTCTACAGATTCAACTTTCCCTAATATCTATAAGGCATGGATTCAAAAAACCATAAATCCAACTGCCTTGTAGGAATACACACTATGTGACTTGATCTTCAAAGATATCTTCATCTCACAAGTATATACTGCTTCAAGATATTACACCCAACCTACACTGTACAAAGGATGAAGTCATAAGATGTGGTTGCCTACAAACTGACCACATCATCTCCAAGCAGTGACCAAGGGTCTCTCCTTTGAGACTTCAGATTTTGATGTCAAAGAAGGTACGGCTTCGGTCACCACCTCTTCATTTGCAGGGGTATGTACAGGCTGAGATGGCTTTGGTGTGTATGTAAAGTTGAGATCTTTGTTTTCAGACAGAGCAATGAGCTCTTTCTCCTCTAAACCTTTGGTTGGCTCCAAGCTGCATCTATCTGGAGTGTGTTTGGCCAAGGCATCTCTAAACTTCTTAATCTGTCATCAAATAAAACTATATCAGTTATCTTCAACTTCAATGTTGTTCCTATTCCTAATAAGGAATCTATGATCAAATAAGCCAACAAATCACACAAAAATCCAAGCACATGAATTACAATTTACAACTGATAAGGAATTTATCATCACAAATCCAAGCACATGAAATTCCACATAAATCCTTGAATAGTGTAGCAAGCAACAAAATTTCTAAAATATGCAATATGAACATTTAACTAAATATAAATACCAATAAACACATACCCTGATTTCAAACATGCATAGTATGAACTAATCAAAGCTATACCAGGTAATCAAAAAAATAAACCGATGTATCGCATCATCATAGTATTGTAAAGTCAATAGGAAATATAATTGACATAGCATAGAGACTAACCGTGGCATTGGTGCAGCTAAAGCTGCATACGCGGCCTTGAGCACCTCTATAGAATCGGAAGAAAGGAAGAACATGAACATTAAGGCTATAACACATGGATTTATGCTCCTCATAGTTCACTTGAAGGAACTCAACATCAGGATTCATCTCTGCAAATTGACATATCTGTAATAATACCAGAAAAAAAGAACATCAGAACAACTATGATAAAATCTACAAAATTATGAACAATTTATATGTGAATCAGTTAACTTAGGTGTGAAGAATAGTACCTTAGGATGAAGGGCTTTGCATCCACCACAACCAGGAGAGAAAAAATCAACAATCACAAGTTTGTCCCCTGCGTTTAAAAGTGAATCTACAAGATCTTGTGCTGAAGTCACCTCTCTCATGTTAGGTTGATGACCCTTTTCCCACCATTTCTGAATTTTCCCTACTCTTAGTGTCATCTGCAAAATTTCAAATCAGGACCAACATCAATAAGCAAATTCCAGAAAAACCTCAACAAAAATACAAAACCTTAAAAAAAAAAAATCAAAATTGAAATTAGGGTCTTAACTCTTAATTCTAACATAAATTCAAACAATTAAAAGGGTACTAACTCTTGCAAAAAAACTAAAAAAAATATAATAAAATCAGATTAGGGTATTGAAACCATGAGGGTTATGCAGAAAAATTGACATAATTTCTATGAACTAATAGGATCTTAATTATTACAAAAAACAAACTAAAATATAATAAAATCATAAGGGTTATCAGAAAAATTAACATAATTTCTATAAACTAAAAGGGTCTTAATTATTGCAACAAAACAAAAATTAAAACATAATAAAATAAGATTAAGGTGTGAAAATCAAAAGGGTATGTATTGAAATTTATGACCAACCTTAGGAGCAGCTGAAACTGAAAATTGTGAATTGACCCTTTTGGGTGTTGATCTATTTACACGAAAGATAGTTTTTTTGCCATGAAACTCAGATGAAAAGGAGGAAGAAGATCTGAGAAGCTGAGATTTCAGCTTCAGAGATGGAAAACTTTTCACACCGGTGTTAAAGCTACAAGTTTTAGGAACCATGGATACCCTTTGACGTTGCTGGTTTCTGTTTCCATGCCAGGATGAAACAAGGCTTGTTTTGATCAAAGTTTCCGCCATTGAAAATCAATTTTTTGTTCAAAAACCTTTGAATTTTTTTTGTAGAGAGAAAAAATGTTAAGAGAGAGAGAGAGAGAGAGAGAGAGAAAACAACGCTTCTTCTTAGACAAGAAAGTGCAGAAAAAGGGTTCCCATAAAAACGCTTTATCCACAAGCAAAGTGGGTCAAGGTTTGCGGTCTTGAAAGGGAAATGAAATAAAGCAAAATAAAAACCTCTCTTTTTTGTGTACAAGAAATTTTGTTTATTGTTTTTGTTGTTACAAAAAAGTTAAATGGATTTTTTTTAAATAAAAAATGTTAATATTTAGTTATTAGATTAATTTTTCTCTTTATTACAGGACTTCGAATTTATTTTTATTTTCACACAAGTTAGTCGAGATGAGCTTTGAAGGTCACATGAATCGAGACCAACTTCAAAGATCAACTAATAAATAATCTTACCCATTGCTAATTTAAGAAATCTTTATTATGACAACAGAAGTTGAATTTACGACAATAAATTTCTTATTCATTGAATCAAATCATAACAAAAACCAATTATGTTAAGAAATTAATTGAAAAATAAAAGTAAGAAAAAGTGGATAAAGTTGAAATATTCTATGGATAGAATAAGATTCGTATTTGACGGATTTGATGAAGTTTGATTAGTACGTCGGTAAGATCGGACGGTTGTGAAGGAAAGTGGAGAGACACGTGGTTATGAGTTGTGGTGGTGTTGGAGGTAACAAACGGATAAGAGACATTTAAGGTATTGTGGGCCCCACTTATGCGGTGAAGTGCATAGGTTGAGGTGGAACCACGTTACATGATAAATGGTTTTGGATAATGGGGCACTAGGGTTAACTTTTTTTCCTTCTTTGCCACCTCATTGCCACTAATTCAATTTCGTCTTTTTCTTGGTTTGAAATTTGAAAGAGTTGGTGGAAATAATTGTTTGGAATCAAATCAACTCTTCTCACAAAAATTATAAATAAAATTCTGGTCAATATATACTTCAGAAAATTATGGTCTATAATTTCTTCGTTAAAATAATTTGTGGAAGTCCGGCACATGGCATAGTTTAGAAAAATAATTAAAGGAGAGATAAAATATTCAAAGAACAAATTAATTTTTTTTGACTAATCAAACCACTACTTTATAAAATTGAGAGAAAAATAAGAAACTTTGCATTGATCGGACACCAGTGTTCTTTTTTTAATAAAAAACAAAATAAACGATTACTGGGACAGATGCAGTCATAGTTTTAAAAACCGAACCGGTCATCGATTTGGCAAGGATAGTGCGTCATTGGTCGAACCACTGAGTCACTGGTCCAATCGTATGAAAGAATCGGATTGAATCAGATAACTCGGTCGTACCACCCAGTCTCCATAAAGTTTTTATCTTTGTATTAAATAAGATGACTCGGTCTATAGAAAAACATAACACAAATAAATGTTTAAAAATAGATAAATTAAGACGATTTCTCAAATTTGTTCTTTAAATTTAACTTCATCTACTATAACATAATTATTTGATCAAAACCACAAATTATATATACGCTATAAGTATAGTAAATTAAAAACACTTTTGACTAAAAAATAATAAAAACACTTACTTTTAGAATATATTGTAAAGATGAAAAATAAAAAAATATAGCAAATACAAGCTTCTTTGTTTTTGAGGAAAGGCAAGTACAAGTTAAATTGAAATTGTAGTGGTTATGCTTAGCGCCTCAATTATTTGGCAGCCTGCACGCTAGTTCGAATCCCAATGGGTGTAGTTTTTCCATTTTTAATGTAAAAATTCATTAAAATAAGCTATAACTTGGTTGGCTTTAGAAAACCGTTGGTTCGTCGGTTTTAATCGAGTTTTTCTGATTCACGTCGGTTCATACCAGTTTGATAACATGACTGATCCAAAGTGTCAACCGAACTGGCCACTCCTCCGGTTCATGGTCAGATCGATTCAACTGGTCGGTTCGATCGGGTTTTTAAAACTAAGGATGCAGTGTGGGGACAATGTGTCAACCGACCTCACTTGCCCACTTGCTTATTGTATTTTTAATCTTAAATTAGATATTTATGCAGTCTGACCCCATTTATATAGTATTATTATCTTTATATAGTTCATTCATAACACTAAAAAGAAATTCAAAACTAAAAAGGATTTTAATGAGTGTTCTAAGAACAATAGTTAAAAAATCAAAAGAAGTAATTTTTTTTTTATAAAAAGTTGTTATAATTTTATATTGATAAAAATAGCGCTTATTTTTAAGATAATATTTTTTTTAGGAATTTTTTAACCAATTGTCTTAGAACATATCGTTAGCAAGACCATAAAACTACTATTTTGTTGTAAACTATTCTAATATTTGTTGGAAAAGGCTCAATGATTGACGTTAATGGTTGAAAAAATAATTAATTAAGTTATATTATTATTTATTTTTTTTGGTCTAGTAGTCTAGTGGTTGGAGCTCACACAATTAAATGTAGAGAAGTGGGGTGTCGGGGTTCGAACCCCGGCCCCTGCATAAATTAAGGTTATATTTTTTATACTCTATTAGAAATGGAAAAATATTTTAAGAAATAAACATTTTAGAGTAATTATAAACATAACTTATATAATTTTTGCACGCTTACGCATTTATATAATTTGATATAAATTTTTATGATATAACTTTGACCCCACTTATCAAAATTCCTGGATCCGTCACTAGATGATTGGATCATAGGATTTAAAACTTTGAAAAAATGTTCATGTATAAAGTGGGACTTGGATTTGTTGCAGTCATGAAATATCTACGGTCGCCCGATCAAACATTATCGGTCATCCGATCTTGATTGGACAATCGATAAATAACAAATTTGATTTTTAACTTTTGACTTTAAATATGTCGAGATTAAATCAAAATTGTTATATCTTAATCAGAAGACCAATGATGCTTGATTGCATGTCTGCAGGGACTTGCTGAATGCAACAAATACTGATCGATATAGAGTGTGAATAAATGTTATAAATCAAGTGAAAAATAAATTGTTTTTTACGAGAGGAAAAAAGAAGGATATTGAGCATCATATAAATGAAATATGACTTTTATACTTTTGACTTAACTGTTATATTGGTCCTTTAACTTTTTTTTTTACCATCATTTCGACTCTATAATTAATTTTTGCTTCGTCCGAGTACCTTAAATTCATTTTTTTTATTCAATTTGGTCTTGTATGTCAAGATATTAATCTCAAATGTCTAAAGTGTATCAACATTGTAGACGGTCCACTTAAAACCTCATTAACATTTTTAATCTTAATTGTTGGATCAATTTGTCAAAAAATAACCATTAAATCTTGGAGGTCAATTATATGCAATAGTGCGTATATCACCACCTTTTTCTTTCTTTCTTTCTTTCGTTTCTTCATCTTCATTTCTCCTCCCCCTCCCCCTCCTCCTCATCCTTCTTAATTAAACTTGAGAAAAAAACTTTTTGTCTTCATCCTCCTCATCATACCCAAATTTGAGGAAAACTCTATAAGCACCATCACCAATTTTTCTCTCTTCAATTTAATTATACCTTCAACAATTCCATTTTCAATATCTTTGTTCAAACCCTCACCAATCCTCTCTCTAGTCTCTTCATTTCCTCTATTATGAGTTTTATTGAGTTTTTCTTGGTTTTTGAGTCAGTTTAATTGAGTTGTAAAACTATTATTTTATAACATATCTTTTCTTGTCCTATCTCTTCTTCTTCAAGCCTCCCAATTGTATCGTATATTCTCTTGTCCTATCTTTCCTTCTTCAAGCCTCCTAACAGTATCATATCTTCTCTTAATTTTTTTTTTTTGGAGGAGGGAGGAAATTAGGAAAATCTCTTGGATTAATTGGAACACAATTTGTATGAATACGGGGGACGAAGAGTTGAGGGTTATGAGGTTGAAAGAGTTTAATTTCGCCCGAATTGGTAAACGGATTAGAAGTTTGTCTGAGTTATCTGAGAGTAAATTGAAAAATGTGGTAGAGATGTTTTCGTTAGGTAGGGATGTGGGAGGCGAGACTTAAAAGTGGTGGAAAAGGTTGTTGGTTTTGAAGGATAAGTGGGTTTGGCAATTGCATCGATCAAACTCCTTCATTGTAAGTAATATTTATCATTTTTTGCCAGCAAGGAATAACGACAATTTTCCGATTACTACTAACATTCTTAGGTTTAAAGGGGGATTTTAAAAGTTTTATATAATAACGACAATTGCATTCGTTAAACTCCTTCATCGTAAGCAATGCTTGTTGCTTTAGTTTTATATAATTAATTAATACTAATTGCAAATATGTTAAAAAAACCATACCTAAAAGTAAATATCATATTAGTCAAATCAACATATTGATGATTTAGAAACAAACGGAATTTCCTCAATCAATAGCAGGTTAGACGAATTCAAGCATAACCGAAGAGGGTCAACCAAATTTGTATTAACTCTATTGAAGTATATGAAGCTCATGAAAATATCATACTTAGTGAAAGGTTGATGATACTAGACAGTTTGATACTTAACTTGTGATTCATGCTTGTAGAAAACTACACACATGTGTACATTATCATAGATCATGTCGCGAAGTGGAAGATTTCAAACCAAACATGGGGCGCATGTATCCCTTGCCGAGGGAAGACTCACGCATTACCTACGTAACTAGTCAAACTAGGTTAATTTTTGTAGGTCACACCATTTTAGACGGTAAAACTAGTGTTTGACTATAAATATCGGATATGTACATTTTATTTGACATACAAAATCAATTAAATAAGTTATTTTTTCCTTTATCTTTCTCCGTATATCCTTACTTCATGTATTTTTTTAGTTAGTAGTTCAAAAACTCCCAAAAACATCATACAAAATACTCTTTGAAGTAGTTCAAGAACCATAATTAAGAGACAAAGTTCATTCTTCTACACAATTGTTTGAAGAAAGGAAATCGGTGTTCAAAGTTACTTCCTCCGTCTCACAAAAATACCAATGCAACATTTTTTTTTTCTTCCATTATTATACTTTTATTTATTGAATCTCATCAAACTTAACTACTTCACTAACTACAATTAACAATGGTGTTTTAGTAAATGATACTAATTTTACCATCAAAATCACCACAATTAATCATTTTCCTAATAATTGTGCATAAACCTTAACTAATACTCCTTTCGTCTCTAAATAATACTCCTTTCAGTCCTATTTACAAGAGACAATTTACTTTTTAAATACATTAAATAATTTATGTATTTGGTTTAGGTTATTGACTAGATACATACATTATTCAACATATCTAAAAAATCAACCTTCTCTTGTAAATAGAACCGGAGGGAGTATTATTTAGAGACGGAGGGAGTATTATTAATATCTCAACTAACTTTCATGGTGACAACACTTTCATATTATTCACTAACAACATCTTTTCGTGATTTCTGAGCTGAATCCCAACAAAAATAACCAAGACGACGATTTAATGACAATGCACTACTCCTGTTTTGAGTGTGTTTGAAAAATAAATAAATGATGTACTATGAATATTCTTAGATTATAGATGTATATCACTTCAATTTGTTCATGCCACTCCTAGATTAATGAATAAAATAGCTTAATGATTAAGAAGACATTGCTAAAAAAATTAGCCGGACAATAAACAACAAACATAAACAATAAATAAAAGTTTTACATTTTCAAAATAGTTTTATAATTAAACAGTAGACATAGACAATAGATAAAAGGTTTAATAGCAGTTTTAGCCCCCAACTTTCTAAAAGTTGCGATTTTGGCCCCCTAAGAAAAAAAATTATAAAACCGTCCTCTAAGTTTTCCATCTATGGTAGTTTTGGCCCCCAAGGCCAATTTTGACTCGGTCTACGCTGACGTGGCACCCTAAGTGAGGTGCCACGTGTTTTTTTTTAATTTTTTTTTTTACAAAAAATTGGTCTTGAGGGGCCAAAACTGCTTTGCAAAACTTAGGGGGCGGTTTTGTAGTTTTTTCTTAGGGGGTCAAAATCGCAACTTCGTGAAAGTTAGGAGGCGAAAACTGCTATTAAGCCTAGATAAAACTATGAACCTTAGGGGATATATTGGATTAGGATTCCAAGAGATTTTAAAAGATTTTTTAATGTTGAAAAAGACTTGTGATATTCAATTAAGGCTCTTTGGAACTTAAAAAAAATCTCGAGGTATTCAATCAAGACTCTTTGTCATTTTAAAAAAGTCTTGAGGTATTCAATCAATATTTTTCATCACTTAAAAAAAGTCTCGTGGTATTCAAAATCATTCAAATTTCGAAGAATTGTTCAATAAATTAGATTTTGATGGATTTTGTGGGATTTTCAAGTGAAATTTTAGCTTGAAAAAGTCTTTCATAAAAACATGAGATTTCTTGGAATTGTTTTTCTTTTAAAATTTTAGGCTTAAAATGTTCTTTTGATCCCTTAAGTAATTAATTGGTATCGCTTTGATCTCATAACTAAAAAAAAGACCGTTTAAATACTTTAAGCAAAAATTATCCTTTAAAATCCTAATCCAATACAACATATTAAACTCTATCTTTCCTCTAAAAAAAAATAAACAAACTATGTCTTTGCATTCATACTTCATCAAAATACACTACATGAAAAAAATAGATTATATTACACTTGACTTACAAATTCAAAATCTATGGGCAGAAAAGCAGCCCATTGAATGGTGAGACTTTTCTATGTTCTCCACTAAACTCTTCTAGATGGACATGCCAATATTAATATATTACATTATTGCCCTCGTGTGGGTTTACTGAACAACTTTTATTTTTATGGTAAATAAAACTTTTTATCCCTCAACGTGGCATCTTCCATACCTCAAGACTCAAGTAGCTAACTAGTTACAGTAACTTCTTTTTTCACTCACAACAAGACAAGAAGCTAGCATGGTCTTCTTCACCATTTGCTTCTTTCTCTTCTAGCTCTCCAAATTGCAATGCATGTGGGACATTGCATTTGCATAAAAAAATTCCTATGAAGTTGATCCTTGATTTTTACTTCCAAGCACACAATGGGAGATCGTTTTATATTGTTGAAGACAATGAAGGTAATGTATAACACTTATTCTCCCTAAATCAAATTATTATTCCATTTGAACTTCGCATAAATTTTAGAAGTCGAAACAAAAAAAGGTTGGAAATCTGTCTAGACAACCGTGTGACCAACCCAACCAGAGAAAGCTACTTATGATGATTCTCGTAGATCTCATCATACAACCGTTAATCACGCTCTGATCACACGGTCACAAATCCTCATCCAGATTTATGTTCGTGTCTCCTTAGAAATCAAAGACACAATAGTACGATCCTATAGAACAGATCCTGTTCAAGCAAGGTCGTGATTATTGCTCTCTGCGTACCTTATATAAACATTTAGTTTAAGCCTAAACCAAACGATGTGGGACTATATTTCATGTTTGTAGTATTAGTTTCAAGAATGAGGTTTCTGTCTTTTGTTTTCACGCCTTGTTACTGTCTATGCTCGTCAACTTAGCATAGCTTTTGATGAATATTTCTTCACTCATTGTTGTTATACTATATCTATTTCTGAAGTTATTCAAATCTTTTAGAACTGTTTCAAAAGTTAGTGGTAAAATGATGCAATTAGTGTTAGCTTATGCGTGTGTGAAAGTAACGAGTTCAACAATTAATTCTTTCTTGGTTAGTTCAAATTCAAGAATTATACGGGAACTGGATTGTCTAAACCCTGTGTTTTTGACATTCTTGCATAAGCTGGCTTTAGACTGGATCTTTCCTTTCCCTTAATATGGCTAACATTGTTCTCTTCCAGGTAAATGTGATGATCCGGAGAGCATCAAAGACTATAGACCAATTTCAATGTGTTATACATAATCCTATCAGAGGTGTTGTCAAGCAGGTTAAAACCTCTTTTCGCTGAGTTTATATCTCTAGAGCAAGCGGCTTTTGTCCCGGGTAGATCCATTCTTGATAATGCACTTGCTGCTTTTGAAATAATTCACTACATGAAATGTAAGTCCCAGGGCTGTATTGGTGATGTGGTTCTGAAGCTTGACATAATCAAAAGCTTTGATCGAGTTGATTGGCTCTCGGATGTTATGTCAAAGGTAGGCTTCTCCAATCAATGAATAAATGGATTTGTTTGGTTATGTGTGACCTCTGTCTCCTATAACGTCTGCCTCAATAATGAAGCAGTTGGTCCGATTTTCCCAATGAAGGGCTTTGCCAAGGGGATCCCCTCTCACCTTACCTCTATGTCATATCATATGTGCAGACGGCATCTCTGCTCTTATCAAGCATAGAGTTTCACAAGGTGTTACCCAACAAAGGGCTCTGCCAAAGGGATCCCTTATTTCCGATGATTCTTTCTTATTTTTCAGGGCCAACATAGGTGAAACTGAGGTATTAAAAAACATTCTGGATACACATGAGGCTGCCTTATGTCAGGCAATAAACTTCCGAAAATGCTTTCATTTCCAATCCGAAAATGTTTTCTTTTCTCTTGCGGCCTAGCTGTATCAGTTTTGCAGAAGCTGGATATTTTGGAATCAGCTCACTATATATTTGCAGCGGTTCTGTGCTACTATATATTTGGTTTGGAGTGCTAGAAATGACAAACTTTGGAATGGCAAAGTGTGGGATGCGAACTGGATTTTAGCTCGAGCGAAACATTTCCTTGCGGATCGAACCTGGGCTAGTAGAAAAATAGATCCCAAGCATGAGGCTTTGACTCCTCTACCTGCTGAAAAGTGGCACAAACCACAGAAGGGTCATTTCCAATGCAATGCGGGCTCACCTTTCTTCCAAGAGATGCATACAGTAGGAACAAGAATGTGCGTTAGAGACCATATTGGAGCTTCTGTCATTGCCGAATCATCTTGTTCTGGTGCTTGGATGGAAGTCAATGAAGGAGAAGCTTTTAGCCTTTTGCAAGCCATGCACAGGATGCTTAAAAGGGCAGAGGCAAAGGTGATTTTTGAGATTGACTGCAAGCTTTTTCTTTTTCTTTTTCAGTTGTGTCTTTATGCATAGCTTTAATATAATACTTATATAAAGAGTAGTGGAATGCCTCAGTGTAATGTGATTGACTGTTATCAAAATAATAACTCAGCATATCATATAGCTTAATATATGTAATTAGAACCATCTCACTAGAGATCCCTTGGTTGGAAGTTCATTCTTCCACTCTTGAGGTACGGGATTAGACACCAATGTAAGCCTATGCTATGTTAAAAAAAAAAATGTAATTAGAGAGATTCAGTAATTCTTTTATTTTCGATAATGTGTTTAAATGTGGTTTATAATTTGTTTTGATGAGATGCTATTTATCATATAATA
>Ga0315914_1010148_pt1 | contig 11813 bp, 6 predicted proteins | sample MpolenodulesMG_FD_203920 | JGI IMG/M metagenome (GOLD analysis project Ga0315914, IMG submission 203920) | Medicago polymorpha root nodule microbial communities from Los Angeles, California, United States - elongated nodules | ecosystem: Host-associated > Plants > Roots > Nodule | place: USA... | reverse complement strand
GGTATCCGATCCAAGAATCAAAGTCTCATATCTTAAAACATAAAACAGCCTAGTCACAAAGCTTAAACATAAACGACTCAAAGCCAGGATCGTTAGAATCGTATGGAATCGCACGATTTCATGCTGATTTCACGTTTTCATCATATTTCACAGGGATTTTACTAAACTCAGGTTTTTTTTTAAACCGCAAAACTTTATTATAAAGCCAACCCCTCACAAGAAGTGAAAGGGCCACTGGGCACAAAAACAGCAACACAGGAGAAAAGGCCGATGCTGCACGGCAAGGCCAATACCTAATAGCCAAACCGCCCAAGAAAATCAGAAAAACAGAAACAGATGCACAAGGCACTGATCAACAGAGAACAGACAGCACTGCCACCAACCAAAACCTGGAAGACAACGGCTGTCAGCACCACAGCCCCAAACTGGAAGACCGCAGCCACCCAGAGGACAGCCAGCGCCAAAACAGCATGGCACCAAAACAAAAGGATCCGAAAACAGCAACTCCCCAAAACATACCCCCAAAGATCTACCTTAACATACAATCCCTAGGATTCCAACACCATTTGTAGAAAAGACATGTAGGGATCTTCAATCTATTCAAACTCCATTCCCACGACATTGCCTTAATGTCCTCCACCAATTCCTTCACCCCTTTGGTCACATTATTGAAGATTCCATCATTTCTAGCTTTTCACAAAACCCAAATGGTAGCATGCCAAATAAGCCAAAAAACCCGACACACTTTTTTGTTACTCAGGATTCTATTCACGATCCGGATCGTTAGGGGTGATTGAAATCGCAAAATTGTGGGTTTTCACGATTCTGATCAAGATTCTGACTGCAATGACCGTAAGAAACTCGGCAAAACAAAGGCTAACAACATAAACAATGATCTGGCATATTGTCTAATGGTAAAGGAAAATAACAAGCAAATACTTCCAAAGCATTTAAAGGAAAAAAAAAAGTATTTTTAGAATATGCCACAACCATAATCAAATTAAGAAGCAATATCACATGTTTATCCTCATAAAACAAAAGTATAATACTATTGTCACAGCAAAATTCATAAATCATGTTCAATTGAAATAAAGACCAAAAGCACGTTCTTATTCTCATATCCCAAAAAATGATGACTTAACATAATTAGCAAACAAGAAAAATAAAAATGGACATCGGTATAGAGATATACAAATAAAATTAGAGTGATTTGTGAGGTGAAAAATGAAGCGAAGTTTTACTTCTGGTAGGTGATGGTTTTGATGTTGAATCCAAGGGTAGGACTGATGACACTAGTGTCCTCCCCATTAATCTTCAAAACGATTGTAGTTTTCCCTGAATTGTCCAACCCACTGCATAACAACAATTGCAACTAATTAATTAATGTAGTAAAATCTAGAATGATGGAAAGGAACAGGGAGAGAATCTTACACCATAAGAATTCGCATTTCCTTCTCCTTCTTTTTTATTTTCCGAATGATGCTGAGAAGACCCATTCCTAGACAGAAGATCAAAACCTGAGAAATCAATTTGCTTTTTTAGATTACCAATATAGAAAAGAAAAAGGGTGAGGAAGGAAAAGGGGGAGAAAAAAAAAAGTGGTAGTGTTTTTCATCATAATTTTGGGTCATGACGCCAGGGGCTGATCTAGACATTCGATATTGGTGTGGCTAAAATTTCAAAGAAATTATGAGCAAATTATACTAAAAATAAGAATAGAGTGACTTTGTAAACACAATTGTATAAATAACCACAATGCACGATTCTACATAACACAATAAGAAATAATGAACAATAAGCAATTTTCCAAACACAATTCCACCATTATCAACATCCTATTGTGAGATATATGCAGATAGGCAAATAAGACTGCACTTGGATTTCTGTCTATGCTCCCATTCCCTCATGCAGGGGTAATTTCTAGGCCTTAACCATTGTGCTTACCGTATTTTTCTTGTCGTAGTTTTATATACTGAAATTGGGGTTCCTGCCAAAGCCAGAAGTTACTTTTTTGAATCTTTCCCTTTAATTTTGATAAAGTAAGGAAATTCAGATGTTAACGGCAATAACCTCAAAGTTTTTTAGGTCATTGGCTCTCTTTCTGTCTTGCAATAAAAAACTGAATTCATCGAAGACAATGACAACTTACAAACATACTATTATGATTATGTGTGATGTTTCAACAGTTCGAAAGTCCTACATAGTTCACTCCTCAAACCTTTAAAGGGTTTATAATCTATTATTGAGCAGTTTTATTTTGGAACTCCTACATTACTCTCAACATTGTATACATTTAGAAAGTGAACTCATGTGCATTTATTTACAGTTGGAAGAACCTATACAGCAGTAACCACAAAATACAGCAGAGTATTAGAACCTATACCAACAATTGGAAGAAACATTTCAACAAACAGTTAAAGTACATTCACAGTAAAGACGTGTATATTCAAATTTGATCCTACCCAACATGTTTGAATGATATACAACATTGAGGGTAAGGCATAACCTATCAAATTTGTCTAACACAATTTTCGAATTAACAATTCCCAATCCTTAATTCTGAAACCCTAAAACAAGTGATTGGAGACGGAAGGAGAAATTGGAGAATTGATTGACTTACCTTGGCTTAGAAAAATTTGTTGTGAGAAGAGAGGTGAGAAGAAGAGGGGTGCAATTTCTGATGCGAGAAGAGAGTTTGCAAGAGAGAACTAAAGACAATGTATATGTGAAAGAAAAAAAAGGGCAATAATCTAGTGTGGCTACAGCCACATTCAACCATACGGTAGATCCGCCACTTCATGACACCCTCAGAAACTCCACTACCGACCAATGTAGTTTTCAGCAACAAAAAATCATAATAATGCCAAAATGAAACCTAACTAGAGTCCATAAGCCTATGTTATTAAACTCCGAGCAGTCATCGACTACTCAGGGCTATATAGCCCATTTTGGACCGGCACAAACAGGGCATTACATTATATCTTTAGAGGTCCCAAAAGATATGAGCAAACCAATGATCAAATAATGTACAATTGTTTGAAAACTTAACCATAGTCTCGTCAGTTTAAGTTGGTAAAAAAACCAAAATGTCAAGCATTCTTGAACTGAATTCTTGCATCAGTATCTTTTTAAACTGATAATTGAAAAGATAATTTTATGCATCTAGTTTTGAATTTCCCACAAACATAGCAATCATAGTCTTGTTAAAATCCATTATGAATCTCTATTAGGCTCAAATTATAATTCTAGCAAGTATAAATAAATCAAGCTAAAGAATAAACAAACAGATAATGAAACAAGGAAATGGTGTTATTCGAATCAGCAAGCAAATTGAACTAAATGAGAGAGCAAAGATGAAACGAAATGAGGAAATGAAGAAGAAGCTGAGCGACTTACAAAAGTGAAGCAGAGAGGACACGATGATCAGATGAGAACACACAGCAAAGAAAAGAGAATCGAGAGAGATGGCTGAATATCCGTCGTTTACCGTCGTTCGCCGCCGTTCCAGTGAGAGAGAGTGCGAACGTGTGAATGAGCGAATTGTGCAAATGAAGCGTGCCAACTGTGAGAATTTGATTTTGTCCTTAATTGGAATTTTGAATTATTATGAGGGCAAAACTGTCAACTTGTATGTTTAACCCTCCAAAATCGACCAACTTTAAAATTGGACAAATGAAGATCTTCAAAAGACCCCAAAACCATTCCATATTTTTTTAAAACTCCAAAACAAAGGTTAATCTCTCCACAAGTCCTTCATTCCCCTCTCCTCCCCTCCAAAACCCAACTCTCAAACAAAACCTAAGTGAGGGCGCACCGTTTAATTTGTTTGGGAGAGTTTGTTGTGTGGTTTTTTGTTTTTTGTCTTCAAATTATTAGAAATAGTCAAAAGTCTTTGAATTTTACAATCGTTCATCAATTTTGTCCCTCCATCAAGTCTTACTGTCCATCAATTTTGTCCTTTCGTCAAGTCTTGATTTTGACAGTGATGGTATGTGACGTTAAAAGCTAATGTGGATTACCAACTCAAATTATGTCAGGTATTTAGAGACGAAATTGATCAAAAATTTTGAATTCTTATTTTATTTATTTTAAATGAAAGTCGTTACAAATTGTTACATTGTCAAGTTGATTTCTAAATTAATCATTAAAAATCAAGATGGTCTATGAATTAGGTCTCTCACTATCAAATTGATCCCTGAATTATGTCCAGAATATTCGAGTGTATCATTCGTATATAGTAAAATTGTTTATCATTCATATGGTAAAAATCATACATGAGACGGTATGTCTTGATTGTTCGTAAAAACAACTTTACCAGAAATAGTATAATTGATTAACTAAAAAATAACATATATCATTAATTAATACACTCTTCCGTCATTATTATAAGCAAAAATCTACAATTTAGGTTCATTCATTTAATTATGTATATGGTCTTTATTATAGAACACGTACATCATTTAATGGATTAATCTAAAATGTTGATTTTTTTTTTATAATAGTGGACGGATGGTGCAGTTCATAATTGCAATTTGAATTTAAATGATCTTTATATGTATCAAAATTTAAATGATCTTTATATGTATCAAGTTGAATCCGTGCTTTTATATTTGAGAAAACTAATACCTGATAAAATTACCATGCTAAACTTGTGTCATTGTTTGTGTCCACAACCAATGTGGAATATGTAACAGCTGAAAGTTGTTGGAGCTCAAATACTTTGGTGGAAACAATAACTCATGGACTATGATTTCAAATTACAACATATATTGATAAAATGTGACAATATTAGTGTCACCAGCTTGACTAAAATCAAGTGTTACATTCAAGGAATAAGTATATAAAGATTTATCATCACTTTTTATGTGGTCGTGTTGAAAAAGGTGACGTAGTTTTCAAGTAGACATGGCAACAAAACCCGCCCCTATCCCAAACTTAACGGGGAAAAGCCGATTTAACTGGATGCGGGTGCACGTATCGGGGAAATTTGAGTTTTTAGTACGGGGGCGGGGGATGCTTATACCCGCCCTGCACCCACCTCCGCCCCGCACCCGCTTTTTGAAATTTACTTTATTAAATTTTAGGGTTAATAGTGTTTTTCACCCCTGTAATATATTCATTTCCGATTTTTTTCGATATATAAAAAGCAGAAAAATAGTCAGATTTTACAAAAAGTTTAAAAATCGAAAAAAAAAAAAAAGAATTAGATTTTTTGTCAAAAATTTAAAAAATCAGAAAAAATTATAAGAATTTTTTAAAATTATAAAAATTATAAAATATAATCAGATTTTTTTAAAATTAAAAAGATTTTAATAAATAATGGAATTTAATTTTCAAAATCCAAAAAAAGCAAATTTTCAAAATTAAAAAAAAATTCAGATTTTTTAAAAAATAATTCTGGAAATTTTTTTTATAAAATATTGGGGAAAAAATCACTTTTCCACGACGATTGCAAAACCCTCTAACTTTGTATCCAGATTTTAAAAAATTAAAAATCATTTTTTAAAATTTTTTATTTTTCTTATTTTGAAAATTAAATTCCAGAATATTTTAAAAAAATCTGATTATATTTTCTGATTTTTTTTTCTAATTTTAAATTGAAAAAAAAATCTTTAATTTTTTTTATGATTTTTAAAAAAATTTGGAAAAAATCCGACTATTTTTTTCTATTTCGGAAAAAATCTTAATATTTTTTTCGATTTTTCAAATTTTTAATCTGAATATTTTTATGATTTTTTTAATTTTTTAAAATTAATTTTCAAATATTTTAAAAATAAAATTTGATGTGGAAACTTTTTTTTACACGTTGCCAATTAAAAAATGAAAAAAAAATGTCAAATCAGCACCACGTAAGCGAATTTGCTGAGTTGGGTGGGGGCAGGGGGTATTCTGGAAAAAAAATTACGAGGATGCAAATCAAACCGAAAATTTTATAGGGGCGAAAACCAGAAATGACATATATTACTGGGGTGAAAAGCACTATTAACCCTAAATTTTATAATTTTATTTCCATAACCATCAACCTATTTTAATACATTATTACTCTTTAGAAACATATTTATTATAATTATTTTGCTCTTTTGAATTTTTTTTATTAGATCTTTAATTATTAATATAATTATTGTTTTTTGTTGTTATGAAAAAATATGCGTTTTTTAAATATTTTATAAAAGAAATAGAATTTTCGCGGGCGGGGGCGGGAGACCCTTCCCCATTGGGGTGAGGTTGGATGTTCAATTTTTACCCCCAATGTGGTTTGGGTGTTCAATTTCCAAGCATGTGACACCAAAAGTCAGCTTACTAACATTTTTACAAGATCGCTTGCTTCAGATAGAAATTATTTGCACATGAGGGTTCGAACCTGAGAACTAAAAATGGGTTCCTTCTAGGTCTCAAACCTTCACCAACAAGTTAACTCATGGAGGTTAGTATTTCATATCTTTTAAAATAGAACAAAGCTTACAAGGCTGTTAAAAAAAGTTAAACGGAAGAGATATATAAGTTAAAGTGTGAGAAAAAGCACAAGTGTAACGATATTTTGACATTAATGTAAAGTTACATGCGCATAAATACATAAAAGTTATTTTCAACTTATTTATTAAAAAGATAAGAAAATGTTAATATAGAAATTTTGTATTGGAAAATGATGAAAAATGGAATGTTCAACTTAATGAAAGTCAAAAAGTTGTTGTTTTTAATGAAAATATTCTATTTTTTATTTTCTTAACGAGCATGACCCATAAAGATATTTTGGTAAGCAATAACGTTGGAAAGAAAATGTAATATGCCTAAGTGGAAGGCCATGGGAATGTCTTCATAATTGAGAGAGAAAAAAAAAATCTAAATAATATTATTTGTTATTGTATTTCATTTCATTGTCATGCATCTTAGAATACAAAACCATAACTATAAAGTTCGTGACTATACAAAAACAAATTAAGACTATTGGGTGCCAACAATAACTAAATGACAACTCATAAAATGATCTAGTAGAGCGTTTGTGTACCTTCTTGGGGCATAGAATCTAGTGTAAACATATTGTTAACATGTACAATATCCGTAAATATTACACTTCGGTATAAAAGGGTATGTGCACATATCTTGTGGACAATCAACATCTTTAAAACATATATCCCCTGCTGTATTTTAAAAAAAAAATGTAACTAAAATGAAAAAAATATTGGGTGGGGAAAGAAAGAGGAAATTTGACAATGATAAAAACAACTTACCATCAATGTTCTTTGCAACAACAAATATGGAAAGAAAATTAATCATAAGGTAAACAAACTTGACAAGTTCAGTCATATTTCACCCTTTTTATGTAACTGACGAGTTTATCACTTTATAATTTATAGAGATGACAATCTCCTTAAATGAGTTTAATAGTTTTTAAAAATCATTTCTAAAATATTACCATTATTAAATATCTTTTCAGTATATCAAGGTATTGTATTTGTCCCTTTCGCATATTTAGTAAGGAGGTTGCATAAAAAACTTAACAATCATAAGAATTGATTATTATTTTTAATAAAATTTTCATTATTTTATAACTTTTCACGATAGGAAAGGGAAAATCTCCAAAGAAGATTTTATAACTTTTCATGATAGGAAAGGGAAAATCTCCAAAGAGGAAATATTATTGGACAACAGAAATATTATTTGTAGAAATAATACGCCAGTAGGTAAAAGCATATTTGTACATTAATTGAGTGTATTGTTGGATTAAATTTAACTACCAAATATGGTGCATTAGTTTCTTTAAAAAAATTCGGTGCATTAGTTATTATTGTTTCATGTGAGCCATAGGGCTATAACTACTGTATACTCTAGATTTCAAGTTCATTGATAACTCTTTAAGAGAGCATGAAAAGTTCATCAAGAAATTACTCAACGAAATAACATGCCTCCAAAAAAATAGCAACGAGGAAGAGAAAAGGCAAGAGATTGACAAAGTTACAAATAAAATAATATATAAGTATTGTTCACCAATTTCTACGAAATGAACGGAACATCATCTACATTTCAAGTTCAAGAACTTTCTACTAAACTAAAAGAACAAGAAAAGGGAGTGTTCTTTGTTTATATTTAAAGTGGTAGAGGAGTAAAGTTAATGACATTAAAGACGTTTCGTGGGAGGCAATCCATACGAAGGTATTGAAACAAGAAAATTTTTTGAGTTTCAATTGTATAGACCATTTTTAAAAAAATATCTTTTATTAGTTTAAAGAAGAGTTAATTGTTCAAATTGATTGTGTAATATATGCGAAGTCTAACTTTCCACATAAAATTAGAATTTAACGACAAGGGAAAAATTCATTATGAATTTTCAAAGCACCAAAACTCAAAAAATAAAACAACGGAAATTTGATCTAAAAATCAAATTTTGAAATGTTAATATGTGGAGACAACTATAAAGAAAAATATATAAAGGATATGTAATGTTTTATAGCATTTTGAAGAGGCCGTGATTAATTTTGATTTTTGAATTAAAATGTGCAAAATTGCAATTTTGTTTCAAATAAGCATATATTGACAGGTCAAATTTACTTACTAATTTTGGAGACATTATTAGAACATTAAAAGAACTTTCACTACAACATTTAGGAGTTGAAAAAATGTTAACACATTTTTCAACACTCTCTTTGATTGGTTAAAATTCACATGAGACACATCACCAAATCACGTGGGTCCCATTGAAACATTGAACCTTTCTTTTGTCAAATTATTTCTTCTTTCCTTGATTGGTGCCAAACCCTCTTCCTCCTCTCTTGGAGGATTCAACTTTGTCTTCAATCTTGGCCTTTCCATTCTTAGACTAGTTTTCATTCTTTAACTTTCCTTTTTATTTCTTCTTTTACTTCTCACCATCACCACCTTTCTTGGTCGTTTGGGTATGGAATGCTTGTTGAACTGGTCATTCATCTTCCTTCTCAATCACAAGAAGTTCATGAGCCTCCAAAGAACTATACAATTATTTATTTTTATTTTTTTGAAAAAGTTAAATTAACCCACCCAAATTGGCACTGGAAAGAATTGAACATGAGACGTTGAGGAGGAGCACACCCAAGTGGGTTTAACAATACAATTATTCTATCATCATGGTTCTAACATCTTTTGGCTCTTGAATGGCTTTTACTATGAAATCAAACTTAGATTTCAGGGATCATATCTCATTACCTTTTAAATCACTTGTTGACCGGTTACATTTTCATCACATGTTTTCATTTGATTCACCATAACAATCAAATTCGAGAAATAATCAGCTATCTTATTATCTTTTTCCATAAGCATCATTTCATATTTTATAGGATTGAAACTTTAGTCGTTTCACCTTGTGTCCACCATCATGATATTTCTCTAATATATTCCATGCTTCTTTTGATCGTGTCACCTTTGAGATTTTCTCAAAAATGGCGAGTACCTACATTAGAACCAGAATCTTGCAATCCTTCTTCTTTGATTTCTTTGAAAGTCGCTCTTTGTACATCAGTCAAATTCAGCCCTAATTCTCCATGTCCATTTTGTACTGCCTCAAAGACTTCTTGAGCACCAAACAACGACTTCATCAAAGCACTTCATCATTCCCAATTGTGTCCATCAAAAATCAAAAGATTTGATGGAAAACCACCATTTGCATTCATGAGTACTGAGCAATAAACTTTTTGAGATCATTCACATTTCACTCATGTTTTCCATAGATTGATCCCCTCATAAATCTTCCGTGTTTCCCATAAATCTTAGATCAAGGCTTTTGATGCCAATTGTTAGCACAACATATAACGCTTCTTGTTTGTTATGTATTCTAACAATGAGTGATAAAGGTGAATTAAGATGATGGGAATTTAGAGGAGAATCTATGTGTTTTAAACCTAATCTCATCGATGAATGAAAAATAGTTACAACTTATTTATATTAAGATTAATTGTTAATCAAACAAAACATGCTTAACTAAATAATTGAATTTTTTAACTAACATACTATTTATGGATTTAGTAAATTCTCAAGGCCTCTATTGATATGATCAGTTCTTATCATGTCGTTATTATGTCATATCTTTATCTAATTTCATAAATAGCACCAAAAAAATACTAAGCAACATAAAATATGTACACCATCTGGTCACTATTATAAGGAAAAGTCTATTTTTTAGATTCATTCAATAAATATTGTATGTGGCATATTATATAGACCATATGCATCGTTTATTTAATGAACCTACAAAATAAATTTTTGGTTATAATAATGACCGGAAGGTGTACATTAGTTTAAGAACATCTTTGACCAATAGGTTGTAAACCTTATAGAGAAGACAATTATTAGTTACATACGGTGAGCATAGTGTGCATATGGTAGGACAAAACTTAGGTACAATTCTTTAGGTGCTTTTCGTATGGTTCTTAACTAAAAATACAACTTTTTTGGAGATAACAAACTTGAGAGAATTATGAATTTAAGGAAATCATGGTAAATTTAGTTAAGAACCATACGAAAAGCACTTAAGGAATTGGATCTAAGTTTTTTCCCATATGGTATTATATAAATGGAATTTGGATTTCCTTATAGTAATGAAGATTTCATATTCATGCATTCACACATTGTTGGTTGTTTGATAAAAATAGAATATTAAAAATAATGCAGATTTTACTTTTTAAATTTGATTGTTGAATATGTGAATGTCGTAATGAGGACTGCAAGGAGAGCTGGATCCTTATAAATGCTGATTCTTAACTTTCTTAAGATTGGACGTATACGTCTTATTAAGGGTTTATCCTATAATACAAATATTTAATTCGCTTTATGTTGGTCCACCCATACCTCTCATACTTTATTTTTCTTTCCCTTTCTATTCCTTCGTCGCATTCTTATTCCATTTCTTCATTGTTGGTATACTTTGAAACCTTATGGATCACTACCCTCGTCAACAACAAAATCACTAGACCAATCCCAATCCACCTAGCCATAAAGCTCTCTCTTTAGTCTCAATGAATCTTTGAACCACAAAGAGAAAAATGTCCCTAGCCCCAAGTGAGAATGTGAGATAAAGACAGACATTCCAGTTGTATCTTGTTGCTTTTGAGGAATATAATTTTATGTGTTCCCGAAGTTTATCATAACAATTATTGCTTTATTTGTTTAATGAATAATATACTATATATGGTAGAATTTGTACAATATGTTGTTATTATGACTGGCTTGTTTGTTCAACATCTTTGCATGCATGCAAGTGAATTTCTTCACGATACCCACGTGGCATCTTGGTGGACGATATAATTTACTAAAACTAATTATTATAGTGGTGGTAAATCAATTATAGGATTGTAACAAACAAAAAAAAAATCAATTATAGGATAGGATCTTCGGATTATCATACGTAGCAGCTCAACCCAAATCTTAAACAAGAAAAGATATTTGAATGATCACAAACAATTTTATGGACACATCATTTAGACGTTCATGCATAAAAATATATCATTTAAATATTTAAAAATTATATATTATTTGATTATTTTTTTAAAATATGAGTAGGTGATTAAATAAAATGTCCAAATGTTTGTGCCCCTAAAATTTCCTCTCTAAAATAATTGGTTGATTTGAAGATTTAATTTAGTCAAATTAGTAAATTAGATCAACCTCCGAAAACTCTTCATCATGATTTTTTACGGAAACAAAATTAGCTCATTTTATTATTAAAGTGTCATAATACAAGATGAAATACAATTAAAAATGTCCTGACTAATATAACAACATCCTTCTAACTAACAAATGATCAACATTGTTAATTTGCCGTCAGAACAAATTTATCCTAAAATTTA
>Ga0315914_1010147_pt1 | contig 11814 bp, 6 predicted proteins | sample MpolenodulesMG_FD_203920 | JGI IMG/M metagenome (GOLD analysis project Ga0315914, IMG submission 203920) | Medicago polymorpha root nodule microbial communities from Los Angeles, California, United States - elongated nodules | ecosystem: Host-associated > Plants > Roots > Nodule | place: USA... | reverse complement strand
ATGGCCATTGTTCTGAAAGTTTGTCTTTGGTCTACAGTGTGGGTTAGGGGATGCGTTTAGGTGCAGTACCTGCCCTTACAAGGGACTGCCTGCCTTCAAAATGGGCGAGAAGGTACTATTTTTATCTCCCTCTCTTAAGTTGTTTGGTGTCATTTCTTTGGTATGTCCTGTTGCATTTGTTGCATAACTTATCCATAATTTTTTTCTTTTGCAGGTTGCACTGTCTGGTAACTTCCTTGCTGCAGACATATGATAGATAATGTTGTAACCTTTGTCGTGGGAATGGCATAATAGAATTTATAGATAGTAAGGGATTGTTATGGGTTATGTTATCGTTCATTTAAGGTGTTTGATTTGATACAGTTTAAAGTTAGACTTTGAGATATCCGAATTTCCAGTTATTATATACTAGTTGTCAATTTTACTCCTCTCTCTAGCTGCTTCATAATAAAAAAGAAAATTCTTTGTTTTCTGCATCGTAAGCTTGCACTGTAGTGTGTTTTTGTTATACCTACAAATCTTAAATTCAGCCAAGCTATAAATCATGTAATTAAATTGAATATTATTAAACAAAAAGGGCAATCAGGTGCATTAAAGCTCATGCATATGCAGGGTTCAGTGCACTAATGTAATTTAATATTATTAAGCTAAACAAGTGTAATGCTCCTTTCTGCCTTACACTACTAGATTAGGAATGCGATGAACTAGCTTATGATAAATTTCTAATCTATGATAAGTCTCAAATTTTAAATGTTGTTGATGCTAGAGTTTAAAGTTTTGATTAATACAATATTTCAGTAGTTGAACATTTATGGAGTGCTTTGATAAATGATTTACAATTGCCTCATTTTTTTATTTTTTTATTTTAAAGGTCATTTGAATAGAGAAATGATATTTGAACAACAATTTTTAAACAACTATCTCTCTTATATTCTCATTGTATATTCTCTCTCTTTCCTTTTCTCTCTCTCTATTGTTATTGTCCAATAAGAAGAGAGGAAAAAAGTTGTCAATGAAAGTTGTTTAAAAATAGTTGTCAAAATATCATTCCTCTTTGAATAATACTTGAAGGTCAAAATACCATATATGATTGTCGCCTAAGAAGCTTATGGTCGCCCTTACTTTCTTTAACAAGACATTAGACATTGCTCTTCATTAACAAGACATTGCTCTATGGATGGTTTTGTGTATCGTTTTCAACGGTTGTTTCGTTAAGAAGTCTGTTTTAGGCGGGGTGATGTTTATTTTGGTGGGTGTTGTCCTCATGTGTGTTGAATGTAAGGCTTAGCTAGGGTGTGTGTAAGGGTGTCTTTTATGGTGTTTATTTCGGGTGTTCCGCCTATATGCGACGCCTTTAGTTTGTGTTCTCTGAATCACCAGTCTCTATTCATCTTGAGCAGGGATTTGGTTTTTAAATAAAATTTGTTGATAAAAAAAAAAACAAGACATTGCTTTCATGAGTAAAACAGTGACACAATTGGTATCGATTCGAAAAAAAATAAATAAACTTTAATTTTGGAGGGGCTCGTTCATTTTTTTTAAGACTCATGCAAATCATATAATTTTATTTAGTAGGATGATAGAGAATTGAACTTTTATTGGATAGAGTGAGCTGTGAAAATTTGGGTGATTTGTATTAGAAAAACGCAGCTTATCAAAGCATTGAAGAGATTGATATTTTCATAATCAACCTCGGTTCTAACCCTATCAAATTTTGTGTGATTAAGAAATTCGATTGTAGAAAGGAACAAATAAAGACATGGAATAATTAGGAGAAAATTTGGTAAAAGAAATATTAAAAAATCCGGATGAAATTTTTCTTCTTTCTAAAATCCACGCCCACTGGCTTCTGTTCACTTTTTTATTGAGTTAACACGTGTAAGTTATAAACAATTTAACATTATTATAGAAAAATTTGTTACGCGTATAATTGGATTAATAAATAATATAACTAAAAATCTCATATTCGCTTTATACACTGTTATATATAATATTATTCCTATTTTAGTGAGGTTTGTTCCTATTTTAATAGGACTTAACTAATTTTTTGATTGAAAATTTAAGTAATAAAAAGATAAAATTGTAAATAAAATACTTTAGATTAAGAGTAAAATTGGAAGGAATAAAAAACAGACAGCCCAAATTCATGTACTTTTTTTTTTGTTTGAAAGAATGTATTTTATATTACTTGACAAACCCTGCTCTAGAAAAATATATATTATTCCTAGAGAAAAAAATACACTACATGACAAACCCTAAATTTACATTCTTTATCGCCGTATAGCAGCCTCCTCTTCCATTATCACTTTGTTTTGTTCCTTGTCATTCACGTTTATAACACTGCAAAATAATGGACGTTGATAAAACTGAAAACACCAACCCATGTCGTTTTCAGATCTCGGACTCTCGGAATGGATGGTGAAGAGTTTAGAGAAATTCTGGATACAAACTCCGTGTGCAACAACACTGCATCCCAAAGATTCTAGAAGGCCGTCATGTAATTGGAATTGATGAGACTGGTAGTGGTAAAACGGCAGCCTTTGCGCTTCCTATTCTCCAACGCCTCGGGGGAAGCTCCTTTCGGTGTGTTTGCTCTCGTACTGACACCCACTCGTGAGCTTGCGGTTCAGCTGGCTCACCAGTTTTGGATCCTTGGGTATTCGCTCCACCTCACCCTTACGGTGGTTGTGGGTGGTTTAGACAATGGTAGCCAGGTAAAAAGATTGGTCACCAGGCCTCACATTGTTATCGCCACTCCCCAGAGGCTCAAGGTTTTGCTTGAGGATAATCCTGAAATCGCTCAAATTTTCGCCAATACTAAGGTAATAATGATAATGATGAGTTTTGTGATTTTTGTTTCTTTTCTTGAATGCATTGCTTTGTTTTGAAACATTCTAGATATAGATTACATTATTATGATTATGCTGTACGCTTGTGCCTAACACTTGCTTCTACAGTTTCTTGTATTGGATGAAGCAGACCAACTCGTGGATGGTGGTTTTGAGGAGGAGTTGAAATTTATCTTTCGGTGCTTACCAGAAAACCGGCAAAACCTCTTCTTTTCAGCAACCATGACTAGTAATCTGCAAAATTTGTGTGAATGTTATCAAGATAAGCTGTATGCCTTTGAGGCTCCGGAAGGGGTTAAGTTGCTTGAGGGTTTAAAGATGATGACGATTGATGAAGAATGATTTGAAGACTTGTTGATTGTGCTTGCATTAAAACTTTGTTTTTATAGATCTTATTGTGCTAAAGATGTTTTTATTGATTTATGTGGTCTTAGTGTTTTGCTATAATGCATGTTTTGGTTTCATTGTTGAGAATAAGGTAGTTAAAATCGAGATTTTAGGTAATAGTGAGACTAGATCCCTTAAATTACATTTGAAATACTCATGTAAATTTAAATTCCTAAGAATATAACACTTACCCAATTAAAATTGAATGCTCATGTAATTAAAACACTAATACACACATAATAGCAGCATAACACATCAAACTCATTAGTCTTTAACAAAACAACAACTAAAGTTGTCTCTGTAGTTCCACCACTGCGGCCATAATCATATAATTGTTTCGAAGAAAAGTAGATTATACAGGATTCCATCAAAGTAAGATTTTGTGTACCTCATAATCGTTGAGGGCAAGTATAATTGCAAAATCGTAAAATTTTAAGATTAAAATAAAATTGAGATTTAACTACCATGGTTGGGAGAGAGCCGAAAATGATTTTAAAGACTTAAATTGATTTTGCAATGTCGAGCTTATTTGTTGGCATGAAAAGCATGACCTCCATATTTTTATTTTAATGTTTATGTAATTCTATCACTTGCGGTTCTATCCTCACAAGTGTGGCCATGTTTGTTTTCTGCATATAGTATGGTGTTTATGTTGCAGGTTTCTTTGTGGTCATGTTATGCTTCATTGAGTTTTGGAATCGTTCATTCAGTTTTTGCAATACTGGTTCGCGCTAGATTATGTTGTGGGTGTTCGTTGCTTTGGGTTTGGGCTCTGCTAATCCGTCAAATTTGGCAGTTGCTTTTCTCCGTTTGAGATTGTATTACCCTTCAGAGTATTGTGCTATTTAAGGGAAGTTGATATAATACCTCACATTTGACACCTTTACAATCAATTTTTGGAGAAGCCTATGCTTTTTCTTAGATAACTTCTAAATCTTTGCAATCAATTTCCTTTCACCACTTGAGTAGTACACTAGTTTTGACTTAACTTGCTTTCACACTTGGTGATTCTTGAATTTTCTTGCAATTTTGTTTGATTAGTTTGTAGCCTTTGTAAAGAACTCAAGAAAAAGTTTTTGCTTGATATTCTTTTCAATGTGAAAAAAATGAAGTAATGAATTACATGAAAGAGTAGCTAGACAATGATTTATTTTTATTTTTTTGTCAAAAGCAAATGAGAATAGATTTGTTAACTTTATATTTTTAGGTGGAAGCAATTTTTTTTTTTTAACATGATGGTAGTAAGTTTTTTTTTTTTAAATATGATGGAAGTAAGTTATTACAAAACCTTAATTTTCCAAAAAAAAAAAAAGACAAACCCTAAATTTACATTCTTCCTTGTCACCGTAGCAGCCTCATTCTCCTTTTTATTGTTCTGCCTCTTAACTTTCTTTTTTCTCAGTGGCGCCAACTGTTTCCAATTCTCTTGCTCTTCCCTTCTCACTTTGTTTTGTTACGTGGCGTTCACGATTATAACACTGCAATACAATGGACGTTGAAATCCCCAATAAGCGCTGAAAACACCAAACGCATGTCGTTTTCAGATCTCCGACTCTCAGAATGGATGAAGAGATTAGAGAAATTATAGATACGAACTCCGCGGCGCGTGCAACAACACTGCATCCCTAAGGCTCTGTTTAGATTGATGGAAGAGAGCGAAATAGAGCGGAATTTAAATGAACAGAATGGAATGGAACCGAATGGAATATATATTCCATTCCAGTGTTTGAATATTTTACAATGTAACAGAACAAGGATACCACTCTATTGTTTGGATAGTGGATGGAATAAAGTTAGTTACAGTATATTTTTTCCATTTATACCCTTATAAAATAAGTTCCATATTATGATTATATATATATATATATATATATATATATATATATATATGTATGTATGTATGTATGTATGTATCAAACAATGGCTGCTAATACTGATGTATGAGTGATCCAATCCCACTTGAACACGATAGAATTTAATTGAAATGAATATAAACTTTTGAATGCAATTCACCAACAAACTGGTTGAAGAAAGAGTTTGAAGATCCGCATAAACCATGAGAAGAAGAAACCAGTAATATGAGTATTTGAAAAAGCACATAAAAGGCAAATGTCATATATAATTTGCAAAACTATTACCAAATGACATGAAAATCAATTATCAAAATAAATTGAGAAAGAAAACAAACAAAACCGAACCACTACCCTACGACCTTAACAAGAAGGACCACACAAACCCATAAAACTCCACACAGAGTTTCAAGATCCAACACATTACAAAATCAAACAAAACCCATTTATTATATAATTAAATTTCAACACACCCCACCTAATTAAAATTCAATAATACGCAAAAAAAAAAGTACAAAATTTTCACAGATAAAATAATTTGAAGCTGAAAAAACAGCCCAAAGAAGAAGAAAGTGAGATGAGCAGTTAGTAGGAAGAAATGGAGAAAACGGGATATTGTGATTGAGTGGAGGAAGAGGCAAATAAAATGAGGGTAGAATAGTAAAATTTCAAGACACAGGTTTCATTCCATTGGATAATACCTCCCAAACTGGGGGGAATGAAAAATTGAAGGATTGAGTGGTATAGAATGGAATTGGTTCTATTGTGTTCCATTCCATTCCATTTACATCCCATCAATCCAAACAATGGAATTTTATTATATACCATTCTACTACACCCCATCAATCCAAACAGAGCCTAAGATTCTAGAAGGCCGTCATGTAATTGGAATCGATGAGACTAATAGCGGTAAAACAACAGCGTTTGTGCTTCCTATCCTCCAACGCCTTGCCGAGCATCCTTTTGATGAGTCTGTGTTTGCACTCGTGATGGCGCCCAGCCCACACGCGAGCTTGCGAGTGAGCTGGCGCACCAGTTCTGGGGCCTTGGGTCCTCCCTTCACTTCACTCTTACGTTGGTGGTGGGTGGTGTTCGTATGCAGGTAAAACAATTGGAAGCTAGGTAAAACAACTTGTTATCGCCACTCCCAAGACGCTCATGCTTTTGCTTCACGAGAATCCTGAACTCGCTCATATTTTTGCTACTATTCTTGAATTGTATGATCAAGTATCATAAATATTAATGAATTGTTTTGTTTTAACACTATTCTTGTAACATTAAAATATTCTTCGACTATATTTTTCTAATATTATATAAAGACAAATTATAGCATAAGAAGTTGAATTTATATGTTTGGTTCTGCAGTTTCTTGTCTTGGATAAAGCTGACCAACTCATGGATGGTGGTTTTCAAGAGGAAATGAATTTTATCTTTCAGTGCTTACCAGAAAACCGCCAAAACCTCTTCTTTTCAGCAACCATGACCAGTAATCTGCAACACTAACATAAGTATAGTTGTATAACACTTAAATAGTTAAAACTTAATACCCATGTGATTGAAACACTAACACTCACATAACAACAGCATTTGAAATTGTATTTATGTATTTGTCAAAAAAAATTGTATTTATTTATGTAATTAAAACATTTGTTCAAACTCATAAGTCTCTAACAAAATAATAACTAAAGTTGTCTTTTTGTAATTACACCACCGCGACCATAATCATATAATCGTTTCAAAGAAAAGTATATTATAAAAGATTCCATCAAAATAAAATTTTGCTTGAGGGCAAATATAATTAATAAATTTTGGTAACTTTTGCTTAAAATATAATTAATTAATAAATTTTTAGGAAATGCTAACAAGTCCCCTGGAAGCATTGTTTAAGTAACTAAAAGTGGTAACTTTTTCATAATTTTTTTGTAATTATTAGTTTTATATTTTTTTTACTTATGTTTTCAAGATGAAATTTCTTATAGTAGGTTCGTTAAATAATGTCATTAGGACATTTGTTAGTATAAAACTAAATTTTATATTTAAAAGGTAACTTTTGAAACTTTTAAACATTAAATGCACAATTTTTCAAAAAAAGACTTTCACATTTAGTTTTTTAACTTATGCCCAAAAATACAGGTTAATATTTCACTTGAGACAAATTGAAAAAATAAAACAAGAGTTGGTAGTTGCATGTAGCCAGATAATGTTGATGTTATTATCCAAAAGACATTCTTAATAAAATAATATTAAATTATTTCAAAAATAAAATAATATTAATAATGACGACAACAACAATAATAATACTATGAAAAACAACAATAATAATAACATTATTATTCATACTAGCGGAAAGACGGGCACGATCGTGTCCGTCTGTCCGCTCTTTCTACTGCGCTAACGCATGTGATTATTTTATTATGTTTGTTTCTATAATTTTGATTAATATTTTTAAATTTTTAAATATTAATGGAAATTATTGATATATTGATTTATAAATTGTCAAGATATATAACAAAATTATTTATGAACTCAACACATTTTAGTTTGCCTGCATAAAAAATAAATATAAAATAATGATCATTTATTTTTATTCTAATAGTAATTAGTAACATCATAACATAAATGTATAAATGACATGTTATGTAAAAGAAACATTGTTATGATTGCGATAAAAGAATATATTTAAAAACTACATTTTTCGTAAAGTCTCCTTATATTTTCCCTTCTTTAATGAGATCTTTTGTTGAATTTTGAGAAACTCCTCTTGATGCATGATATGGTAGTTAAAATAAATATATAAGAATATTTATGACACAAAAAATAAGTATCACAATATAATAATAAATAACAGTAATTGTTAAATAAGTGTAAAAGTATATAATTTTGTTTTCATCACTAACCAAGTGTTGGGTCATTAATATGTATGGTATTTGATTCTGCTTCGTTGTTATGAGTTCCTTGAAAGTGTGTATTTGAAAAATTCATAGCTGTGAAAATTTGATTGGGCACGTTTGGCTCAACGATATCATTAGTGCATGATATTTCAACTTCATTTCCTTTTTTTGTTTTTTCCCGTTGTTTATAATTTTCTCGTCTTTGAAGTAGTCGTTGTTGTGTTTGCTCATTGTTCATTCTCTGTTTTCTTTTTATTTCATATTTTTTTCTTACTTTCTGGCGATCCTCCCTCGATTGTCTATTACCCATTTTTCTAATAAGAACCGTCAAAATTAAAAGATTAATAATTAATAATGAAAGAGATTTTTGTTTTTTGTTTTAAAGGGGTAATAATGAAAGAGTTAGTAAAAGTACCATGCATATATTTAATTTTTTTAACAAAAGAAGACATGAATTTTTAATATTTTTTATCAATGTATGACTGTGATATTTGTCCAAATAGCGACATCCATCATTACTCCATTTAGGTGTGCTCTATTTACCCTATTTCAAGCCATATATGTGTGACTTGTCGCCAAAACAAATTTAAGTGTTAAGATTAAATAGAATGTGGGAGCTAATGTAAATGTGAGATTGTTCTGGGGCTGTGCTACAACAGCAGCAGCAGTGAGGGAAGGTCATTTGAAAATATTGGAGGTCTTTATCAATGGTGGGGTGTTACAACTTGCATGTGAAGAGGACAACCATTGCTGACTAAACTAACTACAAAAAAACTTGAGTGGGGAAACAAAGATCACATAGAAATCATAAAGGAGTTGAGTGATAGAGGGTTCAATTTCATCATCAGCACCGACGTTGCATACGTTGTTGAAGCTATATTGCCTTTATTAAACAAATAATGATTTATTTAATAATTAAAAAAACACGGTTCTCTTTATATAAAAAAAAAAAAAAAAGACACGCTATCATAGTTTGTATAAGCAATTATAAACTAGTAAAGTCAAATAATCCATAAAATTAATCGTAAACAATTTGAATCATAATCACTTATAAACCAGCAAAGTCAAATAAACCGTAAAACTAATCGACTTTGATTAGTTGTAACATGAAAGAAAAAAAAACCTTACAAGTTAATTCTGAATTCTGATGCAAAGGGCTGAGAGAGTTTGAGAAAAACTAAACAATGCGGGAACGAACTATAAACTGTGAGAACCCTACTTATTAATATTTAATATTTAATATAGTGCTAACATTTAACATAGTGCTAACAATTTTTTTTTTTTAATCCTAATCTCTTTTTAAAGGATTTAAAGTCCAATTTTTAACATTAATTTTTGCTCACGTTTATTACTAATCTTTTTTTAGAGGATTTAAAATCCAATCTTTAACATTATTTTTTGCTCACGTTAGTTGCTAATTTTTTTAGAGGATTTAAAGTCCAATCTTTAACATTATTTTTTCTCACGTTTGTTCCTAATATTTTTTTAGAGGATTTAAAGTCCAATTTTAAACATTATTTTTTTCTCAAGTTTGTTACTAATATTTTTTTAGAGGATTTAAAGTCCAATCTTTTAACATTTTTTTTTATCACGTTTGTTACTTATGTTTTAATATTTAAATTAAATTTATTCTTATCTATTTATTACATGTGTTATTTATATTTAAAATTAAGGGTATTTTTGGAAAGAAAAGTCCAACCCAAAAGTGTTGAAATGGGGTAGTTTTCTTTATATATAGTATAGATGTCAATACAAAGATCTAATTTTTTATTTTATTTTTATGCAATTGCGACTTGCTTCCAAAAAAAGAGCGCAAGGTGCTCATCCGTCCGTATATGTGGTTATCCTGTTAGAACGTCTGATTCATCTCTTGCAACGTATATAGAAAGAGATGTTCTTAGAACAAATAGCAATTATCTAAGTTTTTTTTTATTTTAAACAAATGGAAAATATATTATTTTTTTGTAATTTTGGTTGCTACAACTATTTTTAATTTAACTTCTTATTAAACTTACTATTATTATTTAATTATTTAACAAAAAATTGTGTCCCACTGATATTGTGAGTCCAGATTCGCCCCTGTTTATGAATAACATTTTATGTCATTTTACAATTATCAGTTAGCTGAACCGCTAATTTAATCAAACATTTCAATTAACTTATCAGCTATCAGTCACCCGCCATCAGCTATAAACTATAATCTATCAACCATAAGCCATCAACTAGAAGCTATCAGTTATCTTACCAGTAATTCGCTATTTTTATCGAACAAAGCTATAGACTATTCACCGCACCGTGAGATCCTAATTCTTGACTTGTAAAAATATTATAAATGTTTTTTTTTCGGAAAATATTACAAATGCTAAGCTTGTTTAACTATTTAAATATCATGGTATGTAACCCTCAAGTTGTGTTTCTATACTTAGGCTTTGTTTGCTAAATATAGCTGATAAACTAGTTGATTGCTTATAGTTGATGACTGTTGATTGACGGTGGGTAAGCTAATTAAAGTGTTTGTGGTAAAATTAGTGGTTCAACTAACTAATAAGTATAAAATGACATATTTAAATTTAATTAAATTTATATAAATTAATACACAAGTATTTAGAATTTAGTAATTTAAATTTATTAATTGCTAAAATCTTATTTTGTACCTTTTTTTTCATCACGTTTTTAGCTGTGGTAGGCGAAACAACAATCAAATTCTTCATGCCAACCAAAAAAAAAAAAACAAATTTCCATGATATTGTTTCTTGAGAAAATCACAGTTGATATCGTTAATTTTAAAAAGAATTAGCCTATTGTTTTAGTTCAAAACCCATCATATAATTCAAAACCCACAATCCAAAAAAAACTGTGAAAATGAACGCAATTCATCTGTCATGGCTTCTCTGAAGAAATAGAAAGAGGAAGCACCGAAAAAATGAAAGAGCGAATGATGGAGAACAAAAGCCACACAATAAAACAAACCTCAGATTTCATTTTTCGACATTTGGAGTGTAAAAACGAGGACCAGTTTTTCTTCGGAAGCAAAATGATACGAGTAGCAACCACCGAGGGTGGACATGAACTTTAGATAAATTAATAAGGGTAAATGTGTAATAAAAAATGATAAGTTATAAACTATAAACCCAAACGTTATTTAAAATAGTATATGAAAAATAATCTATAAACTTGTGAAATAAGCTATAAATTTATGATGGAACGACGGTTATGCAAGCTTATACGCTATAAGCTTATGTTTATTTGCCTTACCAAACAAACTTTTAGCGCCTGTATGTTTTCAAGTTGAAAACAACGCAAACATACATTCATTCTCATGCTATAAATCCTAACTTATGTGTTATTGACCACAAACGCTCTTCCAAACAAATACTTAGAAAGAGGTAAATGACGTTTTGCTAACCTGATTTCTTTGTGACTGTGATTTATAAGGTGACAATTTAGCGTGTATTTGATTTTTTGTTTTTGGTCAGGTAGCCTAGTGGCTGGAACTCACACCTTTTTAATGTGGAGAAGTGGGGTGTCCGGAGTTCGAACCCCAACCCCTGCATATAATATACATTTGTTCCTATCAACTAGGGGTGGCAAAAATACCCATGCCCATGGGTACCCGCGGGTAAAATCCGTCACGGGCATGGAGCGGGTAGCTAAATGGGTATCCACGGGTATAATAAACGGGTATTTGACTACCCGTTATTATATGGATACGGACACGAATTTGATTGTACTCATACCCACGGGTACCTATGTCCAATAATAAATTAAGTAAATTACTAAAATATCCATATATATCTTATTGCTTAATGTTGTTACCTTGTTGAAGGAATCAAATGA
>Ga0315914_1010146_pt1 | contig 11817 bp, 5 predicted proteins | sample MpolenodulesMG_FD_203920 | JGI IMG/M metagenome (GOLD analysis project Ga0315914, IMG submission 203920) | Medicago polymorpha root nodule microbial communities from Los Angeles, California, United States - elongated nodules | ecosystem: Host-associated > Plants > Roots > Nodule | place: USA... | reverse complement strand
ACTATTCTGGGGACTTTATTATTTTGAAACAAAACAAAATCAATAAAGAAATGCCTTATTATTTATATATTCACAATATATATTTATAGCAATATCATGATACAAAGCCAAACTCAATCAATATAGATTGGCTATTAGGGCTTACTTCAACAATCCCCACCACCGAAACCGCCGGATATTCAATCGCCACCACCGCCTCAGAAGAAACTACCTGATCAACGTGTTGCTATAGGTATCGACCAATCATTTGATTATGCTACTTTACAAAAATTCCCACCACTTACGGATTGGTCATCTAGTACTACGGTGAACATCTCTTTTGGATTTCTCCCTGTTCATATATCCTTCAATACCTTATTGAGATCTCCTTCTTCTTGCACCACAACATATAAGATTTTCTTTGGCTCCAAATTGATCACCGCATAGAGGGCAAATTCACAATCCATCCATTTTGTCTTTTATTGGTTGTTTGTAGTTGTATTGACGTGGTCCCTAGATTTTGTCATGCTGAATTCTATGGTTTTGGAACTAGGAAATCAAATACATATGTGAAAAATAGATGTATATTTATTATTTTTTGACTTCACAAAGACAGTAACCGATGTACATCTTGCTACTGTGTTTGCACTATGTGGCTGCACTGCACTCCTATGCTTCATAAAATTGCACTAGTAACTTTCCTTGCAAGGGTAGCCAGCTGACCACATGCTTCATTAGCTTATGTAATGCCAAATGTTGCGGTAGCATGCATTAGTGATCATTCAATTGGCAAGAAGATGTGTTTCCTTGAATTTATTAATAACAAAGATGTGTTGCTGATTAAAGTGGAGGCTACTGTGATTGATTTAGAAAGTATTCCCCATGCTGGTACATTTTTCATTGGGACAAAGGCAACTGTTATTTTTTTCAAACCAAACCATATTGGTATTTCACACAATGAGACTGAAGAAGTTAACATGCATGGGCAACTACTTTGATAAACAATTTATTGACTATAATGATCGTCTCTTCTCGGATTAAGAAGTGGGATCTAGGGACATTAATCCCATCAAAACAAATTTACAACCTTGAAGATAAGGTTGATCTTGAAGGAGTCGGTAATGATAAGATACTTAAAATAATGATAGTTTTATTTTGCAATAAATTAGGATGACATAAGTTTAGGAGATTAGTTTAATTCTACTTTATCTTTTAGTAGCAAGTTATTTAGAGATTCTAGTATAACTGTTATTGCTATTTTGTAGTTATCTTATTGTGAGTATGCAACAACTCTTGTATAAGCATTATACGTACTCATGATTAGAATGAATGAAGAATAATCAAGTTTTTCTTTCTAAATTCTCTCTAATTTCTGTAGTGTGATCCCTACTCGAATTAAGTCGTATCATTCAATTACTTAATTACAAACAATGAGAATCTTAATTACAAGGATAAAATCTAAAAGATAAATTATCGAAGGACTAAAAACAAAGTGGCCATATTCTTATTTTTATTATTGAAAGGAGTTTAATCATTTATGATATACTTTATCATTACAGTTTCTATGTTCCTCTCACCAAATTACTAAGCCACTTTATCACTTGTCCTTAAGATGTTGTGAGTTTATCCGGGCTCTCTTCTCATTTTTCTTCGTCGAGAGAACTATTATAGGTATTTTCTTTATATTTAGAAACTATGATAAAGTATTTTACTTGTACAGTAAACATAAAATTTCAAAAAGATCCTTATTATGGCTAAGAAAGCGGGTCTTAAGTCACTTAAAAAGGTCCTTAGTATGACAGTATTGGATGTCGGAGGAAAATTAATTCGTGGGACAAGCTGGAACACTTTATGCAAATAAATGCGGAAGGATTTGTTTTATTTTTTTTTTCAAAAATAAACGATATTTATTCACTTAAATTGATATAGTATATCAATATAATATAAATTCAAAGTCGTTAAAAATAAAAAATGATGAATATACGAACAAACTCACAAAATAGCATAAAACGACAAAATACTTATACATACAAATATGACTAACAGCAAAGTACATATGCTTACAAATATAACTATATTTAAGACTCTGGAATACTCATGTCTGGATCTGCAACGTTGACAACGCCAAAATCATTGAACGGATCTGCACGTGCTCAAAGCTAATCTTTCAACCTAAATCAAATAAGCACCACACTAAGACCCCGAGAAATAAAAAACACACCGCAGAAAGACAGTGAATTAAAACAAACAAAGTCGTGTAGAGACAACAAAATCACAAAAACAAACAAAATAGACTAAAAATTTGCGGAAATCACTTATACAATTAAAAAAGAAGGAAAAAAATTCAGATGGGTGATTTTGGGTCAAAATTGACCATAAATCACCCCTATTCAATAAACAAGAAAAAGATGACGACTAAAATTTGAGAAGGAGAGAAGAGAGAGAAAGAGAGATAATATAAGGATTTGTTGATATTTTCATTCGGCTATTGCATAATTTAGAGTAGCCCAATTTATTCAATTTGTCTATGATAACTTTGATCATATGGAAGAAGATGACCTTGAAGTTGTGGGAGAATACTGAGGAATCAGTGTAACCAAGGCAGACTTAAGGATAAGACCACTAAAACCATCGCTTTAAGACTACCGATAAAAAAATATTTTTTATAAAAACTTGTTTTAGGCCTCATTTACTTTCGAAAATTATGGGACTAGCCCTGGGTGGAGCAAGTAGTGCATAGGGCGTACTGCAGCTTGTTGCGTTCTTGGCTGTGTGCTCATAGATTTTTTCATGTGGAAGGTCCAAGACAACATCAACCAAATATTGTCGGTGGAAGGCCCCTCCCGAAGGCCATTTGAGTATGGGAGCATGTCTCAGGTGCAGCCAATAACTTTGTAACAACAATGATAACCTTTTATGATGCGGTAATGACACCAATTGAAGGTAAATCGTTGGGATTCTTGCGTGGTATTAACTGGGTGGCCGACTATGATGGGTTGCCACAATGTGATATTTGAGTTGGATTACAAGATGGTAGTTGAAGATGTTTACAAAGTCAAATTAGATTACTAATAGTATATTATATAAAATCTTACTACATAGTCATAACAATTATGTAATCGTTTTCTCTAAGCGTCAGACAGACGGTAGTGCTTATGTTCTTGCACATACAACTTTATCTTTAACTTTATCACAGTTATTTTTTATTTGAAGAAATTTATCGCAATTATTTTAACGTCATTCTTTATTGTATTGTTACTATTCTTATTAATGAAATATCATAAGTTTTTCTGAGTGTAAACAAAAAAACCTCTTAAATGACTCCTTCCAATATACTGTATGCAGCAAATCTAATCAAAGAGCCCTTGCTAGATTTTTGAAAGTGGATATGACCAAACAACATGAGAAGAACGAAGGATAGGATATCTTTGTCCTTTGCAGGCCATAGGTATGTCTCAAAAATTAAAGGCTTTAGAGTAGGAGCCAAGGATTATGGACCCATTACACCTTGCATTGAGACAAACACTGCAACTAAAACAATGATGATTAGTGTAATAAAGCTTTACCTCCACTACCTTAACCATTTATTTATTGGTATTATTTTTTCAAAATCCGACGGATAATCTTTGAGATTGCTTCAAAATATAACATGAGTATCATAAAAAATATTCAAATGGGTCAAATTAAATATGACACTTTTATTTTAGTTTATGGAAGTCTTTTATGTTTTTCTTTAATTCGTTGGTAGAATTTACTAAAAAGAAGTTCATCCAGTTGTTATTCCCTTGGGATGACAACTCAAACTAGCTAGTTAGTAATTATATTATGATTTTTAACGATCATTTTATGACCAACCTTTAAACTCTTATCTATTTCGCTAGTTTATTGTAGATTTCTTCCATCGGGGTAATCATATTCGAGACACTGTTAGATATTAAATATGAACATCTCTTTCAGTCGGATTCAAACATTTGTTTGTCATATTGTAGGAGTTTAGTCTCTTTCACTAAACTCAACACTCGTTGGTTTCAAAGTCTTAGGCTTAGTTTAGGCAATTATACATGAAATATTCAATTTATGAAAAGTATATAGCTACAAAGACATGATTTTAAAACTCAAAGAGTTTGGTTTAATGATCAAAAGACATCAAATAGTTCTCACAGTCTTGGAAAGGAGCATCACCCCTTCACCTTAATATATTTTTGAAAAATAAGACATGATTTTAATTTATTACTTTATGAAGAAAGAAAATGCAGCATCCATTGGCAATAAGAATATATATATTTTTCCCTAATGTTTTTTGAGAGGATATTTTCCCCTAATTGATTGTTTGACTACAACAATAACGGTAGCCTCACTTCAATCATAATCTGCTTATAATTGAGAGTTCTATCAAAGTGTGTATTCAACAAGAACAGATCAAAATTGACTTAGTAAGTAGAACTAAAAAAAAAAAAAAGATTTATAGTAGTATTAAATTTTTTAACAGTTGATAATGTTTCTACAAATTTCCCTTTCAAACAAGAATTAATTAATATCTGTCATAGTATTCAATGTTAGTTGAAAAAAAAGTGAATTATACAGAGGTATGTTAGTAAATAAATTATTAAATGGATGTATGGAGTATATTGAGTGGGACAAATGAAACAATCATACATATGAAGAAACTGTGCTCCCCATACTATAGACTCATTAATCAAATATTGCTTGAAAATCAAGAACCAAAAATATTTCATGTACATGAAAAACACATTTCAACAACCAACTTAATAAACATTGCTCTTACTAACTTTTTCATCTCAATTTAAAACCCTCTAAGTTTTAATAAATTCCAACCAACTTCAACATTCACCTCATTTATAACACTACAATTTTTTCTTTCATTTTTCTCCAAATATGTCTAAAACAAATGTAAGAAAACAAGCTTTAGAGAGGAGCACAAGTTTCAAAGATACACAAAAAATATTGAACCAAAATTTCTTCCATAATAAAATCTTCAAGAAAGTGTACCCTATTGGACTTCAAAAAAGCACTTCTTCACTATCTTTATCTTCAGTTTCATTATCTTTGTCACAAAATTCAAATGACTCTTCTCAAGCTGATTCTTTGACTCCATTGGATGAAAGGATTTCATCAGCACTTCGTTTGATTTCAGCTTCCACAAATGAAAGAAGAGAATCTGCAGTAGCAAAAACTACACAACAAAGTCCACTAGTGACCACTGAGGTTGGGGAATTGAAAAGGTGCAATTGGATCACAAAAAATAGTGGTATGATCAAATTTCATTTCCATGCAATATCATTTCATTATAATCTTATTTTATCTTCTTCAAGCTTTGATTTGTTTTTTCTTCTACATTATTGGGATTAAGATTGAATATGCCACGGTTTTAGAAAATGGTATGTGATAATTGTGTTAGAGTTTTTATATCTCTAACATTGTATTACAATCGCAATTGTGACCTCAACATGAGACATATTTGACCGCAATTTTGCACAATATCAAGGATTGCAATGTTATAGTTTTAATACTAAGTAGGAAAAACCATTGTCAAACTTTACCATACAACGTTAAGAAATTTAAAATGTGACTAGAACCATTGCTAAAATGTTTTAAATTATAATTATTATTAAGGAGGTAAGAAAACATATAATTATTTTCTTTTACCCTGAAAACAGATATTTCTACCATAAAAGCTTCTAATTCTGTAATAAAGGATTCAATAGCATTAACACTGTTTTATTCATTTCAATATTAAAATCATATAGATAGAAGTTAGAATGTACATATCATGTCCATTAATTGGTTGTTTTGAGCTGCTTCACATAATTTCTAATAGAAGTAGTTATAACTTATAATCACAACACTGCACAAAAACATCATAAGGTTTAATTTTGCTTCACATAATTTCTGTTGGAAGTAGTTATAACTTCTAAACACCAACTTGGCATTTGTATTAAATTTTGCAATACCAACAGTGGTTACACTTAATTAATTAATTAATTATCATGATATTTTAATAAAAAAATAAAATTACATTGGATGTCATATTCTACCACTTTCAGTTTTAAATTATTTTTCCTTGTACTTACCTACAACTAGCTATTATCAGTTGACTTCAAAACAGTACGTAGCAGTCTTTCAAAAACAATCTGTGGTATTAAGTTTATTTTGACATATTCCTGACCGCAAATATAGTCACAATTAAGATCGCTTTAACCTCACTCAAGACTCAAGAGAGGACCCAATATTAAATTATGAGTGAGGCTAAAAAAATTTGGTCCAAAAACTAAATTTTCTAAAAAGTTATACTAAAAAAAAATACTCGTCAATCATATAAATCAAATCAATACTTACTGAATCGACATTTTTTTTTTTTGTGGTGAATGCCTCTCACACGCCTCATGAAAGCACAAAAATGTCCCTTGGTTTTTGGATTGTAGAATCTGAAGCTTGTTTTCGTACGAATTAAAAAATGAAAAAGTATCCATTGTCATTTTAGCTAAGGTTGAATTCTATAATCCGAACATAACAAAGTAATTTTACACATTTATATTTTAGAATCCAAACATCCTCTTTTCATATTTTGAACCCCTTTTGTGCCAAAATGCAATTTCATATTTTTGTTCCCATGATTTTATGACACATGATAAGTTCGAAGCATGTGAAAGAGGTGTTCAGATTCGAGAATCCAAAACGCATTTAGAAGGCTTTTGTTCAGTTTAGATTCTATAATTCAAACATGTAAAAAATCAAGAAAACAAAAAGTAGTTAGCCTCAGATCAACCACGACTAAATTTACATTTTGTTAAATGAAAGGAAAACACGTTTCGGATTTTAAAATTTGAAAAATCGAATGACATTTTTAGATTTTCAAAGGAAGCACGAAAGACACGAGGTTGGAAATTTCTTCCTCTATTTTTACGGGGGGAAATAGGCCCAAATTTCACACCATATTTAGCCGGTCTTCATTTTTAAATAATGTTTTCCTCCACAATTTTTAGGTATACATACCTACTACTACTACTACATGTTATTAGTAGACTTTAAAATAGCACTTCCCCTATCTTATATTAATTGACACAGTTGATTGTTTTACATATGTCACTGTGCAATTCTTGTATTTGATATCTTTAATTATCTACTAACAAAAATTACAAAAAAGTTGATATATGACATCACATATAGTCAAATTCTTTAAAATATCATGTTAAATATATAAAAAAAAAAAAAAGTTCAATCTTATTGATCAATTAGTTATATTTAAACATAAATCAAAGTGCTTATTTAAATACATTTGCATGAAATACACTTTTAAATCGACTATTATGTTATATTAGGCTTTTAAAACGTCGGTCTAGAGCATAAAAATTAACCACACGACAACCTACAAAACATGTTTAGTCTTTAAACTTTCTGACATGTTTTACAACTATAATCTTTACTTCAAAAAAAAAGAAAAAATACTTCTTTTGATACTTTAAGTTTGACAAAAATATCAGATTACACTACTAAAAAAACAAAAATTAGTGAGGGAAAACGTGAAATTACTTTCTAATTCCGTCACTAAATTTTGCGACCAAAGAATTTGTGAGGAATATTATTTTTTCCGTCACTAATTTCCCTCGCTAATTTTGCTTTTTCTAGTAGTGTTAGTTCTTTAAAATTTTTAAGTTTTAAATAAGTCATTATTACCCTTTTAAAAACCTATTTAAAACATAAAAACTTAAACAACTTCTAATAAGACCTATAGAATCCTTAACACGTATTATCAGAGCAGGTGTTAGCATGAGAAAATATATTTAAATCCACGTATAGCTAATTTTGATGTACCATGCAGATAAGCTATACGTAGAATTTCATGATGAATGCTGGGGAGTTCCAGCTTATGACGACAAGTAAGTACTAATTACCGTTCAACACTTTTATCTTATAATAATTAATATATGATTTTTGGTTTCTACAATTTTATGATTGATTTTAGTCTCCATATTATATTTTAATTTTTTAATTCTGTTTTTTACAAGTTAAAGTATATTAAAATAAAGAGAAAATAACAAAACCTAAGGAAATAAATCTATTCCAGAAATAGGAAAACCACTAAATTGTAACAAGGATGTTGAATACTTTGATTTTCAGATAGATTGGGGATAGAAAATAATTGGAAATGTTAAAATTTGAAATTTTGGTCAAATGTTGAAAGATTTGGTAGAAAAACATAATATTTTATTTTTAATAGCAAATGTTAGTATGTTAGTTGTTATGTAAAATTTTATTTTATTCGTTTTAATTTATATCTATTTATATACACATAGGCATTGATCATTGATGCCAACTATATCATCTTAATTGGTTAAATCATGAAACAGCAAATTGTTTGAGATGCTTGCAATGTCTGGATTGCTCATGGACTACAATTGGACAGAAATTATAAAAAGAAGGGAACCACTTAGGTAATAATTTGTATGACAAGTTATAATTTTCTTACATGACTTTTTCTTTGTATAAACTAATTAATAAAGATATAGTATATAACTTTTTTTATGTAGAGAAGTTTTTGCTGGATTTGATCCTTACACTGTTGCCAAAATGGAGGAACAGGAAATCATAGAGATAACATCAAACAAAGCACTTTCTTTAGCTGATAGCAGAGTTATGTGCATTGTTGACAATGCAAAATGCATAATGAAGGCAAGTACATAATCCATATCAATTCTCATTTTTTTAATTAAACTAGCTATTATTATTTTTGAGTTTAGAAGGTTAGTTTTGGTGCAACACTAAGGTTACTTAGGTATGGCAATGGGGCAGGTTCTCCCATCTGCACTCGAGCTTACTCTAAAATACTAAACTTTGTCCCCAAATTTTTTGTTAGGCATTCATCTTGAATTTGCCCCAAACAACTTTTCGAGTATATATATATAATGTATATCCAAATAACCTAAATTCGAACTCATATTGGCAAAACTAGACTTTTCACATCAAATTCAGGATAAATGTCGAGGAATGCGAGTTTCGTTGTTATGATTAATTACTGTGTTATGAATGTGATGTGAATATCACGAAGACAATTTCTAAAAACAATTTATCGGTTTGTGAGGTTAAGACCACATACAACTTCCCTCCTCATACTTCGTCTAATGAGAGTCTCTTGCCCTAGGTTGTGTTTTTTACTTTTCATGAATTCAGCTTGGTTGCTAACTATACTTCTTGATCTACATCAACAGGTTGTTAGGGAATGTGGATCATTTAGTAGCTATATATGGAGTTTTGTAAATCATAAACCAATAATTAACAAATACAAATACCCAAGAAATGTCCCATTAAGGAGTCCAAAAGCAGAGGCTCTAAGCAAGGACATGGTAAAACGTGGATTTCGGTTTGTGGGTCCAGTGATAGTGCACTCTTTTATGCAAGCTGCAGGATTGACCATTGATCATCTTGTGGATTGTTATAGACATAGTGAATGTGTAAGCCTCGCAGAAAGACCTTGGAGGCATATCTAATAAACACATTCATTTACTACCACAATTTTCAATTTGGTTTTGTTAGTTCAATTACTCAATTTTCCATACATGTCAAGCAAGTAATAATGACAATAATGTTGTAATTTGTATAATTCCATTTTTTTTTCTTTTGTCTATTTTGGGTTTTTTTTTTCCCTTTTTTTTTGTAAATTTCTTTATCCAATTTCCATCCCTTGTACTTTTTTTGAGAGGTTACATCCTTGTACTTGTCAGTTGTCAATCCATATCTTGACCATCAATAAATGAAACAAAAGAAAGTAAGTAAGTGTGTTAGAAGCAATGCCGTTTGTAACTACTTGTTTGTATGACATCTAAGTAATTGTTTAGCATGACATGTAATGTTATGTTCAAAGTTTTTTTTTGCTGACAAATTTCAAAGGTATTTGCTTTTTTGTGCTTAACCGTTAGGTGTAACTTAACCATTATTTATTGACTTCAATATGCTTTGGACCTCTCAAGATATAACTACCTGACTAATAACCATACTTTTTTCTTTGCTTTTGGTCACTTAATGTTTTAAGGAGACTATGTTTAATTCCTTTGATCTATTAACTAATAGTGAACACTCCTGTCAAATTTTGTTGGATATATCCACCCTTCATACATTTAAGTCTTGATAACGTAAATAACATTCTTTTTTAAACATTCTTTTTAATATTCTTTTTTATTGGTTTAAATCATTGTGAATATACACTTTGAAAAATTGAACTCACACGGAGTAGTAGAACATACATTGGTTTCATTCAATTAAAAAGTGAATGTCAAAGGGGTGTTGAAAAGTGAGTGTTATTAATCTCCTTCTTCATTATTATTTTAATTTTGCCTGCAAAATAACGGTAGTCAATAAAACTTCACGGTCAAAGAATTTTCCTCTATTGATCGATGATAAAATTAACAAAAAATACTGCATTGTAATGGTGATTGCTCAATTGACCCCCTCATTTGCTTATCATATTGGGTAAAAAGTTCCAATAACCTTTTTTTTTTAGTTTGAAAGTGCATTGGAAGTTAACTTCAAACTAGTAATATACCCGTGCTAACGCACGGGTTCAATAAGAGTTTATTATTTACAATATTGGAAGGGAAATTTAGATAATTAGTGCATTAATAGCAAAAACAATATTTATGAAAATTTATACTGATGTTTAATTTGATAAAAAAGTTGAAAGGAAAGTCTTAAAAATGTGATTTGGTTGATTAAATTTTAATTAATATTGTTAATTTAATGTTAGTTTTAAAAGGTTAGAAAAAATGGATGAAAAAAAATAATTTGAATCATAAGCTGCGTTTGGGTGTTCGTAAGTAAAAAAACAGGTGTGCTGTGTTTTGGTGTTTGTGACTAAAAAAACAGATGGGCTTGTAACTGAATATGTTAGGCCCAATATATCAAGGTAATGTAACAAAAAATTTGAAATAATAAAAGGAATTTATATTTATTCCTATTTATCTAAATAAATAATATATATGAAATACACAAATAAGGTATAAACTTTCAATGAGTATAGTGTTTTGATTCTCTAACAAAATGCACGATGTCCTAAAACATGATTTTGTTTTATTCTTGTAGAAAGATTCTATAAGTGATATGATGTAACCATTATATTATTAAAATTCAACATGCAACAATATAATATATATTATATTATGGGTGTGTTTGTTTCAAGTTTTATTTGTAGATTTCTGGGAATAAAATCATAAAAATGCATATGCCTATGTTTGTTACAAGTTTATTAAATTTTTATTTTCGGGTATAAAATGTTCTTGGGAATAGAAAAGTTTTCCTAATGAAAAAGGTGGGAATAAAGTTCTCATGAAGATGTGAATAAAATTATGTATAATTACCTATTATAAACCCTATTTTTAAGGTTCCTTGGAATATTATAATGTTAACCAAACATCTTTTTTCTAAATACCTTGGAATAAATTTCTCATCTTTATATTCCTAGGAATAAATTTGATAAACTTGAAACAAACACACCCATATATACACATATTTATAAATCCATTCATTTACTGTTCATAATAACTACATTAATTGGAGTTAATTCTTCGTTCAAACTTATAGGTGGGAAGTGGTATATGGAGTTAGTGTTGAGAGTTATTGCTTGCACACAAATAGCTTTCTAGCAGAATTTGATACGAAATCAGCACTGATATCACATATATCGTCCAACTTATGATGTGCTTTCCAGGTATGAATTTCAAAATAAACATGGTTAATATTATAGTTTGATGTATTTCTGATATGGATCTTGTTAAATTTATTAAGTCATATATCTCATTCAAAAACAAAGAATAAGTTGGATTATAC
>Ga0315914_1010142_pt1 | contig 11823 bp, 6 predicted proteins | sample MpolenodulesMG_FD_203920 | JGI IMG/M metagenome (GOLD analysis project Ga0315914, IMG submission 203920) | Medicago polymorpha root nodule microbial communities from Los Angeles, California, United States - elongated nodules | ecosystem: Host-associated > Plants > Roots > Nodule | place: USA... | reverse complement strand
TAATTAAAAAAATAAAAAATAAAAAATATTTTTTTAATTAAAAAAAATTAAAAAAATAATAAATACACACGTGACGTCCACGGGTGCGTTGACCGAGTCAAAATTGGCCTAAGGGCCAAAACTCCCATAGGGGTCAAACTTATGAGACGGTTTTGTAGTATTTTTTAGGGGCCAAAATCGCAACTTCTTAAAATTTAGGAGACTAAAACTGCTATTAAGCCTTAAAATTATAGATGAATTGGATTCACCAACCTTACTTTAAAAGTCTAATGAATCACCCCAAATAATAATAATAATAATAATAATAATAATAATAATAATAATAATAATAATAATAATAATAATAATAAACATTTATATAATCTACTTAAGTTGGTCTGGTGTTGTTGATTTGGTACCTTGGAGTATGCTCTCAAATTCGATTCTGGTGTCAATTTCAATAGACTAGTTTGACTTTATAAAAAATAATAAACATTTATTTTATGCAATGAGAAGGATCAAACTCGTGCAGGTTATCACTACTCCAAGATGTGAATTTGTATTTACATTAAATATTAATAATTATATGTATTATAAATATGTCACCCACTAAAATTTAAGGCAAGATTTGCCATTGTGTATAGCTTACAATGTTGGTCATAGGAACGTTGTTCTTGAATCTAACTCATCAATCTTATATGCTCCATTGGTTAGATAGATTTTTCAATTTTTTCGTCAAGATTGGGCTATTTCTTTCTGTCATACTCTCTTCAAGGTAATTAGTGTGATTTAGTGTGTGTGGACTGGAAGTATGTGCCTCCTGTGAGGATCTTCTCAAGTCATGGACGGTCTATTCCCCCTCAACAACATCATATTGCTCTTGTTGATGCTCTTGATTTTGATCACCTAATAATTAGTCTTTGTTTATTTTGTTTGTCTATTTTCTTCTAAATAAAAGAAATGTTTGTGATTACACAGTGTAGTAAACCAAACTAAGATGAGATTGTTCACATACCTAGTCAATGATTTCGAGGCCAAAATCTAGTCATAAGATGCAACTTAGTTAAAACTTTGAGAAGAGTTTGTCGTCAATGTAATTGTATGAGTGTGCTGAGAGATATTCAATTCTTTCTAAAATATAAGTATATGAACCGGTCTAATTGCATGGATGAAATTTTTGTAATCCACGACAATTATAACCTTGTCTTCAGTTTCTCTTTATCTTCCTCCTCTGTGTTATTTATCAAAAATCAAACCAAACCATATATTTCTTGATTATATAAAAAAAAACACACATATATTTCTTTGCGGCTGCTAACTACCAAATATGTATAACCTCCTTGAATCTTCACAGATAGTGATTCTTATACTATATTGGACCTCTTATCCATTGTCCATGTTATTGGGGAAAAGAAAAATTTACCTCACTCCTATAAAAAATGCACTCGTCTAGAAAAAAAAGTGCATTTTTATGCATAGTGTACACTTTCAGACAAATTATCTTAATTAAAAGTACACTTCTAAAAACATGTATGATTTTTAAAAATGTGAGGTAAAATCTAATTACTGCATGAAGTATTTCCCATACCGGATCAACTTAAAAAAATTGCACCAACTTTAACTTTAGATAAAATAACAAGTTCAATTTATTTGCAAGGTTTTATGTTTTGTTTAAGATAACTTATTTGTGCCCAAAATGTGAAGAATACTAGTACATAAAATTGCAAAACAAATCTTGTGACCACAAAAATTAATTAAGACCTTGGTCAAGTAAGTTGGACTTGGACAAAGTCGTCACTACCATCAACTTCCTCTTCAATCCATTCAACAACGTTAACACCCAATGAGCTTATTCCACCATTGTTGTCCATCCCTGATATCCTTGCTTCTCCTACGATCCGCATGATGTCTTCCACACTTTGTTGACTTGGTAACTGGTCTATCTGTATTTCATTGTAACCTTTTCTTTGAGCCTCAACTATCTCTCTGGGCATGTTCTTCCAAAACCAAGGGTGTTGTCTTATCTCTGAGATTGTGATCCTCTTTAAAAAAGAAGGCAAAAAACAAATGATAGTTAGTTTCATTACGCATGAAATACATGCACTTAGCTACAAACTTTTAACATTTCATTTCATATTCATAAGCTTAGATAAAAATCTAGCTAGGGTCGTTTGCATGAAAACATGCATGTTTTAATTAACTATAATACTATTAGATCGTATATGATCGACATGGACTGCATGCAATAATTATTTCACACAATTTAAAAACGCAGTCACTAATTTAGGATTGGACATCACGTATTACACATGTTTTAAATTGATTTTGACCAATCTCGACCATTGATTTAAAACCAGATGGTCGATCATAGTTACTGTGTCATGCAATTATTGCCGCCAATTTCATATATGGAAAATGCTCGTTGGTACGAAGACCAACAAGCAGGACTGCACCGAATAGTTTCAATTCGTAAGATGAGCCATTTTTCCTTATTTTAAATATATTCAAGCTTCCACTTTTTTGCATCGTCTAAATTCATATATATATATATATATATATATATATATAGTGAGAGAGAGAGAGAATTAAGACTAATATTTACCTTAGCTGGATTGGCAACAAAAATACGGGAGATAAGTTCCCTACAATCTGCAGATATGTGTACATAGTCAGGTATGGAGTATTGAACATTCATTATTTTCTGCAAACAAAATAAATCGGAGTATTAACTTTCTGCTATAGATCAAATATATTAATTAATTGATCATAATGGAATTTTTTTTTATGTAATAAATAGCTCACCGTAATATTCGCTCTGAAATTTCTAGGATCTTCTAGATCTTCAAAAGGGTATGATCCAACTAACATGACATAAAGAGTCACACCACATGACCAAACATCTGCAATCTACATAATTGATAATTTGCGAAGGACTTTAGCATTGATGAATTGCAGTATACTTGACGTATGTTTGAATTAAGGGTGAGATTGGCAAAATTATGACGAGGCGCCATGATTTTCGTAAAAGCTACACAAAACCACGTTGTCACTGTGATTTTGTCGGACTCGCTATTAATCATAACATACACTTGATGTGAGTGATAACACCATAGCCCTAGGTATCAGCTATCAAACCACTATTGTCAGGTATTTGGATTGTCAGCATACTACGATCAAAATACCTTGTAATCACTTCAATTGGTCCATTTCAACAAAACAAAAAATCACTACAATTTGAGATCTCTATCCTTGGATCACGATCTGACGAACATTTTCATACTTCGTCAAATAATATTTCAATGATATACTCAAAATACAGATCGTCTAATCTTAATCCAACTACTGAAATTTGTTGATTGTAGTAACTAAAGGGTATTTTGATCGTTCTAAATCCGACTAGCATTTAACCATGCTCCAAATACATTGATACGTGGCTTGATATAAATAATATGCAAATTTTTCAATACCTTTCCATCATACTCTTTTCTAGACAAAACCTCTGGTGCAACATATGCAGGAGTTCCAACTGTTGATTTGGGCTGAGAGTGGAGTAAAGACGACTGCAAATGGATATATTAAATTAATTAGTGAAGCAAATAAACAAATTATGAAAGCACTAATACTTTATAAAAAATAAAAAAAAGTTCATTTTAATGCTATTAACCTTGGAGAAACCAAAGTCACAAATTTTAACTCGAGGAGCTGGACTTCCATCCAATAAAGTGTTCTCCAATTTCAGATCTCTATGACAAATTTCCTGCAATAGGATATGCAAAATTAAGGTGATATATAACATATTTTGTACGAGTAACAAAAAAAAAAAAAAAACTGATTCTGAGTGCACATATATATACCATGGAATGACAGTAGCTAACTCCAGATATTAGTTGCTGGAAGAAAAATCTTGCCTGTAGTATATGGAATTCATCAAAAAACATCACTAGCTAATATGTACATCAATATTGTCAAATAACAGCTATGGCAGCTATAGTTTAGCGGAATTTGAGAAAAACACTAATGTTCTGTGATACGTTATTTATTAATAAAAAGTGTTGTCGAATAATGGCTATAACACTGTAACATAAAAAGATTTGAAGAACAAATTATTTTCTGTGATATGCGTTCGACAACAATGATATATAGTATATGTAGATGGACAAATATTTATATACAATTTACAACCTCATCTTCACTGAGTCGACCAGCAGAGGCTATCCTGTCAAAAAGTTCACCACCAGCAGCATACTCCAGGACAATAGCTAAATGAGTAGGTGTCACAAATACCTGCATAAAAAAAAAGTTGTCATTCAAAATTTGTTGTATTGTCCTAATCTTAATACAAAAGTCTTAACTCTTAATTACCTCTTTGAACCTGATAATATTTGGATGCCTTAAAGATCGATGGTTAACTATCTCCCTTGGAACATTCTCATCAATCTGCACATACCACAAACACAAACATAATTAAGATAGTCACAAATAATCTATAGTACTTCATTGTGGAAATTGCTTGAAATATGTAATCTAATTATTATTAAGCTTCATAAATAATTAATTTAGTCCAAATCTTTAGTAATGAGTTTGATTATGTATTATCAAATTAAAATTGACAATGACCACAACCAAAAAAAAAATCAATGATGAATTTATGAACATAAAAAAAATCCACAATAAATCAGCTTTTGGTAGAACTATATGTTGTCCGGATTTACAATATAGTTGAAATTACAACATCATAGAAAGAAAAAAAAAATAATGTTTTAGTTTGTGGCAGATTTTTTTTTATTTTTTTTATGGCAAACTAAATATATATTAAAGGGCAACCCGGTGCACTGAAGCTCCCGCATACGCAGGGTCCGGGAAGGGGTCCCACCCCTTCCCGGAAATATATATTAAAAAGAAAAATTACAAACATAATACACCAGTAAGAGTAACACACAAGGCCGCACCCCGAAAGGAACGCACGTCAAGGCCAACACCAGCCCCTACAAAGGAGAGAAAAACAAAAACAAAGAAACCCCCCGGAAAACAACCCACCAAAACAAAAACCGGACAAAAGGAATCACCACAAGGAAATGACAGCTAGAGGGGGGTTAAAACCACCCCTCATCCACTGAACAACCGCAGGGCGTCTACCATCACAAAACCCTACTAGGTCAAACACAAGATGAGTTGCATCTCTCACTCATAGAAAGAGCAAGGACTCGCAGGACACTTCGTCAGAAACCACTTCCAAGCTAAAAATTTCACTCTATCCACCACCGGCTCATCTGTAGGTGAGTCACCGACAAAAATCAAATCATTATGGGTGTTTCAGATGGTCCACATAACAACATGTCAAACTAAAAGAAGCCCTAGTCTCACTCTCTTCCCCACACCTGATCCTAAGAAGTACTCGAAGTGTTGAATAAGATCATCGGGGGACACAAACACCCAACCCACCACCTAGCTAACTGATACCAAACCGGAAGGAGTGGCAAAAAATATATAGATGCAAACTACATAGTAATAACACAATGAGATCATATATAAAAAAAAAAAAAAACAAGGCCAAATGTGAGATCAGATTACTTGGTCGATCGATGGCAATTAGGTTGGGGAAAAATCCATGGATGAAGAAAAATATTCAAAATCAAAATATCGAATTAATCATTTTATTTAGTAGAAAATATTTGATTAATTCTTATCAAACAAGTAAAATGTACATGCAACGCATAAGCTTTATTTAACTAAGATATATGAAGAAAAAATATGTGACCTTATATCCTCTTTCAATGTATTTGATAGCAACAAGTTCTCCTGTCTTCTTGTCTTTAGCCAACCTAGCCACTCCAAAGTTTCCAGAACCAAGGTCCTTCAATATCTCGTACCGTTCCTCCTCCATTTCACAGTCCAAATAATACTGTTCAAGTGACGATCCAATAAGAAATAAGTGATTTAGTCAAAACTGAAATAACATTGTAATGAAAATGAGAAGGAGAAAAATGTGATTTAGAAATTAGACAAAGAAAAAGTAAGAATGGTTTACTTAGACTGATGTTTTTGCTTTTATGCGAGGAAAAGAGGTAACTTGTAAGTTTTGGAAGTTGAGTTGAGTGATACTTGTCTTGTCGCCTAACAAAACAAATGTGGAGGAGAAATAGGTTTAAGTTAAAAAGTAAATTACAAAAGCATATTTTAGAAAATATAATTTCTTTTATTATTATTAAGTCAAGAAGATTAAATGAAATTATTCAACATTCTTTTTCTTTTGACCAGATTTATTCAACATTCTTAATTTGTGTAGTTTTTTTTTCCTTACATTTAAAATATTAAAGAATACCTTTTTGGGATCATATTTTTTAATGCTTTCTAGAAGTGTTTTTTTAATTAAGAAATTTAATATTTATAGAAATTTAATATTTAAAGAAATTTAATTTTATGGTCAAAATTTACATACATATTTTTAAAAAAAAAAATATGATACGTTCATATGAAGTAAATAATTTGTATTGTTTATTTATGAAAGAAGAATTATATTTTTGAACAAGGTTTTCTAATGCAATTTGTCATCAGTATTATTATTATGAGTTTTTATTATTATTTTCGGAAGGATTCAGACTTTCAGAGTGTATTTGAATCGCTAAAAAAATGAGGAATTGAACTGAACAAAAATATTGGCGTAAAAAAAAACTGAACAAAAATATTTTTTTTTGACAAGCTGAACAGAAATATTTGTCATGAGTTTGATTTAAAAATGAGAAAAGAATGACGGGGATTGGACAGGAAAAAAAACATTTGTCATGTGCTTGATTTAAAAAATTAATAAAGGATAACACAAAATAAAAAATGAGCTATTGCACAGGACAAAAAAAAAAATTAAAGGAGGACAAAAACATTTGTCTTCCATTTATTTGTAAACGTATGCAAACTAATGCACAATCTATAAATCCTTTTGCTATTTTACTATATCGTGCCACTTTTATAATTGTATTTTTAGATTAGCAATGAAATATGGAGAAAGAAATTATTGTAATGGGATGTCAGTTTATGTAAAGCTAATTTCTACCGATCATATATGCTCATTGAACTCTTTTTAATATCATAATGCAACCATATTATGATGGAAACATACATATATTGAAAGGACCAACTTAAAATATTAGACTTTTTTTGTTACAAATATTAGAGTTTAAGTGAATGTTTATTTCGGTAGTATTTAAAAAGCTTCGTAAAATATATTAAATATTGTTTTAAGACTCGATATTCTGTTCAAAGACAACTAATTTGAGGCATCAAATCTCATTGTTCACTTATAGGGTCTTGTTTAAAGTCAAAACAAAAATTGGTATGGACTAACATACTAAAATTGACACTAAAGAAAATATCACCTGAAACGTTGAGAGCGGTACACTCCAATGTCTCAAGACTCAAGTCAAAACCATCAAAACATTCGAGTTGGTTTATATTAAACATATACGAGAGAATACTTTATAAATTTTAGTAAACGTCATTTTCATTAAAGTATTAACTTATATTTATATAGATATTTTTCTTTCAAAAAAAAGTTTATATAGATATTCTTTTTCAAAATGTAAATTAATAACAACTAAAAAAAGTATCTGAGGAGAGTAGTTATTATATAGGCTTTTTATATGTGTTTAGTCCCTGTAAATAGTAGTCATTTAAAAAGTGGTCCCTGTATTTCTTAATCTTGGCATTTTGCCCTGACAAAATTTAATCACTTAAAAATTGGTCCCTCAACCTAGTTAATTACTGCCACGTCGCTGAAATTACAAATGTGAAATTACAAAAGTACCCCTGTCATTAGTGACGTGGCAGTGATTAAGTGGGAGATGGACGAAATTTTAAGTAATTAAATTTTGGCATGGCAAAATGTCAGGATTAAGGAATACAAGGACCAATTTTTAAATAACCCCTATTTGCAGAGACTAAACACATATAAAAGCCTATTATATATAACTTGTAAATAGCTCTAAGAGTTTCGTCTTGTAAATTTGACGAACAAAGTTCAAATTTTCTCTCAAAAAATTGTAAGATGATTATCAATGTCTCTTTTATTCTTGATAACATCCACCTCATGAGCTTTAAAAAAAATAAAATATAGCAAATTCTCTTTTCTAGTATAATATAAAAAGTAAGCACTAAATTATTTATTTTTTTGTCAAGTAGCCTAGTGGTTAGAGCGCACACAATTAAATTGTAGAGAAGTGGAGTGTCCAGGGTTCGAACCCTGTCCCCTGCATATAATATGCAATATCCCTACCAACTGAGCTAAGCTCACGGGGAAAGCACTAAATTTATTAATGTGATTTTATAAGTAAAATTATCACAATTTATACTATAATTGGCAAGATATATTCATTCATTTTTAGATGGGATGAAAAACCATATATAAACTTTCGGAAGTGATTTTCGGGCTCTAGAGCTTGCTCTTGACGGAGGTTGAAGGAATGCTAGGGTTGAAAGCAATTTAAAAATTGTTATCTCTGCCTTCACCAATAGTTTAGTAGTGCCTTGGAAGCTTTGCGATCGGTGGAATTGTTTGTCTGGTAATATTCAGGTGGTTAAGTTGCATATTTATAGGGGAAGGAAATTGTTGTGCACACAAGTTAGCCAATCACGAGCATGTTGTTACGGGTATCATGTGGTGGGATGGAGGTATTCTTCTATGGTCACAAGACCAAATCAATCATGTTTGGATACACATAAAAAGATTCTCTTCAAAATATTTTATCATCTTTTTTATCAATTTCCTCTTTATTATTAAAAAAAATGTTTCTTTATGTGTGTGTGACCAAACACTATTTCTTTAGTCTTATGACCATATTAGAATTTCTCAGTGGGATGATCTTCCTAATTTCATTATATAAGATTTCTTTAGGGATCGGTTTGGTCTTCTGAACTACCATTTCCCATATTGTTCTGAATTTTTTATTTATTTTTTCTTTAGAGGTTCCAACATAATTGAGATGTCTAACATTAATGTTAATATCCGTTCATGCGCTTGCTTTGTGTGTGTGTGTGTCTATATATATATAAACATGATGGGTGAATTGGCAAGTGCACCAAATCGTAACAAGTAATAAAGTGGCAAGTTATCGTTTTCACATGGATTGTCGTTTAACTAAGCAATTAACAAAATTTATCGATTAAAAAGAAGTAAAAGGATTTATGGTTTGCAAGTTTTGAATTGTCTTGCACAATGTGATATTATGTTTGGTTGATTCAGAAGATTAACAACGATTAGGTTTCCTTAAATCTCATCTACCTTCTTTGTTGGATTTAACTCGAGTTATTATTAGTTATATGATTATATCTAATCTTGATAAACGAAAGTTCTGATATGACTCCATGATGCAATGGTGAGAAGTTCTAGTACTTGTGCATAAACAAGAGTTATACTTTTAACTTATCCTAAAGATGAATCATAACCACATCAATCATCCTTATATTAAATTAATATATTAATAGAAAATAAGCACTTTAGTATTGGTCTTGTTCATGCGAGGACATGATAATCGGTCATATATCTTAACCTAGAAAACAGGTCAACCACTAGTTAATGAGCATTATAACATTAAGAACATATACAATTTTTATAAGACTACTCTGATCATAAACTAAATAAATATTTAATTAATTGAATCCAACAAATAAGTAGAGGTTCATAGTGGAACCTAATTTGTAGAGGTTTAGTTACACATAGTAATCAAGATAGTTACAAAAGAAAAGAAAAACATACTCTAGAGAACAGGAGGAGGAAAAACCTGCCTTGAAGCTCCAGATATTTGACCCTTCCTATGTACTGCCAACATTCTGAATGAATTAAAGTGTGCGCAGTGGTCTCTATTTATAAACTTCTTTACTTATAGATTAAGAAATGAGAACTTGACTTTTTCCTCTGATCCAACTTGGAAAACAAGTTGAAAGTGCATTTTACGTGCAGAGAAGCGCAACAACGCATGACATAAGACATAGCAGCGTATGAGGTAGCCCCTCATAGCTTGTTATGCGTATGGGCGCACAACACAATCTCCGAGGTGCGAATTATGTAGTTTATTGTCCTTTCTCGAGTGTTATTCCTTCTTGAAATGCCTAAAAATTTGGGATGAATTTTCCCCAACTTGTATTGTCTTAAAAAAAATTATAAGTATCATTGATCTTGATTGTTCATGCCCCCTAACCCTTTATGTGGTGTCTTGCTTTATTGGATAACTTGTTTCATCAATAAAAGAGACTCAATACACCTATGGAATTGCATAATTAGGGAAGAAACTACATTGCAATGACTCGAATGAAAACAATACAAAATGTTCCTCAAACCATGAACAAATGCTTTAAATGACCTCTTATATTGTCTTCAAATGCAAAAATAAAAAATAACTAAAAACATAGCATAAAACTTCATCTGATATTTTGTCGTCAAAATACACATGTGACGATTAGGACCGCATCGTAAAGATTATTTCCTCCCTTTCAAAGTGAAAATCGTGAATGCTAGCAACACACATTTTAACACACACTTTCCAACACACTCTTTGATTGGTTAAAATTCACATGGGTCCCACCAAATCATGTGGGTCCCATATAAATTTGGTAGGTCCCATGTGAATTTTAACCAATCAAAGATAATTGAAAAGTGTGTGTTAGAATGTGTGTTGCTAGCATTTCTCATTTTGGATAAATATATAAATAAATAATGATAAAATATTTACAAAATTAATCTTATTAGTCAGTGCGTGTTAAATACTAGGGAAAATTACATTGACCTCCCCTGAGGTCTCTCTAAACGACAAAAACACCCCCTCTAGTTTCATAGTAGACACTAACCTCCCTTAAATTCTTTTAAAATAGATAAATACCTCCCTTTGAGGCTTAACACTGTTTCCTATATGTTAAAAGTTCAAACAAAAAAACTTTTTTTATATAAAGAAAAACATCTTTGTTTCCATTGACGTTGCTATATCATTTGCTGACAGTAGGCAGTAGCTTCCACCCATTTCATATTTAACCAGTCAAACAATCTACCATAAATATCATCTACGTTCATGCTTGACATTGCAATACGGATAATAATTCTAGAACCTCCATGTTAAGGAATTTAGGTAAATCAATTTGTAACTAATTAGATCCCAGGAGTGGGAAGGTTCTTCCAATGTTTCATATTAAAATCCAAAACATATCTTTCAAAAGTAAATGCACATAAACAACTAGGTTTTTATCCTTATTGAGGCTAACAACTCATCTGCCATGAACATGTGAGTCGACCATAGATGAATTATTACATCTTGAGACGAACGATAAAAAGTAAACTCTTGCCTTGAATCTGAATCCACCATGATCCATGAATGGTTGGGAGCCATTGGTTGTAAGTATGCAGCAACTGGTGAATAATTGACAGCAATAATTTGTTTCACTTTTGTAGTTTGAGAGAGTTTGTAGTTGTATTGTAGCTGGTGAATAATTTCTGAGCAGCATTTTGTGAACTCTGATTCAACGGAATAAAACTTCTTTTATGTTCTTCTTTTGTATTTCTTTATTTAACAGAAATTTGACACCGTTAAAAAGGAGGGGAGGTAAGTGTGTTTTGAGAACTAGAGGGGGTGTTTGTGTTATTTAAGTAAACTTGAGGGGAGGTGTGTGTAATTTTCCCTAAATATTATTATTATAAATGTCTGATAAACTGTAATAAATTGGAAAGTAGTGTGCAGGAGGACGAGACTTGTTGTCTCAAACTTGACCTAGTTGCCCTTTTCAACTTCAATTCGATATAAAACACAGTGCTATATTAACATTCAAATTTTTCTATATATAGAATATATATATATATATATATATATA
>Ga0315914_1010138_pt1 | contig 11825 bp, 3 predicted proteins | sample MpolenodulesMG_FD_203920 | JGI IMG/M metagenome (GOLD analysis project Ga0315914, IMG submission 203920) | Medicago polymorpha root nodule microbial communities from Los Angeles, California, United States - elongated nodules | ecosystem: Host-associated > Plants > Roots > Nodule | place: USA... | reverse complement strand
ATTTGCAGAAGGTGGGAATTCATCCAGAAGTGAATGGCATTAAAGTGATTCTAACAACTCGTTTGAAACATGTATGTCACCAGATGGATTGCCACCTATATGCTATAATACAAATGTTTCCTCTCAGTTGTTACTACGAAGAAAATGAATATGAATCTGAAGATAGTGATGACCATGAAGAATGTGAAGATTGGAAGTTGTTTATGCTAAAACTCGGATATGATGGAACAACTAGGATACTTCCACGTGAAATAAAAAAGATTGCAAGATGTATTGTAAAGAGATTTGAGGGTTTACCACTTGCAATCAACGTGATGGCTAGAACCATGAAAGGGATTGATGACATTCATCAATGGAAGCATGCACTCAATAAACTTAAAAAATTGGAAATGGGGCAAGAGGTGGAAGAAGAAGTATTCAATGTATTAAAACGTAGCTATGATAATTTGATGGAAAAGAACTAGCAAAACTGTTTTTTGTATTGTGCATTATTATCTATCGATCAAAATGCTGATATGGAGGGTGGAAATTTTGACAACAGGGTTGAGTTGATCATGAAGCTATTTGACAAGGGACATATAAATGGGAATATGTGTTTGGAAGAAATATTTGATGAGGGGAATGCCATACTGAACAAGCTTGACGCCCATTCTTTGATTAGTTATACTAAAGATCATTCAGTAAGCATACATCCCTTAGTGAGAAATATGGTCAGTTATATCTTGAAAGTGAGTCAAAGGAATGTTATATTGAAGTTGAATGAGAGTTTGACCGAGATACCTCTCTCACACAGATGGGCAACTGATTTAGAGTTGTTTCATATGCTGAATTGTGATATAGAAGAAATTCCAGAAGGCATGTCACCTGAGTGTCCGAAGTTGTCCACCTTGATTATAAATAAAGTGTCCATTAGTCATATTCCTGAGAGTTTTTTAAGATATATGAATATTTTATCAATACTGGATCTATCCTATAATGAAAGGCTAGAATCATTGCCAAACTCTGTGAGTGAGTTGAGGTCTCTTATTTCTTTAGTGCTTCATGATTGTCTTTCATTAAAACACGTGCCCCCATTGGGAAATCTACAAGCCTTGTCAAGATTGGTCATTTCAGTTACATCCATTGAAGAAGCACCACAAGGCTTGGAAAAACTAATCAATTTGAAATGGCTTGATCTATCATTTAACTCGGGTTTGAATAGGGACTCATGGTCTTTTCCATCCAATTTGACCAAATTGCAATACCTCGATCTCCAACATAGCCATGTTTTGATTGAAGTTGAAGATATTCAAAGGATGAAAATGTTGGAATGTTTAGGAGCCGCCTTTGGCTGCAAAGATCCCAACCAATACCTTGACATTAGTTTTGGGCTCAAAACATATAATCTCACTTTTGTAGCATATGATGAAAGTGTTTGGGATTATTTCCGTTATGTTAATTTGAAAAAATCTGTTCCAGGTAATCATGAAACTAAGAGTATACATTTTGGAGATTGTGATCATTTCTCCTTCATTCTGCCTAAAGACCTTACATGTCTGAATATAATTGAAAATAGTCACTGGGTTTGCTTATGTGATGCTCTTTCATACAATACTTCTTCTTCTTTGAGGAAAATTCAAATTAATCTTTGCCAACTGGAGAGCTTGTTTTGTTTATCAGGTTCTTGTTCCTTTTGCACCAAGATTCACAAACTTGAAGTTTTGAAACTTGAAAGTTTGGAAAGTTTGGAAAGTTTAACCATCATCTGTAAAGATTCACAATCTTTGACGCTAGCTGGTGGCATATTCTCTAATCTAAAAGAATTTAATATTTCTGGTTGCCATTTGATAGAAAAGTTGTTTACACCACAATTAGTTCAACAACTTCAAAATCTGGAGACAATAAAGGTATGGGATTGTAATTCAATGAAAGAGATATTTGCAGTGAGCAACAGTGATGACGATGACAGATCCATGATTACACTTCCCAAGTTGACCATGTTGCTTTTGTACGGTAGTTTACCACAACTGAAGACCGTGTGCAAGGGGATTATACGTTGTGGATCTTCACAACTGATTTTGTCCACCTTCCTCTTATCATGTCCCAGCTTAAAAAGGCTCCCTACAGTAAAGCTCATGGATGGCGGGAACCATTGTTTTGGAATTTTTCCTTAAAAGGTGTAAGTTTTAATGTCTGTTTGAATTTTCCTTCAGGTTGAACTTGTACAAAATATAAGTATTAGATTAACTATATTTTAAGGGTTATATGTACTTTTAAGCATTGAAACCATAAAAATTCAAATTTAATTCATGTTTTGTTGAAAAAAAAATTAACTTTCTATAAAGAGATTTTTATAATATTCTAAACATGATCGTAAAAAAATTCAAAATTTCAAATTATACACATGAATTAATTTAAAAGCACTTTGTTCATTTGCGACTGCGTGCCTTTTTTTATACTCCCTTCGGTCTCAAATATAAGAAATATTTTTTTTTAGGTTCATTGAGTAGTTAATGTATCTGGTCTACATTGTAAAGCAGATACATTAATTATTCAATGAACCTAAAAAAGAAATATTTTCTTATATTTGAGACCGGAGGGAGTATATTTTAGTCTCCTTTCACTCTCTTAATTAAGTCGTGATTAACTCCTTTTTAACTTTTGTGGTTCTTTTTCTTTTTTCCGTCTATATTAATTTTGGTGGATTCTTGGATGAGGGTTCAATTAAGTCCCTCACCGGTGGACCACGATAAAAACACTATTGGATTAAGTAGATGGTTTAGATTTGCTAAAATTAAAAGTGGGAACATCTACAACTTCTCTCATTCAATCTTATATCCTCAAAAGATTCCAATTTATGTTCTTATTTTCAGTATGGTTCACCTTCAAGAAATCCTTAATCGTTCCCTTCAATCATCATCATTGACTCAATTTAGGAACCTTAAAATAAAAATTTATCTACTTCAAACATCAATTTTATCTCTTTTCTTATACAACCAAACAAAAACGTTAAATTGATAAAGGTGTTGTTCTCTGCATACGTGAAATTTAGGAATCCGAATTTTTATTCTTCAAACAGCAACCAAATTTATCTTCTTTGCATATGTGACTCCTCTAAGAGTAAAAGCCATAGTTAAAGACATTAAAATTAGGGGTTTCAAAATCGTATTATATTATATATCCTTATAAATTCAACATTGCTATTGTAATTATTGCCATTGATACAAAACAAGAAGCATATCTCATAAAGTTATCATCTGCTATGACTTTGGAGAGGCATGGTGCAGAAACGAGGGTGTGGTTGCCATTGCAGATGAATTTTCGATTTGATGAAAGGTGAGATAAATTTGAGTCCCAAAATTTATGAAAAGGGGAAAGTGCAGGAACCATTCAAGAGACATGATTGAATGTGAATAGTTGTAGATATTCTTATATTTAATTTTAATCAATCTGAACCATCAATTTAATCTAACGATGTTTTTGTCATGGTTCACCGGTGAGGGACTTGATTGAACCCTCACCTTAGAATCCACCATTAATTTTTCTCTAAATATATTATAGTTGAAAACAGATCAAATAGTACCATTCTTGGATATAAAACAAATTACTTAATTAACCAAAGTCATATGCAGCCTTTACTTCTTACACTTTCTTCTTGCATCAAAACAATATTAATGGGAAAGGTACTCCTTTTTATCTGATGCTTGCAAGCTTTTTATTTTTAATTTAAGTTTTTATTAGCAATAATAAATAGAAAAATATTTTATTAATTTTGAACTCTGAAAGCCATGCATTATAGTCTCTTTTTTGTCTTGATCAACTCATTATAGAATTGTGATTGTTTTCCTTTTTTCTTTTATTATTTTCTCTAAAATAAAATATATTATAGTTAAAAACAGATAAAAAATTGTCACTCTTGGATATATAAAGAAAATTCATGAGTTGATTGATATACTTTGGGATACTTGAACTAGTCTAGGATAATGTTTTTCTTCTATTCAACCATGTTGTACCAAACTTATTCTACTTAAACTTTTTTGCACCTTCCTCAAAGGGGAATCATCATCTACTTTTATGGCTATGCAATTTTTCAATGAACTGTGTATTATTAACAAGAAGTGAAAGTAAAATTCCATCATTTTCTTCGTAGTAACTCTGAAATTATCCAAGCTTTGCACTTCATTAACTATTTTACTCGTAAAGAATCTTAAAAGCTTGTTTCTCTAATTCTTGTTTCTCCTTTTGCCAATTTGCTTCTTTGAAGTAGTTTCATTTCCTACACTTCTCCAGAGCAAGTTTTTTCTTTCTGTTATAAGCTGTTTCTGCATATCAACTTCAATTTCTTTCAATGTGCCTGCAAGCATAGAATTTTGGCTCACATTCTTTCTCTTTTTCCTTAAGCTTCTCTGCTGTCACAACCTTCTACAGCCATGTGACTGATTCCACCAAGCTTCTCTACTTTCTTTCGTCTACAGTTCCACCAATATAGACTTCAATACATCTATCTTCAAAGAACTTTTCCATTTTATCCAATTCCACATCAAACTTCGGCTTCTTCACATCAAGAGTAACATTGCGTTCATCAACAATTATGCTTCTGAGTCGTACTCAACCTAAAATGAATACAGGCTGAAGTTCAATAAACGAATTAAAATGCAAAAAAGTGATGGTGTGATGGAATGCCATTGAATAATAACTATTGATGCTTCTTTGAAGACACCGATTAAATCATGTGTCAGACAATTTGATGACTGCAACTTGAATAACGGTAAATGCAACAAGTAGCATACATCCAACAACTATGCTACTTGTTGAACCTAGAAATGGTTGAATGAATTCAAGGAAAATAAAATGTTAGACATGGAGTTGATACTTTTTATTGCTGGGAAAAAACAGAGTGTTACCAAAAAAACAGAGTAAATTAATGTTTCAGTAGTGATACTATTTACTAAAATTGAAGTTGAAGTTGCATTTGCAATTGTAGCTCCTAATTCTGCCATTGTTCTTTAAACTCAACTTTTGATGAGTATAACACATTCTTCAATATTGCTTTTATAGAGTTGAGGTTTGGAAAAAGAGCAACGAAGAAAAAACATGGAAAAGAGGTATGACACAATTTGGATGAGAAAGTGACCCATTAAAACGTTTAATACGAATTCGTTTTTATATTGTTAGTTTTTGTCTTTAATCTTTTAAATGTTTAACATTTTTCCAACTTGTGCATCTGAGCATAGTCACATATTTGCAATTCACGTTGGTACACGGTATGGGCGGATTCGGAGTACGCAATATGAGAAGAATTTGGTACATGAGTGTATAAAGCTTCACTACGTCGATTTGTAGCACTAGCCGATTAAGTATAGTGAGATATCTTAATATTGCAAAAAATTAGGGCCCATGTTCCAAAATATTCTTTTATATTCAATTTTTTTTTATTGATGTTATTTTGCAAGAGACTATCTCTTTCTCCAAGCTTCAAAGAGGTTTTCCTACAAAATTTATTTGCTACACCGGATGTTTTTCTTTTTCTTTTATCTTCTACTCAACTTTTTCTTCATCTTTCTTCGATCTTCACCCACTTGTATCGGTTCGTCCAGTTCCTCAGTTTCCATAAATTACAAGGGAACTTGTGCGAATCAATTCACAAAAGTACCACGAACCGGTACACAAGTATCGGTTTAATATTTTCATTTTGCAAATAAAAATGAATGACTTTAATATTATAATTATCTTATCACATGTTTTTAATCATAGCTTTAAAAGTAAAATTCTTAGGTGCTCCTTAAAAAAAGTAAATTTCTAAGGTGATAGTTTTGCCTGTGCTTTTATCCAATTTAAGAGATTAATTTCTAAAAGGAAAAAAAAAACTTTACAAGTCTCAAGCATCCCCCTTACAAGATAACTTTGGTTGTGGTCTATAGAAGGGTTTCAAACGTATTAAACCGGAAAAGCGCGTCATCTTTTATATGTAATAAAAATGAGTCTCTAAAATGTAGACAAGGAAATAAGATATTGCACCGTTTGACTAATATTTCCACCATCTGAGTTTACACATTCATACATGGCTAATATTAGGGTAGTCCTACATTGTTAAACATTTTTTATGGTGTATACATATACAGTAATTATTAGATATGATGTAAAATATTTTGTACTGAAAAACACAAGATATGATTTAAAATAGAGAAATGTTAATAAGTTTTCTTAGAAAAATGCTAACAAATGATAAAAAGTTCAAAATGGAAATTTTATTTTAAAATTTATGTATTCAACAGATTGAAAACATAAAAAAAAAACAAAAATTATACATGAAAGTAATCAATTGTTTTCAATTTTAAATCATTGACATTTGTTACCAAAACCCTTTAGAATATTAAGTATCAACTAAAATCGTATATTGGTGGAAAAGAAATGTCTGTTAAAAAAGAAGGATACAAATGAAAATAAAATTATTCTTTTTCCAACACAATTTCCTATCTCCTCTCTGATGAATATTCTAGAATTATATATAAGCCAAGCCGGATGCGAACGACTTTTTCACGAATCTATTTGAAATTGTGATTGATTTATTTTTAGAAGTAACATTGATACTTGTAATATTCTTCCTTCTAACTTTTAAGATAAAAATGCTTCTATTATCTACTACATAGTGCTCATCACCATCCCACTCTCAATTTTTAGACCAAATACTCTCAATTTTTAGTTATAAATATTTACTTGCATACTTTGAGATCAATGGCAACCTATATTTGTTATTCTTCACTTTCATAGGTTATGAATAACTATACATCATGTGTAATTAATTTTTTTTTTCTATTTTCAAAAAGTTATTAGCAAACTAAATATTCAAGATATGTTGCGCGGACTTATATCTAGTTCAACATAATTTTTCGAAAAAAAGAGTCTAATTTCTATGTCGTTGGAAAGCCCTTTAACCGTGCTCGTATTTGTGCTCATAATTTGAGCTACACATCACTTAATCGAAAACGTTTACAAACTTAAAGGACTTATGTGTGACCAAAATAACTTAAATGATCAATCTGTTACAAACTTCAAACTTAAAAAACTTATGTGTGAGTAAAATAACTTAAAAACCAATCTGTTACAAACCTCAAATTTAAAGGACCTCTGGTGTAATTTGATTGCAAATTTTAGAATCACATAGAATAGAAACTCATTCAACAAAACACTTGCAACAGTACTAAACTTTTTAAACATAATATTTAGACATTATATGACCGTGCCTTAATCAAAATAAGGTCAGCTAGAAAGAAAACATTGTACATTTTACAGCAGAATCACAAAGAACTAATTTAATAATAAACACATACAACAGTACTAAACTTTTTTCTAAGTTGCACAAACAGATTCACATGAAAATAAATAAAAATACAACACAAATTGTTCTAAACCGGAAGTGATTCAACTCCAGGTAACTCCGAATTGTGAGTTGACACACCATTGTCATTGCCATTTTGACCCTCGAAAAAATTCTTGATCCTTTTTGGAATCCATAGAAAGAGTTCTTTTTGATTCTCATAGCACATCAAAGCGAAGAGAAAGATCCAAAATCCCAAATAAATCCAAGCAATTGTCGGCGAAATAACCATCAAAGCTAAAATAGAAACAACACTTCCAAGTAAAAGAATGACCATCATGAATGGAAGGTAACTCTTGATGTGAAGCTGTAATATTCTCACAAGCACCAAAGCCAAGTAGTAAAGAAAAATCGCGAAAACCAAAGACATCATTAGTAGAGATTTTCCGTCGCTTGTATTCATTGCTGCAAACCCGATGATTGCAAACAATAGCACAAAAAATTGGCTAAATAATTCTCCAACTTCATTCAATCTAGAAAGAACAGAGTGTTACCAAAAAACAGAAGAAACAGAGTAAGTTAATGTTTTCGTCTCTTTTGAAGAAAAAACATGGAAAAAGAGGTTTGACACACTTTGGATGAGATAGTGACCCATTTAAACGTTTAATACGATTTTGTTTTATACTCAATTGAACTTTCACTCCCCAAGAGTACAAAAGATTAAACTTGGCCCACCCCATTTTTATATCCTCGTTATTGGAATAGACTTGGAACAATATGACTGAAAGTGACCCCATTAAAACGTTTAATACGAATTGAAAAAAAAGATTGAACTTGTCCAACCAAAAAAAAGATTCCGTTTTTCTATCGTTTTTTTATTCTCAGTTTTTGTCTTTAATCTTTTAAATGTTTGACATTTTTCCAACTTGTACATTTGAGGCTTGACTTTTTTTGTAGGTGGACCGTCAATCTTCTTCTAAAGGCTTACAATCCCTCTACAAGGGTCTGTTGGCCCCCTTTTAGGGTGGGCCTCTAGTCGATAGCTCTAGAAACCGCCTTTCCCGTATCTCGGGGCTAAAGATGCGGCCGAAATGTCTAGAAGCAGCTAGAAGCATCGAGCACACGTCTTTCTTGGCTTAAGGTCAAAGTTACTTAGGACCTAAGTCAAGAAATCATAAACCTAAGAAGGCTATAAATACCCATCTAGAGACCATTCTCAAAGAATGACCAAAACAGACTAAACCCTAGTTTTCTATATTGTACTCACCACATGTACATTTGGCATCCATCGTATGGCATCAGAAAAACTAACCTAGACAACACTCGTAAAACTAAAAAAAAAAACCTCCTAATGATCTCAGAAAACGATGGCCGACGAGAACCAAACCGAACATGATGGTGTGGCAGCGACAAAAATCCAAACCGAACAGTTGTTGCAGCAGAACGAAGCCCTTCAGACTTCCATGACAACAATCCAACAACAACAACACGAGCGGGACAAATTTCACCAAGAGGAAGTGGACGAACCTGATCCCCAACCTCTATCTACAAAGATCAAGAGCATGCTTGTCCCGAAGAATTTCAAACCTCCCTCTATGTCGACCTTCGATGGCAAAGGCGACACCGTGGAACACGTCACGACTTTCAACACACAAATGCCAATCATAGGGGCCTTAGAATCCCTCAAGTGCAAACTATTGTCGGGAACCTGAAAGAAGCCGCCTTGTGATGGTACATGAACCTGCCTTGCTTCTCTCTCACGGGATATCAGGATATGACTCGTAAACATATCAACCACTTCTCTTCAAGCAGGTATCACAAAGTCCCCATTACTAGACATTTCAACGTTCTCCAGGGATCGAACGAATCCTTGCGCGTGTATCTCGCCTAATTCAACGACGCCACAATCAAAGCGGTGAACCCAAACCAGGAGTTGTTCATTGGGACTTTCCAAAACGGATTATGAGTAGGGAAATTCAACGAGTTTCTAGCACAAAAACTAGCGGACTGAATGGAGGAAATCATGTCAAGGGTCAAATGCTACATTAAGGGCGAGGAAAGTAACGCAGATAAGGTCAGGGACGTTAATGAGCGGGGCAACAACAGTTCTGAACAACGAAGGAATTATAACCCACCCCCCACTCAGGATAGAGGAACTTGATTGAGGATCAAGGGTCTAAAGGAAAATAAGACACTCCTTTCTCCTCCAAGGGGATCTGTAGGGGTTGTTTCTCAACCTTTATAAGGTTCAAGGGGTTCGAAGCTTTGGACATAGCAAAGGCGAATTCTTGGTTAAGTAATTCAAGGGATTGCATGGAAGCTTGAGTTTTGAGGACCTAGAGGTTCTCCAATTTCAAGAGGTTTTGAAGATTGGTGGTACTGTGGTTCCTTAGGATTGAAGATTAGGAAATCAACAAAATATTTTGTGATCATAACAATTTGTAAATATTTTTCATCATAATGTAATCTTTAATAGAGACGTTTTCTATCAAGAAGAGTGGATATACCCGTAGCGAGGACGAACAAGGGGAACCACTATAAATCGTGGTGTTCTTCTTCTCCTTATCCTTTTAGATTTCTGCAATTTAATTACATATGAATTCTTTGTTGAAAACATCTTAATTTGATTGTGAACTTACCATTTTACATCACTTAATCTCATTTACTTCAATTGAGATGCTCTCAATTTAATTCTCACAATCAAGTTAAAAGTAAGCTTTAACCAAATTGATTCATATGTCTTGTGTTCATTAGTTTTTAGTGTGATTTGTTGTTAATAGGTTTGGTTTGAGATAGTTTAGTTTTGCAATTTTAATGTAATGAGTATTGATGGTTGATTATCTCCATAAGATTCATTATATAAACTTCTGAATGCACCTTTGAATCTTATTTGATTTTCTTATCTTAATTTTATTATCATCATGACGCACAAATTCAATAGTCATATTCTTGTTAATCCACGCTTTTGCAAAACCTTTTGAAAACAAAAAACACTATTCACCCCCTCTAGCACACTTCCTAGTTCGTCATATAGACCAACACCCAGGGCATACAATATCAAAAGAGACGACATTTTTAAGATCATTCATAAATTCTGAAGGGATAATATATCTCAAATATGACTATAATCTTAAGAATACTCTTAATTCCAAAGGGACATAATTTTTCAAAGAAACTAAGCTCTTAAGATAATTCTAAATTCTCAAGAGACATTATATCTTGAAGAGACTAGAAAATGTGATAATTAAATTATTAACAGATATTAGTCCTTATAAGTTACATAATATTTTTTAGCAAACAAGTTACATAAATTATCAACTCTTTTATTTGTTATAATTAAAATCAATTAACTATTATACCTTTTTATACTAACGAATGTTGTCTGCTAACACAATTTCCTATCTCCTCTCTAACGAAGATTCTAAACTGATAAGTTAAGCCGGGTGCGAAGGATTACTTCAAGGATCTACTTGAAATTGTTCCTTCTACCTTTTGAGATAAAATGCTTCTAATATCTACTGCATAGTGCTCATCACCATCCCACTCCCAATTTTTAGGCCAAATACCTCCTAAAATTCTTTAAGTTTTACACTTAGTTATAAATATTTACTTGCATACTTTTAGATTAATGACAACCTATATTTCTTATTCAATTTCATAGGTTACGAATATACTCCATGTTCCCAAAATATATATATATACTCCATGTGTAATTAATTTTGTTTAGTAAATTACACTCCCCTCCCCTTAAAGATGCTTGAATTACACTCCCCTCCCTTGAAAAGAAAAATTTATACTCCCCTCCCCTATAAGATGCTTAAATTACAATCTCCTTCCTTAATAATTAAATATGCACTAGCTGCATGAAAGAACGCCTTGCGCGCGAACCACCCGCCAAGTGAGTAAACTGATACAAGTGGTTTGAGATATTGTGAGGATCTGGTCCCGACACACCAAGCCAAGACCACACCGCATGCCATAACAAGCCGTAAAAATCACAAGATAAGAATAAATGTTGAGATGTCTCCACATGGGGGCACCTTGCTAGACAACTCGCATCAATGTGAAATTCTTGAAATTAAGCAATGGACTAGCATCTAACTTTGAACTTGCACAACCAAGCTTGAATTCCATACATCTCCTTCCAAAAAATGAGCCACCTCCAAACTGAAATAGACAAGAAATCCAGCTCACAAACAAACAGAAACCCCAATGGCTCTTTTAAACCAAACCAGATCTGAATACAAAAGGACTAACAACTGGACCCAAAACCATATTGAAGTACCAGACCTAGCAAAATAAACCAGGTTTAGCTAGTAGATCACTCCAATAGATGAGAATCATGAGATAATAACATGCAAAGAGACTACAAACAACTGACCAAATTAACAACAACCACATTTTAGACATAGGATCAACAAAGAGGGGGAGGTGACAAAGAGAGGAGGTTTCAATGCACTAGAGGACGATTCGGCTGGACAAGCACAACAAGTAGTAACAACAATTTTACCATGATAGAAAATACAGG
>Ga0315914_1010136_pt1 | contig 11827 bp, 5 predicted proteins | sample MpolenodulesMG_FD_203920 | JGI IMG/M metagenome (GOLD analysis project Ga0315914, IMG submission 203920) | Medicago polymorpha root nodule microbial communities from Los Angeles, California, United States - elongated nodules | ecosystem: Host-associated > Plants > Roots > Nodule | place: USA... | reverse complement strand
AGAAATTTTTTAGATTTAGGGTTTGTTTAAATTTTGGTTTTTTTGGCAAGAAATCATACAATGTGTACATGAAAATGACTTGTGTTGCTTAAATGTTTAGATGTTTGCATGTTTATGTTGTAGTTTTTTTTTTAGATTTAGGGTTTGTTTAAATTTTGGTTTTACTTGCAAGAAATGATACAATGTTACATGTAAATGACTTATGTTGCTTAATTGTGGTTAGATGTTTGCATGTTAATGTTGTAATTTTGAGTTTTAGGGTTTATGTATAATTTGCACTTCAAGTGTTTGATTAAATGTTTGAATGAGTTTTTCGTTGATTGTTTTTAATTTCTTACTGTGTAGATTTGAAGCAATGGCGGGGTGGATCGACGTTCATGCACAATTCAACGACGGAGAACCTCAAAGGTTGAAGGTTCGGTGTCTTTTGGTGTAACATTAAGAGGTCTCAAGGATCAACTTAATAAATTCAACCAAAGAGTCAACCCCAAAGACACAAGGAGGGTGACATACGTTCGGTATAAACGTCCAACGCTCGACGAGGGAAGAGTATCGTTCACTTGGGTGGAATTAACGAACGACGAAAACGTGAAGAGCATGTTTTGGAAGCACATCATGTTCCAGTGGATCGATATACGGGTAACGTTGCTGAGACCAACTGAAGATATAATCAACAGTCTGATTCCGCCAAAAGATCGTGATTAGGTAGAGAAATGCACCTTCTAACTACAACAATTATCTTCCTCTAGATGGGGTAATTCAAACTTGTTAAACGTCAGTTCCCAAGCATTCACCTGGAAGTGTTATTGTTTCATTCAAAAGATTAAATTCTTATTAGTTTGGTTTAGATGAAGGTATTGAAGTGTCAAGGACTGGACCTCATTCTTTTGGCACTTGAATACCATCATCTAAATCAAACTAACAAGAATTTAATCTTTCGAATGAAACAATAGAACTTCCGGATGAATGCTTGAGAGCTGGTGTTTAGCTAGTTTGAATTTACCTCATTCAGTGGTAAGATAATTGTTGTAGTTGGAAGGAACATTCCTGAATGTAATGTAATGACTCGTCTATATAATGTAATGTAACTTTTATTTGAATTTATTCAATACGCAACTTTATTCGAATTCACGCTGAGTTTAATTAGACGTTTTTTCATTTTTTTATAATACGTAACTTTATTTGAATTTATTCAATACACAATTTTTATTCGAATTCACGCTGAATTTATTCTAATTCATTTATTTACTTTATTCAATACGATGTAACATAGGTTATATCTACCATAAATATAGTCAAAAAACGTGAAAAAAACTTAACAAAAACGTGCAAAATTGTGTGTCCTTCAGCTCTGACCACTGGCCAAGGTGCGTGAGTTAACTCGCGCACATGTCAGTGGTGCGTGACTTAACTCACGCAGGGACATTAATGTCTTTTCAGCTGGATGCAAGCGTTTTGTGCAGGGCGAAGAGCAGTAGTCTTCAAATATTTACCTTGTAGACTGTAGTAGCACTCTAAATTGACAATAATATTGCTATAAATTAAATTTTCAAACCAAATCATTTGACCCATTTTCCATTTTTATCTTCTTCTACCATTCTTTTCCTCTCACATTCTCTATGAAATTAAATAGAATTCTCACACTCAACCATTCCATATAGACCCGTAGAAAGCGACATATCAGAAGGAAAAAGTTTGATACTTTGTTTCGAATTCTAATTTCCATTTTCCAACATGTTTCTAAATGAATAAGTGGAGTGTGCTTCCTGAACAGGAGGTGTAGTCTTTACGCTGATGAAATGATCTGTTGCGACTCGTTGTACACTTATTCTCTAAGCAGAGGGATGCAAAAGACACTTCAACGTCCAAGTAAGTATGAATGCTAGTAGATTGCAAAGTGAATAAGAATATAGTGAGTTAACAATGTGTTCGTTCATGGGGTTGAGACCCCCTATTTATTGTCAAGTATCTGAGGATGCTCTCATTATTGTTAATATTTTTGCTCCTGCAATTTGGTTGAATTCATTACAGATATGACTTGGTCTGTTAAGAGTAACTAACCCCAAGATAAGTGTGTCGCCTTTCTTGAGACGACAAATGAAGTATTATCTTATGTGTGATGTCTCTTAAGGCGGTGAAGGAGGTAAGATCTTGCGCTACACCACGTTATTTATGGAGGTTGCAAGTTCTGGCAAGGAGAAAAAACTAATATAATAATTAACATACTAATATTTGTCACTAAAAAAACACCCTTTAATTCCATGAGATGATTAAAACCTTTTTTATTTATTTATGCATTGTATATATACACATATGTACATATACATCCTATTGGCTGATTATGCTTTAGTATAATTGATTGATATTTCAAACATTATTCCAACACTTGCAACCTCAAAAAACAATTTATTAGATATCAAGTTGTACAATCTTTTAAGTTTGCACGAGATACCTAATCAAAGTTAAATACATTAGGATCTATTGAGTTATAGTTAAATACATTAGGATCTGCTGCCTGAGGGTTATTATTTAGTAAAGAAGAGACACAAGAATCCCAAGCTTTTGCACTCCTTTTCAAAATTGAAGTTTTGCTCTTCCTAAAATCTTCTGATGTCAAAATAGCTTTTGTCATGTCATCATGACATTGTTTTCCCACTTCATTCACAAGGTTAAAACAACATTCCTTACCAACTATTTGATTACCAAAAAGTATACTAAAGAAAATTTCATCACCGCATGGTTGGTATACCTTTGATGCACAATTTTTTAAATGCTTTTCAAACAATGATGGCTGGGTTGGTGCATCAGGAGGAGGGTCATTTGATAGTTGAACATGAGATGAAATTCCAGTTTCAATTAACAAAGCAAAACATGTCAATACTATTGGTAATAAACTAAAGGTGTTGAATGGAGCCATGGTTTATTTTAATGGTGGCTTGTTAGTAGTCAAGTGAGCTATATTTATAGTTTAATAGTAATTAATATTTGCTTGAGTCAGTTTTTGAAAACTCTAGTAATTAAAACCAAAATTAATTATTAATTCTGGCTTAGGCCCTCTTTGTAATAAAAACAAAATTAATTGAACTGATGTTTGCAAGGTTTAAAAACGTCCATAATTAAATTTACATATATGTAACACTTTTAGTTCGTTAAAATTTTGAGTTCCATTGTTGTAAAATGATTATCAGTTTCATAAAAAAATGTATGTTACAAGTTTTAAATGTAGATGTCTTCAAAAAAAAAGTTTTAAATGTAGATGCATATTTTCAATAAAGAAGTTCTAGTAATATTGTAAAAACGCAACAAAAAATAAAAAAACAAGAAGAAGAAGAAGGAAAAATGTATTTTCTTTTCTTTTTTTCAAAGGTTGTTTGGAATTTGCTTATTGGTTACGAGAACTGCTCTTTATCCAAAAGTTTTTGCTCATTTTCAAGTGAAATGACTAAAATACCTCTGCGTGACTTAACTAAAATTGTGTTGAAAAAAAAACGACCCAATTCAAGAGGAAGAGGAAATCAATTTAAATCACTGCCGATTGTCTATTGGTGAAGTCAATGGAATGGATTGGTGAACTTTAATTCGCTGCCGATTAATTAGAATCACTGCCTCTATTGATTATTTCAATTAATTCACTTCCAATAGAGTGAAATCAGTGCCGATTTCAATTTTTTATTGGTGATTTCAATTAATTCACTTTACTGTTCGGGAAATCAATTCCATATATTTGTCAGCAATAAAGTTGACTCTATATTGCTGATTTCAATTAATTGCTGAAATCAATTCCATTGCCGACACAATTAATTTGTAATTAAAGTAGGGGTTGAATAGAAACCGTAGGAGTAATATGAAAGAATGAAACATTGCAGGCGATGATTGAGAATTCTTCTGTCGTTCAAAAATGTTTTGTTTTTAAAGATTGGAGTCCGTGAGTTAACTCACGTTTAATTTTTTTTTAAGTTAACTCACGCAGGGGCATTTTGGTCATTTCACTTGGTAATGAGCAAAAACGTTTGGGTAATGAGCAAAAACGTTTGGGTAAAGAGCAGTTCTCATTGGTTATTCTTTTCATATGAAACTGTGTCGGACTGAACCTAGGTCCATATTGTAGTAGGCCCAACATTCATCGATCTAATAACCCTAATCCTTGCTTTCTTGAGGGCCTCCCATGCGCATGGCCACCATAGAGGAACACATCTTTGTCGATCCTTCGATAAGATGTGAATTTCATAAGCGATAGTTGGTTTTGTGTAAGTGATGCATGTTCGTCTGTGATTTATTAAATGATGTGAAATGATGATGATGTTTTCTGTATTTAATCTGTGAGTCTATTCATTATGTTTATGCAATCTTCTTATTTTGGATAGATACTCACCCCGATTGCGGATTGAACGTCTATACCCTTGTTTGGTACATATATTTAGGACGAAGAACTTTAGACACTGCGAGCTTGGAGTATGACGATGAGTCTTTCTCGTCAATCTTTCTTTTCATTAGGAGTTTATTTTGGGTCAATGTTTTGATTCTGTAACACTAGGGAATTAGAGTTTTTTTTTTTTGGCTTTCACACCGGTTTCCGACCCACCAAAGATGGGCGACTAATCGAGCTCGTGCGTAGAGGCATGCGCACTGACCAAGTGTTGTTCCCCCTAGGAATCGAACCCGGTATTCCCTGAGTACGTCCTTATAAGGAGCTCCTTGCCACTGAAGCCCAAACAACTTGGTTAAATTAGAGTTTTCCTTTTATTTTCGGACTATGTTTTGGAGTTCATATTTGAATTCAACTTATTTGTTAAGATAATGAGTCAATGTTTGAACTTATTTCCGCTGCACTATTTTCAGACTATATTTGAATGATGGAAATGTGTGACACCATTGTGTGTTGAATTATTATTTGTATTTTAAATTTAAAAAAATACTGATTGGGATTTAGGGTGTTACAGTTGTGGCCTATGACCACCTTTAGGAAGAGGGATCTTACGTTACCCATTAGAAATTTCAAATAGATCTGAAAAAATGTCATAAGGAAAGAAGTTTAAACACACAAGAAAGACCGGAACGAAAGAAGAAAAAAATGCAATGAAACAAGTACAAAAGGAGTCCTTATTTATAGAGACGAATTCTCCTAAAAAATAACGATGTTTATTATCAAATAAAAAGAAGAAGCTATTAAGGGATGGGTAGCTCACTTGATCGAGCTAGAGATTAAAGGAGTCAAAGATTTACATTTCTAAAGTTCGAATTATGGGAAGAAAATATTTACATAATAATTGACATAATAACATTTGTCATACAAAGATCATAGGTGAAAACCTAGATAACTATTTATACCGGAAATGGTTATCGTTGAGCTCTAATATTGGGATAAACAAAGTTTTAGTATAGTTAAATAGTTGATATGCCAAACATAATTCCAACACTTTCAGCATCAAAAAAACAATTTATTAGATATCAAGTTGTACAATCTTTTAAGTTTGCACGAGATACCTAATTATGATCGAATGGGTTAAAGTTAAATACATTAGGATCTATTGAGTTAAATACATAAGGATCTGCTACAGGAGGGATATTTAATAAAGAAGAGACACAAGAATCCCAAACTTTCCAACTCCTTTCCAAAATTGAAGCTTTTCTCTTCTTGAAATTTTCTGATGCCAAAATATATTTTGTCATGTCGTCATGACATTGTTTTCCCACCTCATTCACAAGGTTAAAACAACATTCATTACCAGCTGTTTGATTACCAAAAAATATACTAAAGAAAATCTCATCACCACACGTTGGTATAACTTTGTTGCCCAATTTTTTAAATGTTTTTCAAACCATAATGACTGGGTTGGTGCATGAGGAGGGGGATCATTTGATAGTTGAACATGAGATGAAATTCCTGTTTGAACTAACAAAACAAAACAAGCTAATACTATTGGTAATAAACTAAAGGTGTTGAATGTAGCCATGCATGTGTTGATTTTTTAAGAGATGCAAGATTAAGGATAGATCAAATAATTTGTTGGTAGCTTGTTAGTAATCAAGTGATCTATATTTATAGTTTAAAAGTAATTAATATTTGTATGAAACGGTTTTTTTAAAACTCTAATAATTAAAACCAAGATTAATTGAACTGATGTTTGCAAGTTTTAAAAACTTCCATAATTCAATTCAATTGTAACACTTTTAGGTTGTTAAAATTTTGAGTTCCATCATAGCAAAACGATTATCAGTTTTCATATAAAATGTATGTTTCAAGTTTTTAATGTAGATTTTCTATAAAAAAAAAAGGTTTTAAATGGAGATGCATATTTTCAATAAAGAAGTTCTAGTTGTAATTGTTTAGAATTTTCTCAAAATTGATGATTGAAATTTGGGAAAAAATCGTGACACGATTTGGGGAAGGTTTTGTCTCGGCAAAATCGTGTTCCGGAGGGTTGAAATTGTAGCACAATTTTGGATAACGTTCAATACTGCACAAAATCGTTGCACGATTTGTGCAAATCCTGACAAGATTTTGATAGGACATGTGCACTATATAAGACTTCATTCTTGATGTTTTGAGTAGAGCATTAAAATAAAGAAAATTGTGAAATCAAAGGAGGTAACTTTAGGGTTGAGTGTCTTTAGTGAGGTTCTCTTGAGAGACTCTCTTGGGTTGGAAAACATTTGTAAACACCTTGGGTGAGTGAATTCATTTAGTCTCTTGTTCTTGGGAAGAGATAGGAAAAAGGGTGGAAATTAGTGTTTGTTCTATGTGAGCTTGTTGAAGCTAATTTCTTGTAACCTTTTTGTATCTCTTGGTAAAGAGCTCATTGATAGTAGATTGGAGAGATCAATCTCTCCTTCAAAGTAGGTCATTGTTAGGCCGAACTAGTTAAATATTTCTTGGTGTCTTTATTTCTTTTCTTTCGTTATCATTTGCTTATGATTTTTTGTGTTTTACACTTGATTCCCAGATTAAATCTAGGTTTGAGGGTACTTCTATGAAACACGACAAAATAAAATTGGGAAGGAAAAACTCCAAAAATAAAATATACTACTCAAAATATGAAATGTACATTAATGCTTTGTTTGCGATTTTGGAGGGGAAGGGAAGGAAAGACTTTGAGAGGTGGAAAACATGAGGGAAAATAGAGAAATCTTTCAAAAAAATTAAAAGGGTGGTTTTTTAAAGAATGATAAATTAATGTATATGATTACTATATTTTTAATTTTAAAAATAATATAACAACATAGATTAAATTTGAAGAATTCATATAAACCCTCCAAAACTCCCCAAACCCTTCTCCAATACAATTTTTAGTTCCCCAAATGAAGAGGGTTTAGTATTACGAAGAAAAGTTAACCCCCAAAGCCCTCCCCTTCAATTTTCCTCTATTTCTTCCACTTGCTCATTCCTTTTTTCCTAAATCTTCCTCTCCCTTTTCCTCCAAACTCGCAAACAAAGTTTAAAGAAAATATGCCAATTAAAAAACGGAAAAGATGTGTGGTATTTGCTTTTTTCTTTAAATGAAACAATAACAGTATCTAAAAAAATATTGGTAAGGTACACATGGCTGGTTTTAATTGGCTGCCGGTAACAAAACCACAATTTTCCAAAGGAATTTAAAATTTATATAAAAAAAAAAGTTTATATCGAAGATTTTCTATTCCAAGGTTTATTTACGTCAAATTCATGTAAAAAATTCGTAGTAGTTTATTTTTTTTGACAAAAAAATATTCGTAGTAGTTGTGATGAACAATATTTCGCAAATTGATATGTTACACAAGTGTTCAGGTAGTTGAGTTTTTTACATAGACAATTGGTGGAGTCTTTGAGAAGTGATATTTTTGTGTATAAATGCATCATCATGGACATTCTTATTATTAATTTCGTGTTTTATCAAAACATCATGAACTTCTTTGAATTGTTATCACAGACTGTATATTACAATCATGATTAAGCATTTACAACAAATAGTGTCACACAATACATCAACATTTTGTCTATTTTCTAAAAATTAGCTGGAACTACACCCAGCTGTGTGCCGAAATATGATTTCACACAACAGGTCATATACATTACAAGCTAGTGCAACTTTATAAAGAGTTACCTAAGATGAGCATTCACACCAAAAAAGTCACCTAAGATGAATAATTCATGATGTTACCACAGCTGTCTACGGCAAAATATTAATATAGGAAATCATTTAATGTAAAGTGTCTATTTTTATTTTTAGGGTAAATTACACTGACCTCCCCCGAGGTTTCATTAAATGACACATACACCCCCTCTAGTTTTATAATAGACATTAACCTCCCCTAAAGTGTCATAATTAGAGGGATACCTCCCTTTACAACTTAACACCGTTAATTATCCATTAGAAGTAAAGGTGCTACTTTTCTCTTTCTAGTTATGATAATCTTCATCTTCTAAACCATAGAATATTTGCAAAAAGTTCTAAGCTTTTCTTGTCCGTTCTATCAACCATTTTTTGTATCCTTTAGTCAAAAGGTTTTTTGGCTTTGATTTTTGTCACATTTCCTCCCTACAATTCACAAAAATTTCAATCAATTGAAGCTTGTTATTATTCCAAAGGCAAATGGGTTTGGGACGAAACTTAATATCCAAATAAATTGTACCATGAAAATTGCCCTTTTTTTGTTCCTGGATTCCAATACCAACAAAACGAACAGGACAATAGATATCCACAAAAGCATGATGTACGAAAATGGAATCTATCCAATGGACAAGAACTAAAGAGACAGACATGAGCTTTATGTTTTCTGTGTTGCTTCCATGGAGGAATGAAAATTTTGGGTTTGGAGGAGAGTAATAGACAATGTTAACATGAGTTTTTTTGTTTTTGTTTTTTTTCCTTAATATAATTTGACAGAAGTTAAATGGTGTTTACCACCATGGGAGGTTAGTGCTAAATAAGAAACTAGAGGGGGTGTCTTTGTCATTTAAAGAGACCTCAAGAGAGGTTAGTGTAATTTACCCTTATTTTTATTTAATAAAAAGTTGGGAAGGAAGAAATTTTTATTAGGTAAAGTGACATAAATTTTCATTTTACAACCGTTTTTAAAAGAGGGGACTAATTTAATTCTAATAATTTTCTTTTAAGAAAATTCAAATAACTTAGTATGCTGTCATTTACAGTGTCAATATAAAAATCAAAAGAACAAGGATAAAAAAAATATCTTAACAAAAGAAGGCAAATGTTAACCTAAAGTTTTTCATAATATAATGTTCACCCAACCCAACAGTATAGTTAGGCTTTGTTCACGTTAATGGACAAGTGCTATTCATCCACTTCCTGTGAAAGCAAATTTTGTGAGATACTTTCTTATTTAGGTGGCATTTATATAATAAATCCGTGTGCAAGTAAATGTATTAGAAGGACAACATATGTTTTCCATTTAATTGATGTCTTTTGAATTAGATTGTAATCAAGAAGTTGATGATGTGTTCAATGTAAAATTCAATGTAAGAGAGTATAGCTCCATCGTAGAACAATGCAAAAGAGTCTTTCAAAATAAAAAATAAAATAAAAAACAATGCAAAGAGTCATTTTAGTTAATGATAATAACTTTTTGATTTTTCCTTAAAAAAAATAACTTTTTGATTTTTTTTCTTCTTTTAAATGATAAATGTTGGTATGACATTCGTTATGTTAGTATTTTCTCTCTTCTAAAGATTCTTTTAACTTCTTTAATCTCTTAGTTCAACAAAGTGAGCGGTAGATCCCCTATAACTTTTTTATTATTTTTTGGGTGACAAATTGTTGTTAGCGCTCATGTTTTAGTAGGAATGTCAACCTCTTATGCCATTTGCAAATGACTTTGAAGACTTTCACGTTCCACTTCACGACATTAAAAAATATATATTTACAATAAAATGTTTAACTTGGTAAAAGTAATTGTTGTCTAACTTTTATTTTGTAATGAACTGTTGTCTAAATTTATTTTAAACATGGATGACTGTTGTCTAACTTAACAACAAAGCTAAAGACCATTTCCATACAATAAAAGGAAGAAAATGTTGAAAACATGACCTTAGCCTCAGAAGAAGCATATTCTAGTCGATAACCAAATTTCATTCCTTTTTGTATGTAGTGTACTTTCATTTCATATTGTTAGACAAGTTGTGATTCTTCCTATCACTAGATGCATTGTACTTCCACTAACCTATATACATTTTCAGCCGTTTAAACTTTAAAAAAATGAGAACTATTAAGAAGGCTTTTCCTCTCATGTTATTATTATATAACCCTACCATCTTTGAATATAATTTTCAAATATTCCATCCTCCTCACCCCCGTGTGAAACGCATTCTAGAAACACGCAATTCATCTCAGCCCCACACCCCACCATTTGCTGTCTCTCTTGGGTATCACGTTCTTACACACTTTCTATACTTTCTACCTCCCAACGCTATTTCTATACAACTATATACCACTTTATACATTTATTACAGTCAAATTTTTACCTATGTCATCATACACGTGTCATAAATTTACACGGTTCAAACCCTATATAAAAGAAAACAACAATCAAGTTCAATCTATTGCACTCACATGATGAACGTTGAATTCTTGCCCAACAAGAAAGGAAGCAGCAATAACCCACCAAACACGGTACTAGTCTTATAAAAACCTATAAACAATACAATATTACAAACTACACTTCAAAGTTAAAAAAATCACCATGAACGACAGCAACACAAACCAAAACGACAGAGTAAAGTCACTAGATTTTAAAACCCTAAAAGTTATTTCCGCCGTAGGACGCGGCGCCAAAGGTGTCGTGTTCTTGGCGAAAACCGGTAACCGGTCATCAGAAGAATATATGGCTTTGAAAGTAATGTCGAAAGCTCTTATAGATCAGAAGAAATCAAAGATTCCTAAAGGCTGTGGCGAGTATAAGAGAGCGTCGTTTGAACAAGAAGTGCTACGTAGTTTTGATCATCCTCTTTTGCCACGGTTGCGAGGTGTTTTTGAAACTGAGAAGATTGTTGGATTCGCCATTGATTATTGCAATGGTGGTAACCTCCATTCTCTCAGAAAGAAACAATCCGAGAAAATGTTCTCCAATGACGCCATTAGGTAATTTTTCATGATACACTGAGATTCAGCTATTGTCGTTTCGATTATGATACATATATTTTTATTTAGATCTTGATTTTGATTTTTTGTATTGAATTTTGGTGAAGGTTTTATGCTGCTGAAATGGTTCTGGCATTGGAGTATCTACACGATTTAGGAATAGTTTACAGAGATTTGAAGCCAGATAATGTGATGATTCAAGAAAATGGTCACATAATGCTCGTAGATTTCGATCTTTCTACAAAGCTGAAACCTATATCACCACCTCAATCACTGAGTCACAACTCGTCTTCAGAGAGATCGAATCCTTCCAAGGAAAAGCACACGAAGAATCGATTGTTCTCCCGGTTCTACCGTTGTAACTCAGGGATCTCACCGTGTGACTCAGATTTCCCTTCAACAGATTCCGGCTCATTCGAATGCAACGAGCCGGAATCGGTTGAAAAATCGAAGTCATTCGTTGGAACGGAAGAGTACGTGGCACCTGAAATTGTAAACGGAAAAGGTCACGGGTTTGAAGTTGATTGGTGGTCGTTAGGTGTTGTTTTATACGAGATGTTGTATGGTACGACGCCGTTTAATGGGACTAATAGAAAAGAAACGTTTTACAGGATTTTGTCAAAGGAACCTGAGTTAACGGGAGAGAAAACAGCGTTAAGGGATTTGATTAGGAGATTGTTGGAAAAGGATCCTGACCGTAGGATTAAGGTGGATGAAATCAAGGGTCATGATTTCTTTAAAGGAGTAAAGTG
>Ga0315914_1010135_pt1 | contig 11827 bp, 4 predicted proteins | sample MpolenodulesMG_FD_203920 | JGI IMG/M metagenome (GOLD analysis project Ga0315914, IMG submission 203920) | Medicago polymorpha root nodule microbial communities from Los Angeles, California, United States - elongated nodules | ecosystem: Host-associated > Plants > Roots > Nodule | place: USA... | reverse complement strand
TATTTTTATTTAACCTATACTGACGCTTTCAATACAAAGCGCTATATATACTTAAAAGGATAGATAGTGCTTTTTCTAAAAAGCGCTAGCTAAGACCTCTGTGTTTTAATTTATAGCGCTTTAGTGTTAAAAGCGCTATTTATGAGGCGCTATATTTTCCCAATTTTATAGTATTGAACAAGAGAGTCTTATAGAAATAACACGAACAAAAAAGAAACAAAGCTACTAAAACGTTAAATCTGCCACAATTAAAGTATTAAATCACCACTTGTGAAAATTAAAAGCTAAACACGGATATTTGACTTTCAACTACCAGAATGATAATAACTTAACTCTTTCCCGTAGTTGAGCAATAGACTCTTCCTTTTGCCTAAAACAACAATTATTCATTTATCTACAAATTATTCACATACGCAAGCCATACAACAAACATCTTGTCCCGTTCCTTAAAAAAAAAATCTTGGTCCGTAATGGTTTATAAAATCTTGCCAGAGAGCGCTAAAATGAAGACTAATCCAACAAACAAAAATGGCTCATTGAAAAAATACCAAATCATTGATGCATTAACATCCAAACTTTTCAAAGAAGTTGCAACCTAAAAATAAATGATAGTAACATAAATGTAAGTTGGGTAAATAGATTATAGAAGACACAAACATTATTTATTGTTAAGCAAAAGTAGAATGTCCTCAACGGTAATCTTTCAAGTACAAGCTCTTTCAGAGAAGATTACAAAGAGATAAAAAAAAAGTCAATATATTGTTTGAGATAAATAATACACGGAGAGCAAATCAGCTAATAGGCTAATAACAAGTAATGGCGAGGATGAAGCCTCCAAAAACGGTAATTGAAATCAAAAATAACGTATTTTGATTTCAGACACCAATAACACCGAAGCTTAATCTTTTCACATAATATTTGCAAATTTTTTCGCATAACATATTAAGATTATCTAGTAACTGTGGTTGAGACGACTGAAACAATAATGTTGCCCAAGTAATCTCTGTTGCTTAAATTTGACTCAACTGAAGTTACAAAAGATGTAGTGTGTAATTATTTATGCAAGTTGTCGTCGGTCCCAAGGAAGATACAACTTGGCAGAATAGTTACATACTTGTGATGGTAAATATGTGGTGATTATAACGTAATTTTCCATGTGGATAATAGGATGTCCAAAGGTGACTATTATTTGACAGGACTTATCACCAATGTTTGATCATTACATTGAGAGTACCGCTTGCTGTTAATTTTTTACAATCTAAAGATTGGGAATTAATGGTGTGCTTGGTATCTTGTTATGGTCTTTTATTTACAAATAAAAATGCACGTTTCAATAATATTTTTAATGACATGTGTGATAATGTTGTGCAAGTATAAACATTTATATATTTAACAGTTTACATTCACACAAATATAATGGTAAACATATGACAATGATAAGAATTTACTCTTTGTCAAAGTAAATTGTCATTGTTTGATCATTATTGTAAAATACCGTTAACAATTGATATTATTGTTTAAAGACTTGATATTGATGGTGCACTAGGTACTTTGGCGAGTACATTTGGCTACTCTTATTCTCTTTAAGCTAGTACTAGGTGGAAACCCGTGCGTTGCTCGGGTTCGATTATAATACATATTCATAATATTTCAGTCAATAAATTATAGTTCATATATGTATACAATATAAAACTCACAAAGAATGGACATAGTTTGTGCAGACTACTACAAAAAAAGTGTAGAAAGCACACAAAGAAGTATGACTACAAAACATTACAAAAGTAATGAGTTTGAGTATTTTTTATGTTTTGTAGGGGTGTAATGAGTTTGAGTATTGTCATTTTTCAATGCCAACATTTTTTTCATTATTGAAGACCGCGAGGAAAGGAATTCAAACAATTGTGAGATTTTTTTGTTCAGGCGAAGAAATTCAATCGTAATATTTTTTGTGATCACAACTGTGTTTTATATTTTCTCTTCAATGCTTGATATAGTGTCCAAAATTAATATTTATAGTTTTAGTGATATTGATTGTTATTATAAATTTAGTGACCTGTAAAAGATAGAGAAGACATTTTTGGTAAGACCATGGGAGCAACCAAACAATTACAATTTACAAACTTAATGATTCAATTATCTCATATGTAGGGACAGACCCAAACATTTTAAGTAGTGTAGGCCGTACATATATAACATTTCATTTCTAAAAGCATAAATATATCTAATCGTTCTCTACGGTTTTTTCATATTCTTAAAACATTGAATAATTTTCTCATTTGCGATGTCAATAGAAACATCAATCAATATAAGTAATCAAACAATTTTCTCATTTTACCATTTATCTCTTTTGCAATTTCACAGCTGATTCTTGATAATATTCATAACAGAACAAAGTTTTTCACGGGATTATATTATTATTTTTAAATTACGTTATTATTTTTTGTTAACTTTTAATGGGATTCTTCAATTGGCAAAAGACAAACATTCTTTTTTGTTGATTCTTTATACTTATGGGGACGATATTGAAAATTTCAGGGTTCACGAACAATGCCTTTACTGGCTTAGAAATGGATCTTTTGGGATTCTTTATCAATTCTCATGTTGATGTTGATGTATTTGGGAAAAAAATTGATAGGTGTAAAGATAACGTAGAAGACTTTAGAATCCTTCATAAAAAACAATACATGGTCCTAATAATTAATTAGAATTTTTATTTTTTCTGGTTCTAATAATTTTTTTTGAAGGATTCTGGTCCTAATAAATAATAATTATCACACAAATTATCACGTGTATATTTTTGTTCCTAATTACTAAAATATCAATGTATATTGTACAAAAAAAATATCAATGTATTGTTTGTGGTCCTAATTACTTTATTTTTTTTGAGGAATGTGGTCCTAATTACTTGGAAAGTTATGTATAAATAGCTGAAGAAATCTTTTTTAATGGTGCTAATAATTTCTTAAAAATGATCATTTTTCTGTTAACAGACGTTCTTACGTATTTTTTGTCAAAAAAGATATTCTTACGTATTTCTCAACAAAAAAATGTGCGTCATTGTAAAAGAAGATATTTTTGTGTCAAAAAATATAAAATTATATTTTTGTCGGTACAAATATAATATGATTATATAAAGTGTGAAAATATTACTAGTAATTTTTATTTTAACAGGCTAAAATAAAATTTATATACCATAAAAATGGTTCTCCTTGGCACAAAAAGTACAAGGATTGAAGAAGAGAGTCTTACAAAAATAAAACGAACAAACAAAAGAAACAATGCTACTAAAAGGTTAAACCTGCCACAATTAACGTATTAAGCCACCAGTTGTGAAAATCAAAAGCTAAACAAGGATACTTAGCTTTCATCTACCAGAACGATACTGATTTAACTCTTTCCTGCAGTTGAGCAATAGACTTTCCTTTTGCTTAAAACAACAGTTATTCCTTTCTTTTCAAATTACCCACATACTAGCAAGCCACACAACAATCATCTAGGTCCGTTCCTTAAAAAAAAAAAACTTGGTCCGTAATGGTTTATAAAATCTTGCGAGAGAGCACTAATACGAAGGACTGATCCATCAAAGAAAAATGGCTCACTGAAAAAATACCAAATCATTGATGCGTTAACACCCAAACTTTCCAAAGAAGTTGCAACTTAAAAATAAATTATAGTAACATAAATGTCAATTGGGTAAATAGATTATAGAAGACAATAGAATGGGGGATGAAGAGCCAATATTGATTTGGATAGAGCTGGGGTTCTGGGTTAAGGCCAGTAAGAGCTGGGGTTAAGGCCAAGAGGGCCACATGAGTTTATGCTGACAGAGATCAGAAAATTAAATTTTCTTTCTTCTTTTTACTATTTGAAAATATTTAATCAAAAATTCATCAATGTACTATCATTTCTCATCCTCAGGTTGTGTTTTCTTTCTTCTGTTTTAAATGAGAAATTTGGATCAGTCCAAACCATCAATGAGATAATTTAACCTTTTTGATTTTCTTCCCAAGCAAATCATGTTCTAATAAGGTTTCATAACAGTCTCTGTGCCAAAACAGGAGACCTTGGTAACGCAACCTTGTACTGTTGGCATTTCACTTTTCTAATAATGTCCCATCCTGGTGGTACTATTATTGATAATGTTTTGCTGACGTTATTCTTTTGGGGAAAATTACACTCACATCCCTTATGTTTTGTTAAAATGTCAGTGACACCCCTCTAGTTTTGAAACTTACAATAATATCCTTTAAATTTTTATCAAATAGAAAAACAATCCTTTTACTATTAACACCGTTAACTTTCCGTCAATCTATTTTTTTTTTTTAGAAATTTTTCTGTTAACTTTTAACTGGGTTCTTCAATTGGCAAAAGACAAACCTTCTTTTTTGTTGATTCTTTATACTTATGCAGACGATTTTGAAAAATTCCAGGGTGCCTTTACTGGCTTAGAAATGGATCTTTTCGCTTTATTTGTTGATTCTTATTTTGATTGATTGTTGTGTGAGCTTAATTGCATTGCCAGTAGCTGAATTTATAATATATTGTAGCCAAGAAATTAACCACATGGAAAAAAGCGGAAGATAAAGTAGACGACTTTAGAGTTAATATTATAAAAGATATGTTCCTTTTTCTTTAAGGTTTATTGTGTTCTACTAGCGTCTTTGCACTTTTTTTATTATATAATGAACGACGTTTTCTCAGTGAAATTGTTGCTTTGATTAAAATTATAGGTATTCATGTTTGTAACGTTTAATTTGTAACAAACCATATTTATCATATTGAATTACATCAACAATATCGCAAACGTAATATGAATTTAAAGTTTTTTTAATGACACCAACAATATATTAATATCGTAGACAAATTTATTTTGAGGGTATAACTGAAAGAATGAAAAAAATTGCCCAAAATCTCTTTTTTTTAAAGGAGATGCCAAAAATCTATTTTTCTCTTTATATAAAGTAATATAGTATAGAATAATATAGTTCTTTATTTTTATTTGGCTTAATTGCATGTTTGATCCCTTATGCTTATTTTAGTTTTCAATTTGGTTCCTTATGTTTTGAAAGTTTCAAGTTGGTCTCTTGAGTAATTTGTTGTTCTGCTAATACTTGTTTCAAATTCGATCCTTGTTTCAATTCTTAACTTAAACTGGTTAAGCTATCCAAGTCGTAAAAACAAGTTGAAATAATTAACATAATAATTAACGACCTCTTTTGAACAAACAAGGTCCCCTTGCAACACCAAACACATGAAAAATATTGTTTGAATCAATTTCATCACAAGATAAGTATGTAATTTGATTGTTTGTTGTGTGTTCATACATGTCCATGAGCTGAATTTATAAAATACTCTCTCCGGTCCTATTTATAAGAAGAGTAAATTACACTCCCCTCTCCTCAAAGATGCTTGAATTATACTCCCTTCCCCTCTTATGTTAAAATATACACTTCCCTCCCTTGAAAAGAAAAATTCATACTCCCCTATCCTATAAGATGTTTGAATTACAACCCCTTCCCTTAATAATTAAATATGTACTACACTTTAATCTGTTTTAACATAAATAAATATTTTTATGATATATAAAAATTTTGAACCACCATTTAAGAAAAATAAATTAATTTATGTATAATTTAAATGTCAATGATAATTAAATTTAAATATTTTCTAATTAATTTTATAATTTAGAGTATAAAATTAACTTTTAAATAACCATACTTTATTGTCTTTAGTAATTTTTCACATATTTTAGTTTTATTTTGGGTTGTTTCATATTTTACAATAGGGTTTAAAACTATAAGTTAATGCAATTGTGAATAAAAAATAGGAAAAAATATGTATTCAAATTTTAATTATATTAGAATAGACCTGCAATGTTAGATTATTAATTTTTTTTTTCTAGTTTATTAGAAATAAAAAAAAATTTGAGGGAGTAAAGTGTAGTTTTAACCTAAGAGGGGAGAGAAATGTAATTCAAGCTTGTCTTAGGGGAGGGGAGTGAAATATTTTCTAATATGTTTTAAATAAGAGGGGATGTGAGTGTATATTTTAACATAAGAGGGGAGGGGAGTGTAATTCAAGCATCTTTGAGGCGAGGGAAGTGTAATTTACTCTTATAAGAAACAAATTATTTTTAACTCATTGAATACTTGATGTATTCGGTCTATTTTTAGACTAAATACATCAATTATTTAATGAATTTAAAAAGTCAACTTTTTCTTATATCTCGTAACCGGAGGATGAATATTGTAACCAAAAAGGTAAAGATAACGTGGGAAACTTTTCAATCGTAGGCTAAAACAAAGAATTATTTTTCTGGTCGGCACCTAAGATAACATGGAAAAAGACCATAATATAAAGAGAAAAGCACAAATCAAACTTAGTTAACAAAGAAATAGAGAGGAATCTTCCATCTTATCTGAGAAAGTAATTTTGTAGAGAATGATAAAAATGCTTGCGATTAAATTATTTTTAATTTTTAAAATATTATAACAACACTAAAGAATTTGAAGAATTTATTTTAATAGTTAAAAACTTTCAAAATTTTCATTCAACACATTTTTTGAGAGCCCCTAATATTAGGGTACTATATTATGAAGGAAAAAACAGACTCCTCTTAGCTCTCCCCTTCCTTAATTCTCCTTCCTTGGTTTTGATTTTAGTCTTTTTAATATATATTTTTTCATTTATACCCTTACAATTTTTTAAAAAGTTTTTAATATGTTTTTTAATTAAAAGAGAATTATATTAGCGATTTTATATTTTTATTTGATGTGGCACTTGGCGGGTTTGTATTTTTCTCCTAAATATAGCGGCTTTGTACAAAACAACTAGGAAAACTATTCTTTTGGCTTCTATTTTTCTTCCAATATTTTAGTCTTTTTGAAGTGATTGAGAAAAAAAAATGAAAGCCTAAAGAACAATTTTTGACAACTTGTTAACTAAAATATTTTCGACATTAGTTAAGTAGTAACTCTCTGTGTTTAAATGAGTTGAATTTGTAATCATAACGATATATATATATATATATATATTAGGAAGTGACCATATATAAATTATGGGTAGTGTTTTTTTTTCTTTTTCGAGGAAGTTAAAATAGAATATATTACCAACAAAAATTGTCCTGCCCAACACAAGGTGTATTAAGGAAAGACAACACAGTCAAACAGTATTTACAAAAAGAACCTGTACGAGAACAAGAAAGAAAAAACTCTTAGCCTATGCCCAGCATGGTGAACGGACTAAGCCACCAACCATGATAATTGAAGGGAAGTATAACGAAATTCGCCTTCAACCACCTAAAAGCGAGAGACTTAATCTTATCAACCACCTGAATAACCAAGCATTCTATATTTTTAAACAGCCTGTTATTTCTTTCTTTCCAAATTTCCCAAACCGTAGCAAACCATATGACCTGAGAGATTGAGCGGCACTACTTTTCAATTCCACCACTAATACTGAACTGATTAAAATGAGCCGACACCTGAGTTGGCACAACCGCAGAGATGCCAAGCCAGCTATAAATAAAGTGCCAAACTGACCCAAAAGTATTACAATGTAAAAATAAGTGCTGAGATGATTCAACTGAATCACAACGTGCCAAACAAAACCTTGAATCATGATCAAGAACACCACGATGATGCAGATTGTCCTTTGTAGGCAACCTGTCACGAAATAACCGCCAAGCAAATAAAACAACCTTAAGAGGGACGTCCTTGTGCCAAAGGTCATAAACTGTAACCGGAGAATCGACAAGCGGATGATCAGTTAGGAAGCGATATGCACTACGAACAGAGAAAACATTAGAGGATTCCAATGTCCAAAGCCATCTGTCATCCTTGCCGACCTGCAAAATAACATTGTGAAGCAATAATAACATATCTCCCAACATCTCCTCCTCCCACACAAACAACCTCTGCCTCCAACTCCACGCCCTCCCTCATCACCCAAGCCTAACTGACACATATCAAAAACTGATAACTCCTATACATCGACAAGTCGTATAAACGACTAAACATGACACATAGCGAAACTCCACCAAGCCAGACATCCGACTAAAAAAGAGTGTGCTTCCGGTTACCAAGAGAGCAGCTTATATTATCACTAAACCAACTCTCCCGACACAAAGCATAAATGTCACGCCACCACTCTTCCGTTTCCACCAATAGACATACCCAAATACACAAAAGGAATGGCCCCCACCTTACAATTCAACACCATAGCCGCCTCCGACAACCAAGAATTTGCAACATTCACACCTACTAAATGACTTTTAGAGAAATTCACTTTTAAACCCGACAACTTTTCAAAGAGAAGAAGAATAGCACACATGGCCCAATTATTACCCCAAGATTTTCCCCTACTATCAAAGTGTCATCTGCAAACTGGAGGTGAGACACAACCGTCAAGTCACTGCTTCCCACCCTATAACCAGAAAAGAGGTTATTCGCCAACAAAGAGTCCATCAACACATTAAACCCCTCTGCAGCTAACAGGAACAAAAAAGGGGAAAGAGGCTCACCCTGACTCAGGTCCCTCCCCAAAGAGAATTCACAGGTTGGAGACCCACTTACCAAAACTGAGGCGGTGGCTGTCCTTATGCATTCATTTATCCATTTACGCCAAAGGGTCAAGAATACCATTTTTATCATAACATCATTTAAGTAACCCCAATCAATTAAATCATAAGCTTTCTCAAAATCCACCTTGAAAAGAATCAATTCTTTCTCACACCTACGCGCCTAACAATTTCATTAGCCACCAATATGCCATCCATAATCCGAAACAACAGAACCGATCATGGAGCGAAGACGACAAGCCAACACCTTCGCTAAAGAATAAGTATTCTATAAAATTCTGTACATTTAATTGATTAAAAAGTTTAAGATTAAATGCAATGCACACATTACAATAAAATTTTTTTTAAAAAAGCCACATTACAATAAATTATTTCTATATTTGAATCATTAACTTGTTCTTTGATGGCACAAGTTAACATTTTTCATAAATTATTCTTGAAAAACATGTCACCATAATACAATGACAACTTAAAAGAGCAGTCTAAATAAAATAAAAACTTGATAAAAAAAACTCTATAGAAAATAAGAAAATATTCCTGAAAAAAAAAATATTAACAAATATCTTTACCAAAATGGTTTTACCATCTAAACATGTTTAACAGTGCATTTTGTTGTGCGTTTGTCTTAATTTTTTATAGGCAAAATTACACTTTTAGTCCCTTAACTTAATTTTAGGTGACAATTTGGTCCTTTATTTTTTTTCCATTTCAATTTGGTCCTTTTGATCCATTTACATATGAATTTTTAAGTTTAAAATTCATGATTTTATTTTCTTATGGTCTTTCAGTCTTCAAATCTATGATCCTCGTCAATGTTTGCATAAGAATATTAGATTTGAAGCTTGAAAATGTATATGAAAATGGACAAAAAGGACCAAATTGAAATGAAAAAAAGATAAAGGACCCAACTGTTACCTGAAATTAAGTTAAGAGACTAAAAGTGTAATTTTGCCTTTTTTATATATATAAAATTCTATATTTATAATAAAAAAAATATCTCTGTAAATACTGCCCTTCCAAAAATCATTAACATGAAGAATAAAACAAAAGAAGCAGCACTACAAATACAATTTCAATTTCAAAAAGAGCAAATCAAAACATGATTTGCGTGATAAGGTCGTGATCCACCATGAAGACAATTTCAAAAAAGCAGAATTACTAACTTTATTAAAGTATCTTTCTAAAATTAAAACTTTAAAGCAAGCAACTATTTTTTATCTCTGAATTTGTGATATGTTGTCACTATAATTTTTAAATGTATTAAACTTACAAACACATATTAGAAAGGCCATGAACCATAAGGACAAAATCGAAAGAGTGTGAAGATAAAGCAGAAGACTTTGAGAGTCTTTCATAAAAAACAAAATAAGGTGACTGGGAAATTTCTTAGTCTTTTTTCTTAATCAAACAATACTTTTTCTTTTTTATTATCTTCAAGACAAATATTAATTATCTTTTGACAAGATGTTAGTAATTATTGTTGAATTTATAATAAACCGTAGTCAAGAACCATTTGGAAGAAAACGAGAGAGTAAAGATAACGTAGAAGCCATGCTAATCTTGCATAGAGGCCACGCTAATCTTCTCTGTATCGTTCTAATTTTATCGTATGTCACCGAAGGGACAAGAAAATGCAGAAGACTTTAGAGTCTTTCATAAAAAACAAAACAAGAAGACTTTAGAGTGAAAATTATCAGTCAAGACGTTTGTCATTCATACTTGTCTCTAGTGGTTAACAATGTATTGCCTAGACTAACCATTATATTTATCAGTACATACCAAAATTGAGATAAGTATAAGCTTGATCATAGAACTAAAATCAGTTATTCTTGAATTTTCATAAGCTAGGAACAACACAAATTCATCAATTGTCCACAAAAGTGGGATTCAGTCAAAATTATTTAATTGAAACGAAGTTGAAATTCAGATTCCAAATGAATGAGGAAAATCACAGATAATTTCTAACCTATTCCAGATTTTCTAAAAATTGAAGAAATCCGATATTTTATATAAGAAATGGAAACTCAACGAGATATTCTGAAACGAAAGGATGATGATATTGATCATCAACTGATGATAGATTGGAGATTCGGACGTTGATATCATACGACAGAAGAGGATGAGGAGTCGATGATTTCTGAATGATGAAGATCGAGAGCGATCGAAGAGAATGCATGCGTGTTTCGGTGTGGAAGCCAATCAATGATTTCTTATATTTTCTTGTAGTGTGGTTATTGCTTACATTGAACATAAGAACCTGCTAGAGACTGCCACATTTGAAGAAATTATTGAGCCCATGTTTATCATCAAAGGAAACAGAAAAAGAGATGTATTCGAGCTAAATTTCAAAGACAATGACCATGTACACAATAAACTAGCATATCATACAATAATTTTTATATAAAACAGATAACATTCAAATTAACACAGGTTATTTTCGAACACACGAATTGAATTATGTCAGGTGTACACTATCAGGTCTCCCAAACAAACATTAATTGACAAAATACGAATCGCAGTACATTTTTTCAAACAAAAAATAAACATGGAGGACATCCGATTCACCACTCTACATTATCTGAAAGATAGGTATAGAATTACAATAGAGGTTTACGCAGACATCACTACAAGAAAATCACAGATTTGCTATGAATGAAATCATATCTAATGCGTAGCTAATTTCTAGCAAAACTCATATAGTTACCATTTAGATGTGATTTAGCGCCGTAGCATGGATTGGGCGGCAAATGCCGAGCAAAATATTTCCTAGCCAATTGGCAACTAATATTTAGAAATTCCTAGCTATTATCTAACTAATACCAAGCGAAATACTATTCAAAATTTAAGTTTCCTAACTATTTGGCTAGTATTGCCACAAAAATATTAAAGTAAATCTCTAGCTGAAAATTCCTAGCAATTTCATAGTTACTTTCAAGCTATTTTTATATTTTATAATTTTAATTTTAGTGTATCTAATCAAAAAGTGAGGATGTGTTGTTCTTGTCACAGGAAATCTCTTGAGTCACATGTGCAGTCTGAGTGGCTCCTGATGTCATAAACTTTTCCTTTAATTGACTTCAAAACAATATTAGCATCCCCTAAGAATCCTATGAAGGTGAGAAAAACCACAAGAAGGGGGGGTTGAATTGTGTTTTCAAAAACTTCTTTCTTACGTTCTGAAAAACTGTTCCCAGATTCAGAGTCTGAAGTAGTTCAGAGTCTGACTGAGTTCAGAGTCTTAGTGCAGCG
>Ga0315914_1010131_pt1 | contig 11832 bp, 6 predicted proteins | sample MpolenodulesMG_FD_203920 | JGI IMG/M metagenome (GOLD analysis project Ga0315914, IMG submission 203920) | Medicago polymorpha root nodule microbial communities from Los Angeles, California, United States - elongated nodules | ecosystem: Host-associated > Plants > Roots > Nodule | place: USA... | reverse complement strand
CAAACACTTCAATTTATGTAAGTACTTTTTAGTGTACATATCCAAACATAAATAGCTTATCAAGTATAAGAGCTTATGATGTAAGCTCTAATGTTATAAGCCCTAATGCTATAAGCATCTATATAAGTTGTTTATCTAAACGGGGCCAAATTCTTTTTAGTGGGTTTAGTCTCCATCACTAGTTATGACATTTTTTACACTCATATACCGACTATACATCTTCGTTTGGTTTAGATTTTGGAGACAACCCACAAAATGTTTTATAGACAATCTTTTCTTATCATTAATGCTTATGATAATTTAGTATTAACTTCTAAAATACTAATACAATAATAAAACTAAATACAAAATAAAACTTCAACCGTATTTACGATACGCTTAAAGGCGAAATTAAAATTAATGTGACAAATAATGAAGGGCAAAATTGGCAAATTAGGTATTAAGGTTGGTAATTAGGGTTTGTATGACTATCTTCTAATCTATAACAATAGATAGAAAGATAGATAGATATATAGATAGATAGATTTGACTATGCGAAAGGAATGAAAGGTACCATTTAGATAAGTTTCGAAAGCTTTGAAGTAAGTCGATTAGTATTTTCCGAATAACATTGTGAATAAAGAATAAACACTTTAATAAAGACTTTATCCTTAAATGTTGTACACACAACATGCATTTGCTCTTGTTCCTTTAGAACTCAAAGTTAGATAATCCATTTCCATCACAAAGTGTTTAAATATGGGTTTCTTTATGACAACCCACAAACCCAATATCTAAGGGTGGCAAAACAAGCCTAACCTGCCAGGCTGGTACATTTAATCCGTTATTTTTGGGGGTTGGGTTGAAGTTTTGAACTTGCTTCCTAGAGTTGGTTCACCCCACTTAACTCGTTGAAAACGGGGCAGACAAGGGGTTGGGCGGACCAACCAGCTTAACTCGTTTTTCATATGTTCTATGTTGTTGGGTTTATTTTGAGACTTATCTTATACTTTTGGGTTTATTTTAAGACTTATTTCATATTTTTGGATTTAATTTGTGGTTGGGTTTATTTTGAGACTTATTTTATGTTTTTGGATTTATCTTGATTGTTGTGCATATTTTGAGATTTATTTTAGGTTTTTTTTCTTCTGTTGACGAATTTTCCTTATTTTATTGTAAAGCATGATGTTAAATTCAACAATTTCTTAATTATCTTGTTTTTATCAAAAATTTATTTGATATCTATTCTTTTATGTTTTTTTATGATAAAAACAACATTGTTTTTCTAACAATTAAATTGTAAAATAAAAATGCATTAAAAAGGCGGCGTGAGATGTAGTTTTTATTTTATGGGATTACACAGAGTAGTATTATTGTACGGTCTGCATTTCTTCAAACATTATAATAGACCAACTGGTCAACCATGTTCATCTTCAAAGTCAAGCTACTCAAAGTCTTCATAAAAAATAATCTCAACAATATTATAAATAAAGCATCTATGTGTTTAGTTTGGTAAGCACCTCAACATTGACCAAATTTACAAAAGAAAAACAAGGAACTGAGAACTGAGAAGCAAGCAGAGAAGAAGAGCTGAGACACATGGCTTCATCAACAGGTGCAAGTGAGATCATGGGACTGAGTGCAGAGCGAATTAAGAGGTCTCTTGCTGCGTCCTTAAAGGCTCAAAAGACACCAGATAAACACTACCTTCTAGAAAAGAACAACAGAAGCAACCCTCCAGAAGTTATCATCAGCTTTCCAGCATCAGGTGCTTTCCAAGATTGGTATTCCAAAACAACCTTTGGTGAAACCAAAATAGATCTTAATCTATTTCCTTCACTTAAAAGCATTGGTAACAATGAACCTGGTTTTGTTAATCAATTTTTTCTCCAAAGATTCCAAGAGATTTTGGCAAAGTCATCATCATTCAAAGATCAGGTTATTATATATATGAAAATTCGTACCTCTCTATCTTAACCATATATGATCTAGTAGTAGTTATGCATTTGTCAAAAAAAAACAAAAAAAATCTAGTTATGCAAACTTCATTATTTCAGTTTTCTTTCCTTTTATAGCCCATACCTTTTTCTTTTTTGACGAAGCATCCATACCTAACTATCCTATCTACTAATGCTAGAAATGAACCAAAACAACTAAAAATTAGTTTAACCCTTCCAGACTCGGTCAGGCAATTTATTTGTCCAACTTTCATGAATCAAATAAGCAGAACTCTGAAAATTAAAATTAAAAGGTTAGATATCTATTTAGTCCTGATAAATAAATTACAAAACTGCTTTTTTTAGTACCTAAAGTCTGAAACTATGTGGTTTCATAATTTGTAGACTGAGGTAGGTTCATGGACTAATTTGTAGTAGGAAAATACATGATTGGTCACAATTTGAGAAACGGTGGAAAGAGAAAATAATTAAATAATATGTATTATTCAAATAATTAATTGATATGTAGTTTTACTTGTGTGCCTAAATGATATGCTCAAATGTTTGTGACCATGTAAGACTTAATCTTTGTAGTACCTTTTTAGATAATTGTAGAGTTAAAATATTGGTTTGATTATGGTTTTGGTCTTATTTTAAAATCGAGTTTTTTTATTCTCGATTATTACATTTGTTGTAATTTTAGTCCCAACTCTCACTTTTAGCTTTTAAAAAATGGTGATTTAAGCCAAAAATCACTATTTTAAGGCAAAAGTCAAGGTTGGGATCAAAATTGCAACAAAGGTAATAACTGAGAGAACAAAAAGTTCAATTTTAAAATGGGGTGACTATAATTTGTGAATTTGATAAAATGGAGGACCAAAAGTGCAAATAAATAAAACTTGGACTTTTTTAAGCCTAAAATAGTCGAGTTTGAACTATGTATAGTGAGACTCGTTTGATTATGAATTTGCTCACTGTCAAAGATCATATGGATTTGTTAGAAAGGTAATAAATGTTAGATTCTTTATTTGAGGAAAACATATATATTTTAATGAATATGTAGGTGGAGAGGGCAATGAATAAGCAGAAGCAAATAGTGTTTGCAGGGCACTCATCTGGTGGACCAGTGGCAATTCTGGCAACCCTTTGGGCCATGGAAACCTACCTAACTCCAAAATCTCATGGCGGTATCCATCCCCAATGTGTTACTTTTGGTTCTCCTTTAATTGGAAATCACATATTTTCTCATGCTACAAGGAGAGAAAATTGGTCTAACTACTTTTTCCATTTTGTGATGAGATATGACATAGTTCCAAGAATCCTCCTTGCTCCACTCTCGTCTTTTGACCAAAGATTTGAAGCAGTTTCTCAGTTCATAGATCCTAAAGACAAATCTTTAACGAGCGAATCGACTCGTCTCGGAAAAGCCACTGGAACTTCAGATTTCTACTTTCAAGTGATGTCAAATGCTGCAACTGTCACAAGGCATGCTGCTTGTAGGCTAATGGGAACAACAGAGGCAACACTTGAAACTCTTGAAAATTTTGTACCTTTAAGTCCTTACAGACCCTTTGGAACTTACATCTTCTGCACTGCAAGTAGAAATGAAGTAAAGCAAATTGTCGTGAAAAACCCTGATGCAATTCTGCAGGTCATGTTTTTCTCTGCTCAATTAAGCTCTGAGGCAGAAGTTGATGATGTTTCCGATAAAAGTCTGCGACAACATTTAAGTTATGGCACTGAACTAGGAAATATCTTGAAGCTGAATGTTGGGTACTTAGACCAACTAGAAAATCTTCCATTGTCTGAGCATACTACTTCAGGTGGTGATACTGCAGCCATTAACGCATCTTTAAATGACCTTGGCCTGGTAAGTAAACATTTGTATCCTTGTCTATGGCTTTTATGTTTTGTAACTTTCAACATTTTCGAGAATAATCATATTGAGTGACTTGGACACCGCACATTCACCCAAAACGTTTTTTAAACAATATTCACCTAAAAAACCTTAAACATTTAATTTTTGTGTGACTTTTAATTCACACTATAAGCGAATAATGCATGCAAAAACAAACTTAGAATAATGTGTTCTTATACTATGATGTTATGTGTTAATACTTTTATGTATTAGTTTGACCTAAACATAGAAGGAAATTAAATTGATGTCTTCAACACTGAACATAAAAATTGATTCGTTGAAAGATATTACTCATTTTTTTAAAGGAAGAGAAAATGGATTAGTTGAAAGATGTTACTGAAATATTAGAGTATATATGATATATGATAGTAAGTGAGATAATGAATTCATTGTAAATAATTTTAGAGAACGAGAGCAAGACTCTGCATTCAAGCAGCAGCAACATTAGAGGAACGGAAAAGGAACAACGAGAAAAGTATGGACGAAAAGATACGCTCTCTGGAGGATAAGATGAATGCACTCGACAGTTACAGAGAAATGTGGGGACATCAGAAAAAAGGTTACTACGATGCATTCAAGGATCAACTAGAAACCGATGATTTCAAAGCAAATGTGAGGAGGCTAGAACTTGCAGGAGTATGGGATGAGATAATCGAAAAGCTATTAAAGTATGAACTTCCAGAAGAATTTGAAGGGAAGAAAGAATGGATTGAGATAGGAACAAAGTTTAGAAGACTAGTTGAGCCTTTGGATATTGCAAATTACTATAGACATTCAAGGAACCGTGATGGACGTGTTTATATGGCTAAAGGTGGAAGGCCAAAAAGATACAGGTATGCACAAAGATGGTTGGAACATGATGATAAGAGTGGAGAAGGAGGTTATTCAGAATCATGCTTTTGGGCTGAGGTGGAGGATCTTTGTCATGATAATGAAAAGTCCTTCGAAGTTGTTAAGGATAGGGTTTTAAAGTTAGAGGAACAGATAAGTGATTGGAGTAAGAATGGTAAAGTTGGTAAGGATGTGTTTTTGGAGGGTTCTACTTTTGTTAAGTGGTGGAAAACACTACCAATACACCATAGGGAAGAATCATGCATTAAAGATCTCGTTGAAGTGTGACATAGGTGCTTACTTCCTCTGTCGCAAATTTTATTGCTATAGTACATGGATTGAAGTGTTAGCTCTAGTGCAGTTGTATCTTGCACTTTGTTTCGTTGATTTTCTTTTCTATATTTTGGTCGTTGAATAAATTGTGTGGTAGACATAAATATACTACTATAATTTCTTTTCATTTTGCTCAAATTTTGTTTTTACTATTCAATTTTCCTTTCCTTTAATTAAGTGTTTAAACTTAAGTGGTTAATGAGCTTCACCAAAGACATATCGTTCAAAAGAACATGAGTTTGATTCTTGGGTTAAACAATAGCCCTTACCTCCAAACTCTAGATTACAAGAGTCCTTTACATTAAAAATGGGAAGGTTAAAAAAAAAATTCTCCTTTCCTTAACGAATTTGCAAATCATTAGTTTGTAAGAGAAAAAAAAAACATTAAATTCGATATATATACTACTCCCTTCGTATCAAAATAATAGTCATTTAAAGTTTATGCAAATTTTAAAGGAAGTGATTAATTATGTTGGTTTCAGTGATGAAATTAATGTCATTTATTAAAATACTCTTATTAATTGTAGTTAGCAAAAAAGTTATGTTCGATGAAATTCAATAAATAAAGATATAATGGTAAAAAAAATGTTATATTGATATTACAAAGTGACAATTATTTTGAGAGATAGAAAAAAATACTAAAGAGACAGTAATTTTGAGACGGAGGGGCATCTCAATTCTCATTTAGGTTAGTAACTATATTATCTCGGTTTCATCTTTAGGAGAAGATAGCATTTTTTTTTTCTTTTATAGCTTCTTATAAAGATTAAGAAAAAGAAATTTTAAGGCTTTTTTTTTTTTTTAATTTTATGATGATAAGTTTAATGAACTTAAAAATTTAATTAAGTTATCTTCATAGTAACCCCAAAAAAAAGTTATCTTCATTAACTTTTGGAATTCTATCCCCACTACAACAAAACAGTTGAAAAATATTACTAAATAAAAAAAAATGTTACTATTTATACTCAATAACATTTGTAAAAATGTTAGACAAAGCCCATGTTACTAAATTGTTTTTGTAACAATTGAGAGTTTCCCCTAGTTAAATTCATAATTGTTCAAGAGATAAGGACAATCATAAAGATATTTTCCCCTAGTTAGAGATAGTAAGGACAAACTTATAGATAAACTTTTAGTTGAGCTATATTTATGCAACTATATTTATGCAAACTTTTTTTAGAAACCTTAGATAATTAGATAATAACAATTAACACCTTTTCTTTGTTTTATGCAGCATCCTTATCTAATTGAAGTTTTCTATCTTTGACTGATTTCATTAGCATTCCTTTTCATCTAGTACAATTGTCTCTGAAAATGTGAGATACTAGTTCTAATTAAATTTTAATCCATATTATTTATTATTTTTCAATGAGTTTATCGTTTGGTATTCGATTTAGAACATGATTTGAAGGCTGTCTTTGTTATGTAGCATATTGTGGTTTGAAGGCTGACTGACTTTAGTTGGTACGCAAGGATATCACACTAAGGTATTCAATATCAACTACTTGCTTTTAAGGTTTGGTTATTTGAGCATGAAAACATGTCAGTAGAATAACATAAGTTTATGTCTAAACAAGGATAAGAGTGATTGTGAATTCCTTGCTTCCTTTGCATTCATGTCACTACATATACTGTTTTTGAAATATGACTTCAAGTTTTGGCAATAATGCATCTTAAATGTGATTAATTTACTAGAACAATGTCTGGGTTACTTGGGGGAAGATTGAGAAAACAGAAGTAAAGGTGATTTTCCGCCTCCAAATCCATGATACACATGTAAGTTTTCCAAACACTACAACTTTCCCTTCATTTTTTTATTTTTTTTTGGTTTGGTAGGAATATATTCAACTACAAAGAGGGAAAAATGTAATTCCTGTAACTTCTTTTCTTTAATACTATGCTTGCAATTTCATTTTCAGTTTTTAAATTTGTGAATCTGTGACTTGAAATGCTAGCACTATTAGCTCAAGCTATTTCAGTTACAATGTAGTTTGCACATTGACTCCTTTTTACTATTTTTTTCTCTTAAATTGTGTAAGTCATTTTGTAAGTTAATTGTTCTATACATAAAGCAATGTTAAAGAAAAATTGTTGACCAGCTTGATTGATATTTCTTTGTTTCCTTGGCATCGGGTAGTGGATTCTGCAGATTTATAGTCAGCGTCCCCACTAAAGATCTCAAAAGCGAGCAGTACCCTTTGGTGTCAAGGGTTAGGAATCCACTGAATAGCTAGTAAGATAGATTGTGCAATTATTGAGAACAACAAAAACTATGCTTGAAATCCACATATTTTAAATTTTCAGGTTGATGGAAGTTACCTGTTCATCCTAGGTGTTATTCCGATCAGATTTGTCAATTAGCTCAAGAACAAGACAAGAGCATGAGAGACTGATTATGGCAATGAAAGAGGGGATAGTAACAACAATTTGGACATTTGGAAAGTTTTAGATTCAATATCATATTATTATTTTTAGGTGAGGGATAGTTTACTTTGAATAGTTAAAGTTAATTGCAAACTGTATTAATGTATTTTTAAGAGTACTTTTCTCATGAATGATATTATTATGCAGATCAAAATTTGTGTCTTTACAAATAATGAAACATAAAAAACTAAATTTAGGTTTTTTTTTAAATTAAGCTAGAGACGGAATTAAAAATTTGTCTCTGTACAAACGAAATTTAGTTTATTTAGAGACGAAATTTGGTTTATGTAGAGACAGAATATATAATTGTGACGGACATTTTCCTTTTTTCCGTCTCTAATAAGCTTAGCGACTAGCAAAATAACCGTAGATCTAATTCCGTCTCCAGCGTGCTTAGATCTAATTCCGTCTCCAGCGTGCTTAGAGACGGATTTTTTTGCCTTTTAGAGAATGATTTAGCCCGTCTCTAATTTGGATTTTTCTAGTAGTTGGCAAACCAAACTGATCTTAAAAAAAAAAAATCCTCTCTAATATTAGCAGGAATATCATCCCACCAATGCATACCAACTATAGTGTGTCTGTCGTTTGCTAAATTATGTGCGCACCCATTACCCGTCATGAAGATAGAAATCATCTTCAAAGATAAAATCTAACTTCTACTCATTTGTGATCCTTCTCTCAACCCACAAGAAGATCTCTATAGAAATTTTGATTCTTTCCTGTAATGAAATTTCTTTATCCAGGGTGTTTAGAATGTGTTTACAGCCCTAATTTTTCATCCAAAAGCTCTTTACCCTCAGCCCTTAAGGTTTACTCCTTTTTTGGTGATGTGAAACAATGAGCCTAAAATCTCTATTTATAGGGAATTTATAACTAAACTAAACTACCCTTGTTTTCAAGTCATTTTCTCCACATATAGAGCCCATTCATGCCCCTTTCTTTGAGGACTAGGGATAGACTGTCCTAAACTATGAAGCGAAGTGGAGGCATGCTGAGGTCGAGTGGAGTTGGACCAAAATCAGCTGAGGCTAATGTGAAAATTATAAGTTAATAATATTTAAAGAGAATTGTTGTTCACACATTAAAGAAGGCTAAAACACACCAGGGAATGACATAAATACCCTTCATCAATTAATTGCCGCCAGAATGCAACTCCACGGTAGTTTGATGTAAGATATTTGTACATCCTATTTTTATCAATAGTAAGTATTTTTAGTATTGTCTCCACAGGGACTAGTGCATATCATAAAACGTTCAACATCAATTATCATCTTAAGTTTAAGGTTTAATTGTTTGTTTGTTTAAAAACTAATCTAACTAATTTACATTAATAAAATAGAGTCGAGATAGGGCATATAACGATTAGGGTTAGAGTTCGTCAACCAAGTGTTACATATGTATTCGACCACATAAACGGACTCTAGCTTTTAATCGATATTATCGCATATCACTCGACAATATCATTCATGCATGTCTAAATAATGTCGTGATTTCGATTGTATCATTTAATCGACGATTTCTCAATCTATTAAACAATTCAATAGCATTAAGTTCTTGATATTTAAAGTGATTACCAAAACCTAAACCCTATGTCTAGAATAAAAGTTTTGATAGAAAATTATTCTAACCCTAGATTCAAAAGTATCTTTCCATATCATTTCAAATCACACATAAGCATAAAACAGAAGAATAATATCAATATCAAGTAAAAATTGCTAGAACCATATATTTAAGGATCAAAAAGATTACATATTGCTTGATCAAGTACCTCTAATCCCAAAAGGGTAGATTTAACTACATATTTTCATAGTAGCCTTGCAAAAATGAAAGAAAAGATGAAGATTCAAGACAAGATTCTTGATTTCTCTATCAATCTTGTGAAAATCCACTTCAATCACTCTTGCTTTGTGTTTCTCTCTCTAAAATGCCCTATCTCTCTCTCTCTCTCTCTCTCTCTCTCTCTCTCTCTCTCTCTCTCTCTCTCTCTCTCTCTCTCTCTCTCTCTCTCTCTCTCTCTCTCTCTCTCTCTCTTAAAATCATTATATCCATAAAAATGAGAGAAAAAGCCTTTTATAGGAGTCTAAAAAGTGACAACTCGCTTAACTTTCTGGAGTTTTCTCGCTACTTGCTCGCTTTCCTCTCGATGTGGCGAGTTGGCTTGTTGTGGACTCGCTCTGGCATGTTGAAGGCGTTAAAACTGAGACTTTCTACCATTTTCTCGCTGTAGGTGAGTAATGCTCATTGTGGCGAGTTGGACCTTTGCATTTTTTATGATTTCTTTGGTCCTGGCTTGCAATTTCCGGCACAATTGGGTAAAGTAAGGCAGATAAAGCATAAATGGAATTTATTCATCAAATTGTAGCTTTTCCTTAGATAACTTGCAAAACAAGTAACTAAAGTGCCTAAAATAACACGTAAAATATGTCACTTTCTAACACTTATCAAACTCTCCCCAACTTAGTTCTTTGTTTGTCCTCAAACAAAAGATTCAAAAAGGAAATTTACAAGACTTCGGACAAAGTTTTGAGCATTGCATAATAGTTCAAAGTTTAAAAATTTCTTAGATGCATGATTCAAATGTGAATGTGCGGGTAAGTATGAAGTTTCCCACTAATCTAGACATATACTATGAAGGTCAGGGAAGCAAAATAAGAAATCATGAACTCGGAAACTATGCAAACCAAAGCAATGAAGCAGATGCACAGAATTAGGTTGCAAGAACAACAGAAACAGAACAAATAATGAGAAATAGCTACGCAACTCCACAACTAGAGCAGCTCTGTAGGTGGACAAAAGAACTTGGGTGGCAAAATAAGAAAACAAAATTGCATAATATGTGCCAACCAGAACAATGAAACAAATGCTCCAAATAAAATACCAGCTCAGCAACAAAAGCAAACGATGTAGAAATGGCCTCAGCAGTGTGAGTGATGACAAGCCCTTTTCCATTTTTGATGTATCTAGACTTCATAGATAACAAGGAAATGATGTCCACTATTTTTTAAGTGAAATTTATCCAACTATTCTCATAAATTTACCATAAAAAGACGCTTCCATGATTATCTGAAACACCAATGTTAAAATATAAGGCATATAAATATTTCAAAGCATTTCTAAATACGCCCCTACTCATCAAGTACTTCTCACAAGTGAGGTTTTAAAAATCACTTCTAAATTCTCTGATAGTCTGATACGTGAATTGCTTAATCGATCATTGGTTTACAAATCATGTCAGCATAACAACAGGCACAAATCCAAATTATCAATTAAAGGGAATTTCTTTTCTTCAAGGTCATTGTTTATGCAAGAAGGAGCTAGATATGAAAAATTAAAACAGCAACATACAGACAAAAGGGAACTTCTTCTCAAGGTCGTTGTCCCTTAATTTTTATTTTCTTTCATTTGCAGATGAAATTATAAAACTTAGGGCCAAACAAGTTGCAATGTTAAACAATGCCTGATAAGAGTTTATAAAAAATGTCACAATATAAAAACATAATACGTTCACGCACCAAACCTAATAAATAGTATAAGGTGTGATAGGGTGTACAGAGAAAAACATGTTAAAGAGTCCACATCAGATAAGAGATGGCCCGCCTGACAATGTGTTTATAAGTGGGGGCAATCTTCACTAAGTAAGTTTTGTGGGTTGTGTTAGGGTCAATCACGATTTCTAATATGGTATCAGAGTCTCCACCAATATCTGTTGGACCATCTACTATCATGTTTATTGGGCCACCCACTATCCATATCCAAGAACCAAGCCCAATAATCACTACTAAAAAACAAAAATTAGTGAGGGGTATTTAGTGAGGGAAAATGTAAAATCCCTCTCTAATTCCCTCACTAAATTTTGCGACCAAGGAATTTGTGAGGAATTTCATTTTTTCCGTCACTAATTTCCCTCACTAATTTTGTTTTTTCTAGTAGTGAATGTTGTGCGTGAGGGGGGTGTTAAAGAGTCTCACATCGGTTGATATTGGGGGAAATCCTCACCTTCCAAGATTTTGTGGGGTTGTGTTAGATCCAACCACAAATTCTACGTAATAGTTCAATTCAAAATTCTATTACAATAAAAAAAGGGCCAAAGATGAGATGTAACTCAATTTTCAACTTCTCTGGTCAAGTCAACACACTATACTAGTCTACTTTGTTTTAATTTTATTTTATATACTTTCTTGTAGATTTAATAAATCTAGGTGGTCTTTTTTTTATATGAAAAAAACTAGGTGGTTGTATCATATTGTTCTCAGTTTTTTTAAAAATATCAAATATAGATTTAGCGTTTCAAAGTCTTCTCTTCCAAATCTAACTCACAAACCCGCTATTACGAGTAGGAATTTCTGGGAATTTTATAAGGAATAGATCAAGAGATGGCTCAATCACACACAGTCCTTATGCCTACTAGCT
>Ga0315914_1010125_pt1 | contig 11836 bp, 8 predicted proteins | sample MpolenodulesMG_FD_203920 | JGI IMG/M metagenome (GOLD analysis project Ga0315914, IMG submission 203920) | Medicago polymorpha root nodule microbial communities from Los Angeles, California, United States - elongated nodules | ecosystem: Host-associated > Plants > Roots > Nodule | place: USA... | reverse complement strand
GGTTTAATTTGATCAGGTATATAAAGTAGGAGAGGATCAACTCAAGAAAGATTGGCCATCATTAGAAATGAGGCATAAATCAAATCCATCGGTACCACGTATTGACAACCTTAGATTTTGGGGGGAGCAGTGGGTAAAGCATGGAACATGCTCAGTGTCGATGTTGGATCAATATGAATACTTTTCTTTGGCATTGAAACTCTACAATAGTATTAACCTAAGAGAGATGCTTCGAAAGGAAAGTATTATACCCCGTGGGACTCTTGTAGCCAGACAAGCCATTTTCGATGCTATAAGTACACATGAAATGCAAGCCAGAAATTCGATGCCAAGAGATTCAGAATCAATATTATTTATATGAAATTAGGCTTTGCTTGACTGCAAGCAAAGATCCAAAGTTCATAGATTGTAATTCTGATTACGTTGGTTGTTCTAACAAAGCTGACGTGTATTTCTAAACATTGTAAACATGATATTTAAATAAAGATGATATTTTGGTGATTTATGCCTTTATCTAATGGAAACTTTATTGCTTTCTTTTTGTAAATAAAATAGTTTAGTCCAATATTTATTTTCATTATAAGACTTTGATTTTAACAAAAAATTCTAAGATTTAGATAGAAAAGTACACATATAGCCTTATTCTTGATGATTATACATCAAAATGCCTACTAATTAGATTACCAGTTATAGCAATAAGAAGGTGATTTATAGTTTAAATTTATATTTTTTATTTGATCTTTGGTATGGAGTTTTAGTCTGATTCAGTTTTAAGCATATAGATTTTAGTCTATGTTAAATTCAATTATTTTTAAATTTTTAAGTGATTTTATTCATGCATGTCAGAACATTATAAAAAAAAAAAAATCCTCTATACAAAATTAACACAAGTTAAATTTTAACATTAACGACAAATTATACTTGCTAACTGGATTAAACTATTGATTTATGATAGTAGCCAACAACGCCTTCAATGTAGTTATTTGCAAATTCATTTAGAATAAAGTGTAATAAATAACTTGCTAGTGATTTTGGTGGAGGGAGGTTGTGTGAATTCGAGAAGGCTTAGGTGTCGAGAGAGGGAGTGGTTTGAGGAAAGTATTGAGAACTTGGTTGGAAATGACTTTAATACTTATTTTTGGACGGATACTTAGATAGGGTTGGTTCCTTTTCGGGATAGGTTTAAGAGACTCTTCGACTTGTCTATTAATAAGGATGTGTCGATGGCAGAGATGTTTTTATATTAGGGTGGGGCGTTGGAAGGGAGGCGTGGGTGTGGAGGCGCATATTGTTGGCTTGGGAGGAGGAGTTAGTAGGGAACTGTAGGAACCCTAGGTATGTTGGGTATTGGTTGATTTTATTTTCTCTATTTTGCTTTTGGATGCTATTGTTGTACTATTGTTTGGCTCTTCTTTGCACATCTTGTGATAGGGAGCTAACTATTTTCTAGTGGTAATTTATATCATTTTGTCTTGTTAAAAAAAAAATACATAAAATTTGTGATCTATTTTTAATTCGTTTTTTGAAATAACTGTCATAATACATATCTATATGTGTACCACCACCTCCTCCGGTTGTACTTTCATTTGATCATTTTATGGTGGTCACCACCATCATTTGTAAGATTAAAAATTGTATCACTTCATTGCCAATAAGCTTCACTATTCATGGTTTGGTTTATGGTCTAAGAACAAAAACTCGCCATTATGAGAATGTTACCTAAATAAAATAAAAAACTTATTTGATCGGAACAAATTATGTTATATTTTAATCTAACTTTTATAATCTTATTATTATTATTTTTTAAACAAGCCAAAATAGAATATATTAAACACCAAAAAAGTCTACCCCTCATTAGTAGGCAACCTGTTTTGAAGAACTCTGCCACGCAAACACACAAACTCTTAAAGGAACTTTCTTATGCCACACCAACTCGGGATCTACATCTGAAATGAGCACCTGGTGACTAGCAAGAAACTAATACACACCACGAACAAAGTAAACACCACTTCTATCCAAATGTCACTGGCACAAATCAATGATATCTTCCTGCAAGTGAACCAGAGAAAGCATCCTCGAGCACTCCCTAACCAACTCCACCTCCCATGCTAAGTTGTGGCGGAGCCACACATAATTGAGGGGATGCAGTTCAACTCAATTTTAGATTTTAGTTTTATATTGATTTTGTCTTTTACATTTTATCTATGGTTAAGTTACATTTTTTGTGTTTACAAGTCTCAGCTCAACTGACAAAATGCCAAAATTGTTAGGCCGGACGCCATGACGGGGGTTCGAACCCCGGTACCTTCACTTGTGTGTGTGAATTTATAATGGCTTTGCCATTTAGTCTATCTACAAAAAAAAAGTTACATTTTTGGTTCATTAAATTTTTTTTAGGTTTCACTTTAGTCCATTAACATTTTTCATTTTAGTTTGGTGTCTTAAGTTATAATCAATAGACACTTTGGTTCTTATATTTGTTTTGTTTCATTTTGGTCCGTTAAATTACAAAAGTTTACAATTTGGTGTCTTATGTTTGTATTTTAAGAGACCAAAATATAGAACCTAAGAAAGTATGGGACAAAATCTTTTTTTTTTAGGGACAAAATATTTTAACTATAGCAAGTTAAGCGACAAAAATGAAACGATAAATATTAAACGGACTAAAGTGAATCTTAAAAATCATTGGTAAAGAATTTCGTATTTTTATGTGTTTAAAGATTTGGTAGTCATTTTTTTTTTCATTTGTACGTCATTAATTATGCTAAAATTGATTGATGATTTTTTTCCACTTTCGACATTTATTTATGTAAAGGTAATTTAAATGCATAAAATAAATGTATGTAAAGGTAATTGATCTTTTGGTTAACTCGGCAGTACGTGTGTTGTGCTCTGATTCGAATATGGTTATTTTGTTGATACTAAAGATAGGCAATGCAATCTTTCAAAAAAAAAAAAAAAAGATAGGCAATGCAATCTCCCCATAGTTTAACTTAATTTGGTAGGTATATTGCATATTATATGCAGGAGCTGGAGTTCGAATATCGGACACCCTACTTCTTCAAATTTAAAATGTGTAAGCTCTATCCACTAGTCTAGTTGACAAAAAAATATATAGGTAATGCATATTTAAGCCAAAAAAAAAAAATTCTCTTGTCTTCCAAAATGTAACTTAACATAAAAAAACGTAGGTAATGCATACTGAAGTCACTTAACATAAAAACATTTATATTATTTTTTTGAAAAAAATGTAACTATAAAAATATATTTATATTTTATATTTGATCTACATGAATTTGAAATATAAGATTGAAGTAATTTAAAATATACGCATTTGGATAAAATGGCAAGAAATATCATCCTGCTTACACTGAAGAATAGAGTTTGAATCTAACTGTGGGAATGAAAATGATATTCGTTTTTTTTTTTTTCTGAACAAGAAAATGATATTCGATTAACACCAAATTTTAAGTGTAAAAGTGACATTTTATTTAAACGGCCAAACATAAACTTTAAGTATAAAAGTGTCATTTCATATTATTAAAATCGAATATCAAACGAAGAAAAAAAATCAATAATTGGTAAAATGATGATATAAAAGAGGAAATGCAGAATCCAATGTTAGTTATTGTTTCTTGACAAAATTAACGTTACTTCTTTATTTTATTTTTTTACAGAATTCATGTTACTTCTTATTTATGTTTTAAAGTGATTAAACATGTCTATAAATAAAATATAAAAATGTCTAGAAGTCTTAGCTCAACTGTCAAATAATGAAATTGTAAGTCGGACGTCATGATCCGGGTTCGAACCCGGGACCTCACAGTTATGTGTGAGTTTAATTTCATTGGATTACCACGTAAGACCAAAAAAAGAAATAATTAATATTTTTTGTTGTAAAAAAGTTAAAGACCATCTCATTCCCCTGAACTTTCTCATTAGTTTAACTACAACGTTTCGCTTACAAAGACATTCTAATTCATCATCTCTTTTGCTTGCACATTTTCGGAGATGGCAGCCAAATCTGTTGGTGAAAAAAAGGTTAGAAATCATATACCTAATGATCTTGCAATTTCTCTTCTGTCAAAACTTCCATTAAAATCTTTGAAGCGATTTGAATGTGTAAGTAAAACACGGGCTCTCTTATTTGAAAACCCTCAATTCCGCACTAATTTCATATCTATTCCCCACTCTTATTACGAGGATGCTTCTCACCTCTTATTTGAGGTTGTGGAGTCTCATGATTATTCTCCTCATTGCTCTTTCTATTCACTTTTTGGTGAGAAGTATGAGAATCAAGTCAAATTAGACTTTCCAAATCCATTTCAAGAGGAAAACCCTTTCTTTGATTTTTATACTTGTCATTTTTATGGTTGTGATACTATTACTGGAACTCTTTGCCTTACACAAGGAAAGCCACTTGTATTGTGGAACCCAGCTACCCAAGAATTTAAGGTCATTCCTCACAGCCCTATTGAGTCTGTACCACCTTACCGGGAGCTGACAATGATGGATATTCATGGGTTTGGTTATGACCATATTAAAGAAGACTTGAAGATTATTAGGTACATGCAATTTACTCCAATAAGTAGCGGACATCTTGAACGTCTTGATGTGCGATACGAAGATGTGTCATGGAACGAAATATCTTATGAACCTGAATGGGAGATTTATAGCCTAAGGTGTAACTCTTGGAGGAAACTTGATGTCAATATGCCTAAGCGTTGTTTTAGTGGTTCATGTGAACCATTGTACATTGATGGAATGTCTCATTGGTGGTCTGAAAGTGAAAATTGTGATGAACATTTTTTAGTTTCATTTGATTTGAGCAACGAGATGTTTTTTACGACAACCATACCCATAGACATACCGTTAGACATAGATACAAATTTTTATCTTGGTTTTGTGCGTAGACGATTGGTGGTGCTTAATAGATCCATTGCTTCGATCTCATGGTATTTATTAGATACAACTACTTTTCACATATCGATTTTGGGTGAGCTCGGCGTGAAGGAATCATGGATTAAACTCTTCGTTGTTGGACCACTACCCTACATTGATCGTCTTATTGGAATGGGGAAGAATGGTGATATATTCTTCAAAAAAAAAGATGGTAAACTAGTCTATTTCAGTTTAAGTACCCAGAAAGCCGAAGAAGTTGGTGTTAAAGGAGCATATTCTTATGATATTGCAATTTACAAGAAAAGTCTTCTCTCAATTGGAAGAATAAATAAGTAATTGGTTTTTCGTGTTTGCACCTTAGAGATTTATGATCGTCTTTATTAGAATTTTACTTTGTATAATAAAATGTGGTTTGTCAATCACCCATATTATAAATATCAATGAGAATTTTACTTTATGATCGATTACATGCATTGTCCTTTGTTATTTATTTATGTTGGGATGTCAAGTTTTTTGACTCTACTTTTTTTGCTTAAAATACAAGGAATATTATTGCCTTAACAATTTTATGTTCATAGTTTCATTCTCTTTATTTGCCTTTTACTGATCGAAGTGTCTCCAACTTCATGTAGAAAAAACTGATGTGGAGAACATGCATGATAATCGAATGAGCAGCATATATTTGTTTGAATTTCAATTTATTATACGTCAAATATCTATGCCACTATGTTTAAGTTTATGCTTTAATTTTTTCTTTTCTTTTATATATTTCTGTGGTTCATGAGTCAAACTGGTGCAAATCCTTCAATTGAGTTCTTTTAGAGAGTGATTTTTCCTAAACGTTGCTTTGGCTACAATTCTTGGTATGTCAGATAGTTATCAATGTCTATTTGTTTAAGGTTGTCATTTTATTCCAGCATGCATTTGTAGCATTGGTTAGTAACATTTTTTTTCTTCTTCCATATGAAGTTTTAATTTCACGAATCTGTCAGGTAAAAAGTTTTTGATAATGACTATGGATACTCTTCATAAACTTCTTATAAGATGAGGAAACTATATGGTCAATATTTGAGAAGCAATAAGATATACTCATCTGGCCTTAAGTATAAACAAAGTTTCACATATAATTTGTTTATAGTCAAATCTTATACTCCTGAGAAGTATGATGTTATACTCCTCTGAGGTTTAAGATAAATTTGTTTAAAGTTAAATGTTTTTAACAATTCAATGCATGTAATCGATTAACTGTATAATTTTTTTCTTGCGTATTGGTGCATGTTTTTTAAAAGTTGTATGTAGCAAGCTTTAGTACACATAGCAGAGACGATTGGTCTAATTTGTAAGAAAGTTACTCATATCTCTTATCGCTCTTTAAACCTACCGTGTTAGCTAAACTTTGAGATCCAAATCACCTAAACTTTCTATTATTAAAAAATAGATGCAAAGACCGAACAAATGAGATGTCATTCAAGGGCATAGGTTAGCGATTGGGAAGTTAAGGTTTGGACTGTTTGGTAGTACTGACAGATAAACATGAATTTATCACATAATGAAACTTTGAAAACATATGCATGATGATGATGAGGATGACATGCAGGATAGGAAAACTAAGCCTAAAATTGAAACAACAAAACACTTTCCCAGACTTGAAATTTAAGTTTACCTGGCCCCTTCAACAATCAACACCAATTATATTTATTGTGTCTGGTGTTAGTGTTTGTGCTTCAAAGTGTAATTGTTTTCTTCTTTTATCAACAAAACAACGATGAATAGTTCGGCACGGCCATGCTTGTGTTTACACTGATTTTTGGTAAACAATCGCTGGTTTAAAATTAATTACTTGCAAGATCAACCAATAAATCTTAAGGACATATTGTGTTTTTCATTTTCCAGAAATTTATGATTGTTCTTCAATAACATAGAAAGATTATGAAGATAAATGTCGAAACTAACTCAGTTAAATTCGTCGAATTTACTTACAAAAACGAAAAATAAAAGGGATTGCTTGAAATAAACAAGTAAATTGCAAAGATATTTAAGAAAACAAACTTAAATTGCATTGATCGAATATAAATTGGTACACATGTTCATACATTGCAACTTGTGACTCGTTTCTCTCTTAAATGCGGATAGTTTGAGTGTAAGTTTTGTGTATGATTGAATTGTTACCACTTTTCCTTATGAAAAACTCCAATTTATACTAATTGAAATAACTACCTACATCAAGATTTGAAACTACAACTGCTAAAAACGGACAACAAAAGTCTGTTCGATTTAAAATTCAAACAATTATGCCTTAGAAATATTCGTTGCTTGACCTTATCCAAAAACGAACTGCTCTTTAATATTCTCCCGCTTTATCGAACTGAAATCCACACTTCGAGTATTTCCAGCAAGTCCAACCTTCGATCAAATATCTAGATAAAAAAAACATATCGTTTCTTTCGATTTTATAAGGTCAACCTTAGTTTGACTACATTTAAGATAGCCTTAAAATTATAGGCTAACAGCTTGTTACCGATCGACTTGAGAAACTTAGTATAGGCGCAGTCTCTAGCATTCTCAAAGGTTATGTAGGGATTAGCATTTTAGTATATACATTACTATTGTTTCTAGCAGTTGGAGTTTCTATTTGTTTAATTTTGATGTACTTCATTAGACCTTGTGCTCCTCCTTCATGGGAAGACTCTTCGGTACATATCCATTTTATTTTCACACAAGCTTCGAGCCACATATGTTGTTATGACCACAATACTCTAAGCAACATTGTTTCAATTAATGATGATGTTTCCTCCATCTATCTTAGTTTCCATAATGATTATACTTCTGATATTGCAATTCCTTTGAAGTTTGAAAATGACTCTATTTCCTGACCTTCAAAGAAACAATGTTCCACTAATTGGAAATGATGTTTCAGTTTCAACACAAACAAGTCCATTGATTACATCACCCTTATCTTCAACTGCATATATTGAAAGTTTTCATGAAAATGAGGATGCTTCTTCTTCAGATGTTGAGATGTTAATTGAAGAAGGGGAAGGGGCAGTGAGGAAGAAAAGGAGACCAAAAAGAGGAGATGATTTTGAGTTCAAAGAAGCTTTAGTTAAGGCTGATTTTTGGCTACTTTGGTTTGCTTATTCATTAGGGGTTGGTTCTCAATAATTTGGATCAAATTGGAGTTGCTTTGGGTGTTGAAGATACAACCATATTGTTGTCAGTCTTCGGCTTTTGCAATTTTATCGGTCGTCTAGGTGCTGGTGCTGTCTCTGAACACTTTGTTAGGTCTTTCTATTTAAAAAGTCATAGACTATACAATTTATGATTGTTTTTTTTAATTAGCATTAAGCAGTTTTAACTTTTCTGCTTAATTTCATTGTGGGTCTCCTAAGCTTGTATTTATAGTCGTTTTATCCTCCTCACTTTGAAATGGTTAGAATAGAAAATCTGGCTCTACAGTAAGCAGATAATTAAACAAAGAAGAACATAATGATTGATCAGAGTTTGGTATGTCAATTGTGCTTACATCTCTGAAAACAAAATGGTTGATGTATAGTTTCCTATTATGCCATGCTTAGGGTCACATAAAATATTTTTTTAAAAATACTATATTCTAGCTTACAAGTTTACCTCTTAATTATACTGTAGACGTGCTTTGCCCCTCGCACCACAACCCCGTTTAGTCGTTACCCAACAAATGAATAATAGGTCAAGCCTAAAAGGTAGACTCGCTTTGGTGTCGGTGTTTGGGTTTCATAGCTTCCCAGACAATCCTTTCTTCATTATGAACTAAATCATCAAATTGTTGTGATGTTAGCTTTTTGCCATAATTTGAAATTGTGCTGATGCAGTTGTAATTATCTTATATACTTGGCGTGGACATAAAGTGATGAGGTTATGATCATGACAGGTTGAAAACAATACCTAGAACATTTTGGATGACAATTACACAAGTAATTATGATCATAGCATTTTTGCTTTATGCTTCAGCTCTAGACGACACTCTATAATTGTTCCAACTGTTCCTGATGCAAGGAAATCCAATTAGTAGCAGCATAAATTGATCAATGCTTAGACTAACAATTTCCCATGAAGTTATGTTTTTCAGTATGTATGGTTCTTACGAGTTTCACATACATGGCAAGCCTTACAAGTACTTTACAAGTATTAACACAATAAAGATCATGTAAACAACATGTATCTATCCCAGGGGTCTTTCATTAAGTTCATTTATCAAGAAAGAAAATTATTCAAGTCGTGAGATGCAGTAAATAGTAAACCTATAAATTATAATTTACCAAATAAGTATTAGAACCATGCCATCTCCAATTCAATTATATTATCCATTCTTGTTAGTTTCTTTAATGTTGGGTTGGATGCTCACTCTCTAATTGCAACTCCACAGTTGCCAACACCATTTTTTCCGGTTGATCCACAACCTTTAAGGTCCACATCGCCTTCTCAATCACCACCACCACCACCTCCGGTTGTAACAAGGCCACCAGCATTTCGTAAGGATGCATACTATAATGGTAAACATTAATGTATCACTTCACTGCCAATAAACTTCACCCTTCATCGTTTATACTTTATAGGGTTGACAATGAATCAAGCCAATTTTAACAATGTTCGGAATTCAACTCGATAATTAACTCATTGAACATAGTTCAATAATGAGTTGAATAGAGCTGAAAACGATGTTCGTTAACTAAATGAGCTGAACTTGAATTACATATAATTTGACTCGTTTAATTCATAAGTTGACTTGATTATATGTATATGTGTGTGCACGTGCACGTGCAAGCGTGTGCGTGCGCGTGTGTGTGGAATTACATATACTAATTTTACCGTGTTTTTTTGTATTATTGTTTTTGGTTCTTTATAGTTTACTTTATGTTTAGTTTCTATATTTATGTATGTACAAATTTTGTATTTGTGTTTGTCCTTTAAATGATATATGCTTGTGATAGCTTTAGTCTTCACTTCCGATATGAAATCATTACTTGATCAAAAGTAATGATTTATATTTTATCCTTTTTAAATTTTGTCTTGAAACTAAATTAGTCATTGTTATTTTATCTAATGTTGTTGGGTTGCATGCTCACTCTCTAATTGCAACTTCACAGTTGCCAACAACATTTCTTCCCGTTCATCCAATTGAAACCTCAAGGAAGAAGCAAGTTAAGGTCTCCACCGCCTCCTCAACCACCACCACCACCACCTCCAGCTGTTCCATTTGATCATTTTTTGCTAGTTCTATCGCGGCCTCCCGTGTTTTGTAAGGAACTATATTCTAGATATTAAAAAAAACATGTATTACTCCACTGCCAATAAACTTTACCCTCCACGGTTTATGGCCTAACAACAAGGGCAACTCTGAGCAAGAAGACTATGATACCAAAAAAACTATACCCTTTTAATGTGAACACCGTGAGTTTTTTTTAAGATAACGAACAAAGTAAGTTATATTTTAGTGTAAATATTATTGTTGTTGTTCTTATCATCATTTTACCATGATCTATACAAAATGTAATTTATATTTGTTTTATTTGATCAGGTAGCTAAAGTAGGAGAGAATCAACTCAACAAAGATTGGCCATCATTAGAAGAGAAGACTAAAAACGTTCCACGTCGTGTTGACAACCTTCCATTTTGGAGTGAACAATGGAAAATGCACGGGACATGCTCAATGTCCATGTTGGATCAGTTTCAATACTTTTCTAAAGCTTTGAAAATCTACAATGACATTAACGTAAGAAATATGCTTCAAAAGGAGAATGTCATGCCCCCTGGGACTTCTGTACCTAAACAAGTCTTACAAGACCAAATGAAACTCAAGCCACAGATTCGATTCCATGAGATTCAGAATCAAAGTTATTTATATGGAATAAGATTTTGCTTGACTGCAAGCAAAGATCCAAAGTTTATATATTGTACTTTTGAATACGTTGTTTGCGCCTCTGCTGTTTTGTTCTTGGTTTTTGGCTTGTTCTTGTTTGATGCAGGGGTATGCTTGGTGCTATTGCAAGTATATTTCGGCATCATTGCTTGATGCCATTTGTTTGGGAGTTTTTTCTTTGGGTGTTAGATGTTCCGTATATACGGCATCCAATTGTATTTTTTCCCTTTTTCTGCAAGTTTGTTGTGCGTCTTGCACTCTCTCGACGAGAATAAATTTAACCATTTCAAAAAAAAAAAAAAAAGTTAAAATGTATGGCACAGGCGATCAATAATGAGAATTATGATATTTAAATAAAGATTGTGGTGATCTATGCCTTAAGTCTAATGGAAATTTATATAGCCTTCTTTTTTTCTTTTTTAGGTGATATCGCTTTCTTTTTGTAAGTAAATTGATTTAGAACAATTTTTATTTTTACAATTTGATCGTAAAAGAACCATACTTTTCTCTTTTTCAGTCCTATGATTAGATATAAATTTGACGAGGACTTTTAGAGTGACGACGAAGGTTAAGATTCAAACAAATGCTTTTTTTTTTTTTTGTAGTGGCCGGAGTTTGAACACCGGACCTTGCATATTTTATGCATTATTCCAACCAACTGAGTTAAGCTCACGAGGACCAAACAATTGCTTTTATCCAAATTTGATGGGTTTAATGATAAAGAGATTTGCTTGAATAATGTTACTTTAAGGCAATGTGCATATATTAGTTTTTAGTAGAGAAAATACTTGCTTGAGCACAAGGGTTTCAACAGTAAATTTGAGCATATATACATAATTGAAAAAATATAGAAAGAGAAAATCATTAAATAATATTTATTTTTTAAATAATTAAATAAAATATACTTTTGTGTGTGAGTGTCTAAATGATGTGTTTAAAAGCTTGTGTTTAGTAGCAAAGAGAAAGTCTTACAAGATCACAAAGTTTAAGCACAACCTAGATTAAGTGGTGTGTCCAAATACTTGTGACCACCTAGGA
>Ga0315914_1010124_pt1 | contig 11836 bp, 7 predicted proteins | sample MpolenodulesMG_FD_203920 | JGI IMG/M metagenome (GOLD analysis project Ga0315914, IMG submission 203920) | Medicago polymorpha root nodule microbial communities from Los Angeles, California, United States - elongated nodules | ecosystem: Host-associated > Plants > Roots > Nodule | place: USA... | reverse complement strand
CCAACAAGATTAAATCATTTCGGTCTAGTAGAGTATTTCAAAATGTAAACATTTTTGTTTAAGAATTAAGTATGTTTTTGGTCTCTATTAACATACAAATTTTTCGTTTTAGTCCCTTTAAAGTTTTCATGTTGACTTAAGTGTTGTAGTGCTTGCAAATACCCTCAATATGGATCATGAAGGTTGCTGCTCGACAAAAGGTTATCATTAGGATCTCTTGAGGTCATAAATTAAGTGTTTGCTAATTTGATATAAAAATATCGACCTTTATTTTAACTCTGAAGCTAGGTTGGATGCCTCGTATAAGACCAACAAGATTAAATCATTTCGGTCTAGTAGAGTATTTCAAAATGTAAACATTTTTGTTTAAGAATTAAGTATGTTTTTGGTCTCTATTAACATACAAATTTTTCGTTTTAGTCCCTTTAAAGTTTTTCTTAAACTTTTAATCTCATTTTTCTTTTTCATCATCACATTTGGTTCAAACTTTTAACTCAACTCATGTGTAGCCTTCATTTTTTTGAATGAATTTTTTTAGAAATGTTTAGAATATCATAAGAATCTCTCCTTTTTTTTTTAACAAAATATGAATTAAATATATATTTTTTATGTTTTTGACACTTAAAAATTCATATTTAAATTAATTCATGGTTTGTTAAAAAATTCTAATTTTTTCAGGAGACATTGTTATAATATTCTGAATATTCCTATAAAATTTAATAAAAATGTGAAGGTAAAACTTGAGTTAACAAAGTAACAAGCAAAATTGTGATTGTAAACTTTTGGAAGATTAAAAAGTCGAAAATATTTAACCCTTTTTTTAATTAGTTAAAATGTATTATTGAAACAAATAAAAATAATAATAGAAGCATGAGCTGTTTCGACTACTCCCCATTTCCAAGTTCTGCCCAGTTAGCTATTATATTCATTCGCTTCTAAACGCCAGAACAGGTTTATACGAGGAGGATTCGAATTTTAAAAAATAATAAAAATAATGAACCTGACGTGAATCGAACACGCAACCTTCTGATCTGGAGTCAGACGCGCTACCATTGCGCCACAGATCCACATGTTGATATGTTATGGAGTTAATATTTATAACACTTACTATCATTTTCTTCTCCATACTTCTTTGAGGCTGAAGCTACGTGCTTGGTTACATGACTGAAGATTATTTGAATGCTTCATCTACCTTGGATATAGATTCATTATCACAAGCTTAACATAATATCTTGAAACATTGAACATTGAGAAGCATGTTTTGTACCTTATCCCAAATAAATGTTGTTTTAATCAGCTGCCTATACACTACCAAAAAAAAAATCAGCTGTCTATGCCATTTCAACGACCATATATGTAACAGTGTCATATATACAATTAATTGGAAGTGCCATGTATAATATATTTTGCATCACTTGTGACTCTGCTTTGTATTCTTTATCAGTGCTTAAACTCCAACTCTATGGGTATTTCTGTCTTACAACATTCTTTTTTCTTTTATACCTACAGAGAAGAGATGATCCAATTCCATGTAAAATCCGAGAGTGTGTATGGATTTGGATAATGGATTATTTTGAAGTAATTTAACTTTTTTTTTTTAAAGATAAAATATAAACCTTACAAAGACGCTTCAGCACAAGAAGTGCCGAAACGCCTTAAAAAGAATAAAGTAATTATAAACCATCAGTAGCAACGAGTGTCAAAACGCCACAAAGTTTGGAAGAGAAACTACAAAATTACATCTAGACAAAATAAAGAATTTAGTCTCCAAAATTGATGGTCAAAATCGAAGGTGACGTATGTCAATTTCAACCACCAAAAAGACTGACGCTTCATCCTTTCACTTAACGCTTGTAACCTCTCCTTTGGAAAATTTGCTTGTTACGCTCTTTCCAAATTACCCTGACAGCAGATAGCCAAATAATATTGAGAGATAGCTGAGTTTTGTTCGTAAATCCCCTTAAGCCGCCAAATTGATGAAGATGATTGACAAGTGAGCCATGAAAAACTGAGCCAACCAACAATAACCGACCACAAACCATCAAAAAAAGCACAATTAATAAACAAGTGATCTCGGGTCTCATTGGCACCACAAATCACAACGCAACCTTGGTCATTATTGGATAAACACGCATTTGAACTAGCTTGTCCTTTGTAGGAACCCGGTTAAGAAACAGACCCCAAGCAAAAATCGAGACTTTAAGGGGAACCGCTTTTAACCACAAGAATTGAATATCATTTCATTGGTTATTCTCATTCACATATGTCAAGTAAGAATAAATGGAACTAACATTATAACAATTAGAAGCATGTAAACTCCACACCCATCTATCCTATATTAGACCCTGTCACAACCTAAGTATCTAATCGAGGGTTGCGCTACTACAGAAATAAACTAAATTCCTAATAAAACTTAATAGCAAACAAAAAAATAAATAAAATATAAACGACATTAAATTAAATAAATATTCAACAAAATAAATAGAGGTTCATCTTAGAACTCTAACCTAAAAAGATTTAGTTACACATGGTAACTAAACACAAATTACTAAAAATAAAAACATACCCTAAAAAAATAAGGAGAAGATATAACTCCTCCGAAGCTCTAGAATTGCCTTCCGCTTGAACTGCTCTAGTTCCAAACGAGAAATTATGAATGAGAAAAGTTGGTATTTATAGTGAGAGTTTCTATATGAGTTTGGGTTAAAAACACAAGCATTTAAACGGCCTAAAAATTGATTTGGCTTTGTGGTATTTGGGTTCTTTGGAATGAAAGAAACCAAAGATTGTTTGCTAACACAGCAAGAACAACAGTGCAATTACTTGAGAAGGTTAAGATTACATCTCTCAAATGGTTGAAAGCAAAAAAATGTGTGCTTTCCTTTAGGTTATCATATGTGGTGGCAACGTCCCTTTGTTTGTTTGGGGATTAGCTGATTTGCTCTTTTTTTTTCCTTTTCTGTTTTGATTGGAACTTTGTTGTAACATTGTTTTGTTTCCTTTGACACTTCTTGTGCTAGGGGTACAAAATTTTTGTTAATATATCTCATTTTGGCTTGTTAAAAAAAAAACACGTTCTCTTTTCTATACCACCCAAATACACTATATTATACGATGTAGAGATATGTATACAATGCATATTTTATTTGACCGTATATTGAGAACTTAGGATCTATTTTTTTTTTTACTCAAGAGAATTTACGAACTTATATTAAAAAAATGATAAAGTCAAAGTTAAGAGGGTTGTTGATAATAATTTGTGGCCAATTTTATGATGGACATACAAAATAAGTCTTTTAACATGCATAAATTTGTTTCCATCATGGAATAAGTAAGTCTTACCATTAAATCAAATATAATATGATGTAATTTGGTAGAAAAATAAATTTGTGAATGGTACACAACTAATTTAGTTGTGAACAGTGAACAAAACCAATAATTTATATTTTAGAACAAGATAATCTTTAGTTCATAGCACCGAATTATTACGTGAAATTTCTTAACATGTTTATGCAAATTTAATATATAATATTGCCATTATGTCATTTTTTTTTGGGATAATAATGATATATGTATAAGGTTTTCACCGCCGTTAACCGTGACTAATCTCTATCGAAAATTTGTAAGATACACATAATAAATTATTCCCTCTGAGTCGGACTTTCTCTATATATAAGAGCAATATTTCACTTGTTTATGAGACTCAGATCCCTTGCCACTTAAATCAATATTTTGTTGATTCATTCTTTTATTAATGCTACGTGAGACTTCTGCAAGTTGTAAAATAATGCAAAGATTAAAAACAATAATTTATGTGAAGGAAGTATAAAAGATTAACGGGGTTCTTTCACCATGTTACACATGCCTTTAAAAAATGTAAACCCCACTTTGATATTTTGAGAGACTTTTGTGTTTAGAATTTTTCCAAATTAACAAAGGAGTATTGTCATTTCTTTTTTGGTCGGACTCATTTATGGGGATCATCAAGTGGCAAAGCTTCTATGATGAGTATGAAATGAATATCATGATATTCCAAACACACAAAAAATGAAAATCATGATGGAGGAAAAAGTTGTTTTGTTTTAGTTTGTTACTTTGTTGACTTGACTTAGGTTTCGTTCTCATTAATTTGTCATTATCTTGATAGAGAGACAAACACAAAATAACGAACGAGACTGCACATCGGATCACTATCCTCACGTCATTGCATTTGCAACACTCCATCGAATCTAAGTAATTTCACAAGTCTTTGGGGTCAATTTCGACAATGCACCAGATTTAGGCTATTCCTTTATAATTTCACACTAAAAATGAATTATGACAAGTTATTTTTTTATCTTTAGTTGTATGTCCCCATTCCTTCATTAAACAACATCTGTTTAAGGAAGAAATACAATTTTTTTGGATTCATTATTTGTCTCATTTCATAAAAACTATTTGAAATTACTACTGCGTTATTTATTTATCATTTTTTTTTTGTTTTATTCCCACCTTTTTACAAACAAATATTATTGAGATAATTTATCAGGACAAAGTCTTCTTTTAAAGACACTTGTCAATAAATTGAAGAATAGTTTGGATAAAATGAAACAAAATGTATACAATTTTATTGCTTTTAACTAAATTAACCAATTCCTAGGTGAGAGTAATTTAGTTGAGGAACTCTTACAGCACCTCTAAGAAGAAGTTTTTTAGTTTAGACATTAAATTTTTTAACCCATTTTCCGGTAGTTTGCCATTGCAAACTGAAATCCTCCTGTGAGTTGCCACATTCCGTAAGCAAGTCATTCTTAGAGTAGGGAGAGTGTCAATAATGAAGAAAAAGAGGAGAAACATTAGATGTAGAGAATAGAGAGATTGTTGAATATGGATTATACAACCTTAAATTGCATTGGAGATGAGATGTATTATTTTATTTTGTGTTAACCTTCCAATTTTATGGGAAAAGACTCATGGTAATTGGAAGTTCAACCGCGTGGTAAATATAATTTTGTCAATAATTGTTCCACTCAAAAATCAAATTCAGATTCTTTCGAACAATTTGTTATTTATTAAAATGTATTAATCACTTAAACTCAATCACTGATGAGATGTAGTACTTATTAAATATGAGTCGGCATGCAAAAATCTAACTAAAAATGGGTGAAACAAGTAACAACAATGAAAAGTTCATTATTGAAGTTGCTCTTCTATTTTGAGAAAGAGGAAGCAGCGATGTATATATATTTGACAAAAGGAATAATATATTATTCCATTTAAGGCTTGTTTGCGAGTTTGGAGGGGAGGGGAAGGGAAGGCTTTGAGGGGTGGAAAACATGAGGAAAAATGAAGAAATCTTTCAAAAAATTTAAAAGAGTAGTTTACTAGAGAATGATAAATTAATGCATATGATTACTATATTTTTAATTTTAAAAATAATATAACAATATAGATTAAATATGAAGAATTCATATAAACCCTTCAAACCCCCCAAAACGCTTCTCCAATAAAAAAATTTAGTTTCCCCAAACAAGGAGGGTTTAATATTACGAAGAAAAGTTAACCGCCAAAGCCCTCCCCTCCCATTTTCCTCTGTTTCTTCCACTTGCTCATTCTTTTTTCCCAAGCCTTCCCATCCCTTCTCCTCCAAACTTGCAAACAAAGCTTAAAAATCTCTCCCGCCGTCCCATATTATACACATAATTATGATATTATATGTGTGTACCATTCTCAATTTTATTATATATTATACGGTGCATTAATTTTAATAATTAACACTGTTTTTATAAAGTTGTTAGACTTTTAATTTATTTACATTCTTTTTAAACCAAACAAAAAAACTCAAAGTGACATTTAATATCTAATTGATGGGGTCACTGTTGATGTAGTAGACTTTTTTTTTGGACAAATTAGAAGACTTTAAGACGCATAGATAAGGGGAAAATATTTACAAATATAAAAGTTACATACGTGAAAGAGAGGAGAAAATTGCAGGCATAGCATAGCATAGGTTTAGTTTTATCTTTCTTTCATCTATCATAAAGCGTGGACTTTATGCTGAAATTGAGAATTCAGATCAAAAGAGAACCATCTGTGACACAAAACAAACAAGTTTGAAAGAGTTTTACTTGTTTAGTTCATTTTCATTCATTTGGCTTTGGTTTGTCATAAATAATCAATTAAGTTGTGAATGGTTGGAGGTGGAAATGGAGAGTGGCCTTCAGGTGGGGGGTTTAGTCCAGGTCCCATGACTTTGCTTTCCAACTTGTTTGGTGACAACGATGATATCAAGTCTTTCTCGGAGCTCCTCGCCGGCGACACGTTGGATGTGGAGCATGGAGGAGGAGGAGGAAGAAGTGGTGGTGGCTTGTCACCGTTGGCCATGTTCACTGCTCCACCACAGGTAATATACTTCAACTCATTCTTAACTATTGCTTGTCTTTGTTTCATTTTTTGGTTCCATGGAGTCAAGTCAACGATAATCCATCACAATACATGACCCCTAAGCCTTCTATCTCATTCTCTAAATATAGGACTAATTTTAAAACTCAGCAACTTTTCTGTCAAGAAAGAAAATACAATCAAGAATTTTTTCAAGAAATTTGTTAGTAGCATTATTAAGTTTATTTTGGTTTTTTAAGTTAATAATTTAGGAGCATATTGGTTTTTTAAGTTTATTTTTCAAGACATATATTACTAATTTATATATTTTTTATTATAATATTAATTTCTCCTTAAAAAAAAGAGGTAATTAAGAGTTATTTAATTAATAAAAAATTACGTAAAAAGTACGAATAATTCTTGTGTGGACACACATGTTTGGACATCTTATTTGGACGCACACACTAAAAAGAAATATAGTAGGAAAAATAATTAAATAATATATGTTTTCAAATAATTAAATGATATGTATTTTTTGTGTGCCTCATGTATTCATAAATAATTACTCAAAAGCAATAGTACTTGCTTTATGCAATTATAATCATGCTAAAGAAAGTACTTATTTTTTGTAATACAAAAGAAATTAAGCAGTTAATCTCAAGTTTCATTTTGGAGTCTAAAAAAATGATCAAGTGCTTTCTGGTTGTTATATATTAGTACTCCCTTCGGTCTCATTTATAAGCAAATTTTAACTTTTTAGATTTATTGAATAAATGATGTATGTGGTCTATATTTATTCAATGAACTTAAAAAGTAAAAATTTGCTTATAAATGAGATAAGGCATGGACATTTATTAGCTGAGTTAGGAGTTATCATTATTTGGTGAAAGACTGAAAGTTGTGAATTGTGACTGCACGTTTGATTTGAATTGGAAAAACAAACAAGGATGATTGAAAACACAATATCAAAACATACCTTGCAAGTTTTGATTGAATTAAATTAAGTGATGCAGCAAAATTCAACCACTATTTATTTAGTTGGTTAACATAATCACTCTGAATTTGAATTGAAGTATTTTTGTTTCCTTATTCTCCCAACAGCAAGCACTAGCACAAGCCTACTCAAATGCTCAAATCCAATCAGAACATCCATTTTCTGCATCATTAGTACCCAACAGTACCTCATTGTCACAAGTTCCATCAATAACATTCAATAACATTGCACAACAACTGATACCAAACTCTGTTGAGTATTCTTCTAACTCAGAACAAAGATTACAGAAGTCTTCTTCTGTGAATGTTGACAAGGCTAATGACGACGGCTACAACTGGAGGAAGTATGGACAGAAACAAGTGAAAGGTTGCGAGTTTCCTCGAAGTTATTACAAGTGCACACATCCAAGCTGTCTTGTGACGAAAAAAGTTGAACGTGATCCTATTGATGGTCATGTAACTGCAATTATTTATAAAGGAGAACACATTCATCAACGCCCTCGTCCTAGCAAGCTCACAAACGACAATTCAAGCGTGCAACAAGTTTTGTCTGGAACAAGTGACAGCGAGGAAGAAGGAGATCATGAAACTGAAGTAGATGATGAACCTGGTCTCAAGAGAAGGTAAGGCTTAGATTCAAAAAACTGTTCGTGTTGCGATTAATCTTTTAGTTGAGATTAATTTTAATGCACCATTCATGTAATTTTTTTTTTAAACTGTCGATCAATCACAAACCATCATTTGTATGACTTTTAAGGTAGATATGATTAAAGTTAAATATTTTTAATGACCAAACGGTTATGATTGAGTGATAGTATAAAATGTATTTACACTATCAACATATATCAATCAAATAATGCATTTAGTTTTATGTGATGATGTTAGGAGTTTTATGATTCTGCAGAAAAACAGAAGCCAAACTCCTGAATTCAACCCTTTCACATAGGACTGTCTCAAAGCCTAAAATCATTGTGCAAACAACAAGTGATGTGGATCTCTTGGAGGATGGTTATAGATGGCGCAAATATGGGCAGAAAGTTGTCAAAGGCAACCCATATCCAAGGTGATTACATATTTACATCTACTTAGTTATGTAGGGTCGAACAATTTAGTCTCTGAAGCTGTATCACTAATTTACTTGAGCAACAGAGATGTATCACATATTGCGTCTGAAGTTGTAGGAGTCGAGCAATTTAATTTAGTCTTTGGAATTAACAAAACTTTGAAATGATTCCTGAAATTGATAATCTTTCGATAGTATTAGTCCATAATCGGGACAATTTTAGTGACTAAACTCAATAATTTCAACGACTAAATAAAATGTTGGTTCACTCTAATTTGTCGATGACTATTATGGTCGTCTATAAGAGCTTTCGAAAAGTTGGTTCCCAAGGAAATGCTGAAGTATATTCATCATACTCATTATGCTACATAGTGAATATGAATTACAATATACTTATAGCACACAGACTTGAGATCCATGTTCTAGAAAAGATAGTGATGTGCATTCTTGTATCATAATGTAGGAGCTATTACAAATGCACAACTCCGGGTTGCAATGTTCGGAAGCATGTTGAAAGGGTTTCAACGGATCCAAAAGCTGTATTGACAACATATGAAGGAAAACATAATCATGATGTACCAGCAGCTAAGACTAACAGTCATAACCTTGCTAGCAATAATAGTGCATCACTACTAAAATCACAAAATGCCATACCTGAAATGCAGAATTTCAACAGAAGGGGTCAATATCAGCCTTCAGCAGTGGCACATCTAAGATTGAAGGAAGAGCATATATAAATATAATGTAGTTTTCATATTTTATACAAGATTGGAAGCATGTGTTACAACTCACAAGTAATAAAGTTCGATGCTTTTTTGTTTTTGAATGTGAGGCCAAAGTTTTGACCAAGGCCTATTAGTCCAATTTCTGGTATACGAAAAGCAGCATTAGAGATTATATGTGTGAGTGGTTAGTTCTACGTGTCTAAAAACAAGTGATATATACAAGAAATTTGATTCATATATCTAATATTTCCTAAGTCTCAAAATAATTGTCTCTTAAATTTTGTTTTCTATCTCAAAATAATTGTCACTCTAAAACAGTGACGCATGCACCACCCAGCTAGGCTGGGCTGTAGCCCAGGCTCTGCTGCTGCTTGCTTTGTAAAAGCCCAGCCCAATGCCATTTTTCCTACTTAAAAAAAAAAAGACAGAATTTAGTGTTTTGTTTCTATTTTTTCAGCGCGTATACTCTTCTCCTTTTCTACGACAACAAGATCAACAATGTGTGGTTGAATGACTTGATGATATGTTACACCGAGCGAGAGATATTCAAGTCGTTTGATGATGTTGATATTATTCGAACATTCACTCAAAAGAGATCGCGGAAAGGGCATTTACCTCCTAATTTTATTTAGCACGCTATTGGCAGATTATATTTCATCTTTCTTATTTAAAATTGTACTTTTGTTGAAAAAATGACAAACCTCTTTTATTTCGATTTATGACTATTTATATATATTATGTCACATATGAATTTGCGATAAAAATTTTGCCCAGACTCTACAAAATTCCTGGCTCCGCCACTGCTTTAGAATATCAATACAACATTTATTAATTTTTTCCACTATTATATCTTTATTTATTAAATTCATCCAACTTAACTACTTCACTAACTACAATTAATGAGAGTATTTTAGTAAATGATATTACCTTCGTCTCTAATTATAAGATCTTTTTGAGTTTTTTCTTTCTCTCTTTTTATAAGACTCTTTTCAAATTTGAAAGTGCATTAATTATTTCTTCACCAATATACCCATATTTATGTTATATATTTTTCTTCAATAATACTCTTGGAAATATTAACAAACTCTCTCTCCTAAAGGGTAAATTCGTAAAACAATAACACTTGTCAACAAAATTAATACAAGTAATCAACTTTCTTGGTTCCCGTGCTTTTTCACAAAAAAGTCCTATATTTATGGGCGGATGTAGTACTATTTTATTATTGAAATTAGCATAATTATCATTTTCTTAAAAATCATACAGAAACGATAAACGACTGTTATTTTGAGACAGATGAAGTTCTTTATAGTTTTTTTTTTGGAGAAAATGTATTTGTCTCTTAGGTACCGGTCACCAAAATATGAGAGTCCAAAAACAATCATACGTCCAAAAACAATCATTTCATATTTATTAAGAAAAATATATAAGTGAAATAGATAGAAAAATAGTTTTGAATGTCCTTATCAACAAGTGAAAATATTGAATTGAAAATGATGAAATTAGTAATAACTAAAGTGTTGTATAATTAGAAGAAAGATAATTAGTGTTACATTGAAAAATGAAATTCGTCATTTATATTAGAACACTTTTTTCTTTTATGAATGAACCACTTATTCTAAGACGGATCAAGTAATATAATCTCTTTTCTTTTCGAAAGATTGCGAGTTTCAAAATTTGCATCGGACGCTGAAGACTTTTCTCACTTGTTGAACGGAGCTTGTTTTTTGGTCTTAATTTTTGCATGATTTTGGACTGTTTTTATTTTTGTTTTTTCGAGAATGCACAATCTAGCTTATATTTTTCTTCAAGTTAATTACTCCCCATTCCAAAATATTGACTAGTTGATTGTTTAACACATTGTTAATATACACATTTGATATTGTACAAAAAAAAAAATACATTTGATATTTAATATATTTAATTATTTATTAGTAAAAATTATAAAAAGTGGATATTTTAAAAATATCGACTGCATTATAGTTTCTACCGTTCAAATTTACTCTATTCTAAATCAAGGTTTTAACGAGATTTGTTTAAGAATTAATTTGTGAAAATAATTGAAAGTTGAAACTATGAATAGTAAGATTGTTGAGACTAGACTTCATCATCGGCTACTCTTTCAATGTGTCATTTTGATTGATCATTTACTTTCTAAAATTTAATTATATCTGCACATATATTTCATCATATGTTTCCATATCTGACAAACGACACAAAATCTGTTGTATCAATTGACTTCTGATGCAAAACAAAATAGTCAATTGATTCAATGACATGTGATCAGATAAATTATGTGAATGCAAACCTAACAATACGTCTATGCATTAATATCTACACATGATTTAATTGAGATCCCTTAAAAAAATAAACAATATCTCACACTTTTTAAATCAAAATATCATTTTTAAATTGTACGTTGAAAAAAACATCAAGAACAAAATTGAATCAAAGATATAATGAACAATAGATTGTATACAAACTAACTAAATCTAATTCCAACACAAAGAGAAAGTTAGTCACCCATGAGCTTAGTAAGTAATACAAAGATGAAGAATCTGGAGGGAGAACAAATCAAATTCTTTAATCCAAGCTCTAAATGCTCTCCAATGGTGAAAAAGTGGTGTGATCATTACTTGATTAAAAGTAACATCTTATATATATAAGATGTTACTTTTAATCAAGTAATGATCACACC
>Ga0315914_1010122_pt1 | contig 11838 bp, 11 predicted proteins | sample MpolenodulesMG_FD_203920 | JGI IMG/M metagenome (GOLD analysis project Ga0315914, IMG submission 203920) | Medicago polymorpha root nodule microbial communities from Los Angeles, California, United States - elongated nodules | ecosystem: Host-associated > Plants > Roots > Nodule | place: USA... | reverse complement strand
ACTTTATTAATAGAAAATTTTACTCTATTATTTAAGTATTTTACGAAGTGTAGCATTCCGTATACGTTGTAATACTCTGATTTACATGTATGATTTACATTGTTGGGAATACGGGGTGTTACACAAATCACACGATTCACTCAAAAAGATGGGGAATCTCTTTGCAATGCGTGGGTGCGTTTCAAAGAAATGCTTAGGCTTTACCCCCATCATGGTTTAGAGAAATGGCTACTTATCCATACTTTCTTTAATGGTCTTTTATATACCACAAAAGTATATGTTGATGCAGCTGCAGGTGGAGCTTTGATGAATAAAACTTACACAGGAGCATATGCTTTGATCGAGGACATGGCTCAAAACCACTATCAGTGGACAAGTGAGAAAACCGTCATTGTTGTTGCTCCTTCACCCTCTAAAAAAGAGGCAGGTATGTACAAAGTTTCTACCCTTGATCATCTATCTGCTAAGGTGGACGCACTTTTTCAAAAATTTGATAAATTAAGTATATGTGTTATCACACCTGCTCCTGTTTCACCACCATGTGAATTTTGTGGAATGCTTGGCCATACTGGCATTGAATGCCAACTAGGTAGTGCTGTTGAAAGTCCCGAGCAATTGAACTATGATAAATATAATCAAGGGATGAGGTCAAACCAAATTTTTTATAACAAAACTCCTCAAAAACCCTTTGGACAACAAACAACACCACCCGAATGCAAACAACCAAGGAGTCCCTCAAAAATACAGCTTCGAAATTTTACTAGAAAAATATGTTATGGATCAATCCAAGCAATTTCAAGAACTTAAAAATCAAACTGGATTTTTGGATGACTCTATTGTCAAGCTTACATCTAAAGTGGACTCCATTTCTACTCACCAAAAAATGCTAGAAGCTCAAATCTCTCAAGTAGCCCAACAAGTTAGCCAAACTAAAACTAACCATTTGAATGTTATTACATTTAGGAATGGTAGGCAACTAGAGGACCCCGTAGGGAAACCCAAGACTAATGAGGTTGAGGTAGAGAATGAAAAGCCAAAAAGTGAGAAAGTTGTAGTAGAAAGAGAGAAGCCAATTGTCCCAACACCTTATAAGCCAAAAATTCCTTTGCCACAAAGGCTTGTTAAACCTAACCCGGATGCACAGTTTAAAAAGTTTGTAGACATGCTGAAAAAAATATACATCAATGTTCCTTTTACTGAAGCTTTGTCTCAGATGCCTCTTTATGCAAAACTTTTGAAATATATTTTATCAAAGAAAAGAAAAATAGAGGATAATGAGACAATAGTTCTAACAAGAGAATTTAGTGCTGTCATACAAAATAAATTGCCTCCTAAGCTCAAAGATCCCGGTAGGTTTTCCATCCCATGTGTGATTGGGAAGGAAACCATTGATAAAGCCATGTGTGATCTAGGGGATAGTGTAAGCTTGTTGCCTTTGTCCCTCTTGAAGAGGATTGGTATAGGTGACTTGAAACCCACTAAGATGACCTTGCAGTTGGCCGGTCGTTCCATTATTTATCCGGCCGGAATTCTTGAGGATATCCCCATTAAGGTGGGAAAAATTTATATCCCGGTGGATTTTGTGGTAGTAGACATCAAAGAGGATTCCGAAATTCCAATCCATCTAGGAAGACCATTCCTCGTTACTGCGGGTGTTGTTATTGATGTTAAGTATGGTAAGATAGTTTTTCATGTAGGTGATGAGAAGGTAGAGTTTGAAATTGACAAATTGATGAAGGGTCCCTCAATTTTTGATTCATGTTGTATGATTGATGTGATTGATCATCGTGAGAAAGAATGTTCTTTAGCATTATCTACACACAATGGTCTACCTGACCCAGACTGAGAAACATAAATCTTCTAACCGTCAAGCTAATGACTTTAAATGAGCGCTTTGTGGTAGGCAACCTACAAGTTTTATTTCTTTTATTTTGTTTGTTTTGTGTTATTTTAATTTGTTTTATAAGTATTTGACCAAATGTGATGCGAAAAAGCGAAAAAAATTTGAGACTGTTGACCAGAAATCTTGGCACGGCCCATGCTTGTGGTGGCACGGCCGTGCCTGTTGGTGACTCAATAATGAGTCATTAATTAGTGTCTTTTATTCAATATTTAAGTTTATTTTAATTAAATTTAATATGTTTTTATTTCCTTCTAGAACTATTTTACTTCAATTGCAAGTTATTTTATTTTAGGAACAAATATTTGAAAGATGGAGTCTTAGAGCAAAAGAAAGGAGAATGGAGCTGATTCATGCCAAAAATATGAAGATCTCATACAAAAATATCTTGTGTAAAGAATTTGAAGATCTTGTACAAAAATATAACAAGTGGCGCGCCCCTTTTGCCCTTTTGCTGCCTTTGCTTCTGCGACAAAGCTGCCTATTTTAGTATTTCTAACCTAGAGCCCATGGTTTCTTGTGCAATACTTTAATGATTTAATTCTTAGGGTTCAAGTCAATGTTAGACTATAAATAGAGCAGCCATCTAGTTTGTAAAACCATCTTTTGTTCTTGGAATAAAAGTTCACCTTTATTTTATTGTTATTTACTTTTATGTGCTTCTTATTCTTCTTCTTCTCTTCTATGTCTACAATGAACGTGAGTGAGTAGACTCTTCTTGTCTTGGTATTGTTGGATAAGTCTTATGACGTAATCCTAATCAAACCAAGCCATAAACCCTAATTTTATATAAATCTACTTTCTAATCTAATTTCACCGTTTTTATAATGAATTAACAAATACCAAACTGATAAAGCGACAACGGAGGGTTAATGTTTGCTAATTCATCATCACAAATATCAATTTATAAAGCGACAGCGGAGTTTTGATATTGGAACAAGTGAAATTAGACAAGGATTGCAAAACATGAGAATAGTCTAGCAAACCTTGAGACAAATAAAGTTTCGTTCTTCAAGGATTCTAATAGCAATCAACCATGAGAATAGGCGTCGTTGCTAGAGAAACACACTCAATGATTTCGAGAGAAACTTTGATACGCTTAAGAGAAACTTGTTTTTAGAAAGTAGGTCAATATATAAAGTTTAGGTTTAGGGTTTGGTTTGTGAAGGTTTTGTCATCAAGACGAACCAATAATCCCAAGGCACCTTTTAATATTATTGTTATTTTCTTTCAATTAAAAATCCAAACTTTTTAACCTTTGAAACTTTCATTTAATCATTATTAAAATTTAATTGAATTCATAACTCCCTGTCAGAACAATACTCTTTTTACAACTTCGGTAGAACCGTGCACTTGCAGTTTTACTCATCACTTGTCCAAACTCACCAAAAACCACAAATTTCCAGCTAGCTTGGCACGGCCCATGCTTGGCTCAGCCTCCCAAAACACCCAAATTTTTTCTTTCTTCTTCCCTGATTCAAACAACACAACTTCTTTCATCTTCAACTTCTCTCTCTAAACCTCCATAACCCCAACCTTCAAACCTCCATAACTCTCTCCAAACTTCACCAAATCACACAATTTCTAAATCAAAACCAACAATCATCCATCAAAACCCACAAATCCACAAATTCGTATACCCTAAAACCCTAACCCGAAAACCCCAATTTCTTCATCAATCCTTACCACAACACTCAAATTTATAACTTAGAACCCAAACCATCACTAAAACCATCTTTCCCACACAAAATATTATCAAAATCTAACCTTCACCCAAACCAACCCAAGTCAAGCTAGGTCAATGGCTTCAAAGAAAAAAGGAAAGGAGGTTGAAACCTTAGGAAGTGGAAATTAAGCCCGGGGGTTGTTGAAAACTTGCTTTATGTTTATACTAACCCACAGGTACATTATGATGGTGATGATGAGGATGGGGATGAGGAAGGTGCACACTTGCATGATGACCCAGTGCACCATGACAATGAAGCTGGTGGGCAACATGACAATGATCGGTGGGCATGGATGCAAACCGAAGTTCAAATAATGAGCACCAAGCAACAAAGACAAGGTGTTGAAATCTCCGAGCTATGCGGTGATGTCCAAAGGGAAAATCGTATGCATGAAGAAAACAACCACATGCTCTTAAGGATGATGCAGCACCTCCACCTCCAGGATCATCCACAGGGTCCCCATTAAATTATGAGCTTTCCCTTTTCCTTTTCCTTCTTCTTTTATCTCTTGCAATCTTCTTTTCTTTTTCAAATAATTGAGGACAATGCTTATCCCAAGTGTGTGTGTGTGTGTGGGGAGGGGAGAGCCAATAAAGTGTCTTGTTTAAGTTAAGTGTCGTAGTGTTTCCAAACTCCCTTGAACTTTAGTTTTTTGTTTTGTTTTATTGCAAAAGGCATGGAAAGCAGCTTGTTTTTAATGTAAATTAGGACATAAATTTTTTTGTTGTCTCTTCCCAAATGGTTGTTTCTTGTACATGAAATTGATTTCTTGTGTTGTAAGTGTTCTTGCTATACCCACATAATGTTTTATTGTGAAAATTCTCTTTGAGAAAAGCACAAAGTTGCAGTCTTTGAATAAGTGTATGAGTAGGTTTTTTAAGGAGCACGTTCTAACTTTGATGGTAAATTAAACCCTTAAAAGTCTTCAGGGTAAAAGTAGTATAAGTTTGTGTGGGGAGAAAAGACTTGAAAAAAAATAATAAGTGACCAAGTGCCTAAAACTGGTTGGTCACCAAGACATTAAAATGATCAAATGCCTAAAACTAGGATGATTATCAAGAGGGTTGGAAGCAAATATTTTTATAAGGGGACATCATTGAATCTGGGGGGCAGAAGTAGGCCTCACTAACTTCCCACGTGAAGATGGTGTTTCTCTGACAATCAAAAGTAGCTTATGTAATTCCTTCTTAAAATGTCAAATGATCCAATGATTATATAATTCCCATCTCTCTTATATGAAATGAAGAAAGGAATTTTCTCGGTTAGTTTAGTGTTAAGGTTAGAACCTGTTTCCTCATAATATCTCTTAAGGTTAGTTTGTTGTTGGGTTGAATAAATTTTCATAAGAAATGCTTGAATTTGTGATTAGTGTACACTTGCAATAAAGCCTTGGAGGAGAAGCCTTTTGCTGCTAATGTTTATGCCTTTTGCTTGAGGATAAGCAAAGATTCAAGTGTGGGGGAGATTGATGAGTCTATAATTAGTGTATTTTTATATAATATTTGAGTTTATTTTATTTAGATTTTATATGTTTTTATTTCTTTTTTAGAACTATTTTACTTCAATTGCAAGTTATTTTATTTCAGGAACAAATATTTCAAAGATTGCGTCTTGGCGCAAAAGAAAGGTGATTTGGAGCTTATTTGTGCCAAAAATATAAAGATCTTATACAAAAATATCTTATGCAAAAAGTTTGATGATCCTTCACAAAAATATGAAGCCTGACGCGCCCCATATGCCTTTTGCTGATTTTGCTTCTTCGACAAGATGCCTATTTTAGTTTATTTATGACCTAAAGCCCATGGTTTCCTGTGAAACACTTTAGTGATTTATTTCTTAGGGCTTAAGTCATTGCTAGACTATAAATAGAGAAGCCACCAAACTTGTATTCTCATCTTTTGTTCTTGGAAATAATAAGCGACAATTGATTCTTTGAATAAAAGTTCATCTTTATTTTCTTGTTATTTTTTTTTTATGTTATTCTTCTTCTTCTCTTCTATGTCTACAATGAACATGAGTGAGTAGACTCTTCTTGTCTTGGGATTGTTGGATAAGTCTAATGACCTAATCCAAATCAAACCAAGCCTCAAACCCTAATTTTATGTAAATCTATTTACTAATCTATTTCACCGTTCTTATAATCAATAACAAATATTAATCAATGGATCGAAAGATGAAGTTTAATAATTGTTATTTATTCATCAAAAATATTAAGCGATGGATCGAAAGATGAAGTTTTAATATTGAAACAAGTGAATTTAGACAAGGATTGCAAAACATATAAATAATCTAGCAAACCTTGAGACAATAAAGTTTCGAGTTTCAAGGATTTCAATGGCAATCAACTATGAAAATAGGCGTGGTTGCTAGAGAAACACACTCACTGAGACCAAAAGGAGATGTGATAGGCTAAAGAGAAACTTGTCTTTAGAAAATAGGTCCAACATAAAGTTCTAGGTTTAGGGTTTGGTTTGTGAAGGATTTGTCACCATGATGAACCAATAATCCCAAGGCGTTTATTTTATTATTGTTATTTTCATTTAATTAAAAATCCAAACTTTTTAATCTCAAACTCTCATCTAATCATTATTTAAAGTTAATTGAATCCATAACTCCTTGTCGGAACGATACTCTTTTTACTACTTCGGTAAAACCGTGCGCTTGCAGATTTTTCACATCAACAGGAGCAAGAAAAGGGTTGGACTACACACACACACACGCACTTGAGACTTGGAGGAGACAAAGTTTTTAATTGTGTTGTCATGTTGTTAATTTTGTTTATGCTGCTAATGTTTATGCCTTTTGCTTGAGGACAAGCAAAGATTCAAATATGGGGGAGTTTGATAAGTCATTAATTAGTGTTTTTAATAAGTTATTTTAGTCTATTTTATTTAGATTTTATGTATTTCAATTTCCTTTTTAAAACTATTTTTCTTCAATTGCATGTTATTTAATTTCAGGAACAAATATGATGAAAGATTAAATCTTGGAGCAAAAGAAAGGGTTTGGGAGCATGATTAAAGGATAAAAAGATCTAAAATATGATTTGGAGCTGAATGAAGACAAAAATATGAAGATCCTTTGCAAAAATATCAAGCATGGCCGCGCTAGACAGTGGCGAGGCCACACCATCAAAGTTATCAAAGTCATGGCCAAGTTTGGGAGTTGGCACGGCCCGTGCTGCCAGTGGCACGGCCGTGTGCGACTGTGCAGCCCTTTTGCTGCTTTTGTTCCAGAGTGTTGGCATGGCCCGTGCCTGTAGTGGCCCGACCGTGCCAAGGTTCCAGGCTGCTATTTGTTATGTTTTTTAGTTAAATTCCCATGGATTTTCTTGTGTAACACTCTAGTGATTTATTTCTTAGGGCTGAAGTCAGTATTAGGCTATAAATAGAGCAGCCATCATACATATCTATTCATCTTTTGTTCTTGGAAATTATAAGTGACAATTTTTTCTTTAAATAAAAGTTCTTCTTTATTTTCTTGTTATTTATTTTTATGTTCTTCTTCTTCTTCTTCTCTATGTCTACAATGAACATGAGTGAGTAGACTTATTTGTCTTGGGATTGTTGGATGAGTCTAATGACCTAATCATATTCTACCCAAGCCAAGAACCCTAATTTTATGGAACCCTATTTTCTAATCTAATCTCACCTTTCTTATAATCAATAACAAGTATTAAACGAAGGATCGAAAGATGAAGTTTAATAGTTGTTATTGATTCAACTCAAATACTAACCGAAGGATCGAAAGATGAAGGTCGGTATTGGACATGTGTGATTAGACAAATACATTCATGGAGACCAAAAGGAGATATGAAAAGCCAAAGATTAACTTGTCTTTAGAAAATAGAGCCAACATAAGATTTAGGTTTAGGGTTTGGCTTGTGAAAGATTTGTTATTAAGATGAACCAATAATCCCAAGGCGTTTTTATTATAATTAATTTTCAACAGTTAAAAATCCCAACTTTCAACCTTTGAAACTTTCATCTAATCATTGTTAAAAGTGAATCAATTAAACAAACTCCATGTTGGAACAATACTCTTTGTTACTACTTCAGTAAACCGTGCACTTGCGGATTTACCCCATCAGCACACTTGAACAAATATTGGCATGTTGAATAGTACAACATTTGAGAGCCATGTAATGTATTTGGCTTCAAAAATAAAATTTGCCTCTAGGAGGTCTTTTACAGCTTTTTCTGCATCCTCTGACTACAATGCTAGCACTATGACTAACTGTCAGCTGGTGACATACGATGCTAGGGTCTATTTCGGGCATGTCAATTGTCCTGCAGTCGAACAGATTAGCGTTTTCCCTTAAGCAGACGACCAGTTGAGCTTTGACAAGTTCGAGAAGATCCTTGTCAATCTTGAAGTTCTTCGAAGGGTCGTTTCCAAATGGAATTAGCTCGAAATCTCCATCGGGGATTGACCTTAAGGGATCAAAGTTGTGTGGATCTTTTTTCTCCTTCTTCATCTCTTTCAGGTTAGCTTTGGTGAACCTGGAGTCGAGCTCAATCAAATTTGAATCCAGAATGTTCGCAACAACTTTCCCTTTATCCTCATTAAATTTGCTGCTTTGGGAAACCGAGTTATGGGTTTTATTTACCTACATGAAACATCTTCTGGCAGCCTTGATGTCCCTGTGCAGAGTGGAGACCGTGTCGTCTTTCTCATGGAATTTCAACTTCATATGAGGGGTTGAACATCTGGCTCCCAGCTACGCTAGACTCGTCCTTCCTACGATGCATATGTAGAGGGAATGACAGTTGATCACCATAAATGGGAGCATTATTGTCTTCTTTTCCTCTCTCCCACCAAAGGTTACGAGTAGTTCTACGTATCCCCATGGTTTGGTGGATGAGCCGTTGAATCCAAAGAGCTCGGGTCCAACGTATGGGGAGAAGTTTTTCTCCGTTAGTTGGAGAGTTTTTTGAACATTCCGGTGTACATTATGTCGCACAAGGTTCCTGTGTCAATCAAGACTCGACGGACGTTGAAGTTGGCCATAGATGCTTGTACGATCAGCGGTATGTCAGCGTTTGCAGCTCCTCCGGGTAGTTCAGCGTCATAGAATCCCAACTATGGTCGCCCCCAGGAATCCATTTGAGGTCGTTTTTCTAATCCACGAGGGATTTCGGCCTCCGGATGCGTCGTGGGAAGGGACCGTATGCGTTACGGTTGCTTCGAGCGTCACGGTCATCTTCAGAGTTAGATGGGGACCACGAGCGTCTGTTGCGCCTTGGTGGTGACCTCCTTGGAGGAGACCGTCGTGGAGACTTCCTTCTGGGTGATCTTCAGTTGTGACTTGGAAATCTCACACTGATGGAATGCTAGGGAGATCTGGATCTAGATTGGCGAGGGCTCCCTCCCCCTCTACATTGTCGGGGAAGGAGTTCGCTTGGACAGAATTGCGTGTTTCTGAATGCGAGCTTGTTCCAGATCTGCTAAGCGGGGGTTCTGTTCCTCGATTAACGACGTCTGTCATTGAACCGTGTGGATCAAATTGCTGACGAGGGCATCCATCAGCGTTGTGTTCTCGGACGTTTCGGTAGGTCATAAAGGACCTTACAAAGGCCTATCTTGCAATGGAATTTCCAGGTGAAGTTGTCCTTCTCTGGGTGTATCCACGGGACAAGGCGTGGATGTGTGTCCATCACGCTTGAAGGCATAGATCTCACTTCTCATGCGTGAATTGGCATCGTTCGCAGTCATGGTATTTTTGAAGAGACAACTTTGGCTTTTTATGTACAAAACGGGGATAGCTTATTATTTTCCCACAGAAGGCGCCACTGATCATACCTGATTAGAAGGTGACTGTCGGCGGTCTTTAATGCGGTGGTTTTTGTGGTGGAGGAAAGCTCCTTTGCACTAGAACGAATTGGGGGTGTGTACCTACAGACACTCCGACGCTGAAAGTCAGTTTAGTGATTAGAATACGGGGGTTAAGATTAGAAACATATTCTAATCTTGGGGACTGCAGAGAGTCCGCTTATATAGAGTCCATTTGCAGAGCCGTTGTAAGGCACACATGTGCCCGACGGTTACGAATTCGTAGGAAGTGTAACCACCGAGGAGAGATTTGTGGGAGACATGGTGGTGACTGTTACTGTTCATTTGACCAGGTCCAGTATGCTCCGAGACCCCTCTCGCTGAGAGGGGGTGTGTTGCGAGTAATTTCCCAAATGCGGTATTTGGGTTGTGTTTATTATTAGGCCTAAGCAATCGGGCCTAAGGTCTTTGTCCGGTCCAGAACATATATATATATATATGTTTGCCATTAATATAACTTCCTATTTGAGTATTAATAATTAAGTGTTTGATTTAGAACTAATTTTTTATATTTCTTATCAAGTAAAATCTTGATATAACTTCCTATTAGGGTATCAATAATTATGAGCAGTTTTAGAAAAAAAATGAATTTTTTTGAAGAAAAATTATTTAGAATAATCTTATCTTGACTGAATTAATTTTTTATTGTTTATTATTTTTAGAATATGTTGACTGAATTACTAAAAATAAATTTTTTATAAAAATAAAAAATTACTAAGACAAGTATGTATTTTAAGCTTTATTTTGACTGAATTGATGAGGCAATCAAATTTAATTACTTAGTATCCAATATTGTATTATAATACCTTATGTAAAATATTTTTATCATTACCAGTCAACGTATTCTATAAAAAATATTATTTTATAATCATATGTTATGATATAATTAATAGATTTTATAAATATTATTTTTAATTTTAATTGTAAAATAGTTATTGAACAATTTTTATTTTTTTTTAATATCTTGGAACAATTTCCATCTATATTAACTTACTTGTGTTTATAAATACAACTTTAGCTTTTAGCTACATATTCACCATTTCACAAATACAAACAATGGCCAAATATAATATTGTTTTTTTATTCTTTGTGTTTTTTGTTTGGACATCAATAATTTCATTGGTGTGTGATGCCATTGCAAATAGTGAAGAAAGCGGTAAACTTCACATTGTATACATGGGCTCGCTTCCTAAGGAAGTACCATATTCCCCAACTTCTCACCATCTCAATTTATTGAAGCAAGTTATTGATGGAAACGACATAAACACCCGCTTAGTACGAAGTTACAATCGAAGTTTCAATGGCTTTGCCGCCATACTCAACGACCAGCAAAGGGAAAAACTTGCTGGCATGAGAGGCGTTGTATCTGTTTTTCCAAGTCAGGAGTTTCACCTTCAAACCACAAGGTCGTGGGACTTTCTTGGAATTCCTCAATCAATTAAAAGAGATAAAGTTGTTGAGAGTGATTTGGTGATTGGTGTCATAGATAGCGGAATTTGGCCAGAATCTGAAAGTTTTAATGATAAAGGTACGCCCACACACGTCAAAATCAAATATTGTATATGTTCTAAGTATCATATGTAGTTATTTTTCTTAATAATTATTGTCATGTACAAAATCATCCCTCCATTTAAAATGATACGTAGCAAACCATGTAGATTAATTTGTGATTATTACGTAAATCTTTTTATAAACGGTGTTCTTCATGAGTATCAAAATTGAATATGAATAGAAGATTGTAGTAACAAAATATAGATGACAATTTTGTTAATTTGATTTTTTTTTTTTATGATTGATCAGGTCTTGGTCCTATTCCAAAAAAGTGGAGGGGAGTTTGTGCAGGCGGCACTAATTTCACTTGCAACAACAAGCTCATCGGGGCACGATTTTATGATGATAAAGATAAGAGTGCAAGAGACATTCTGGGTCATGGATCCCATACAGCATCAACAGCAGGTGGAAGTCAGGTGAATGATGTCAGCTTTTATGGTCTTGCAAAAGGCACTGCAAGAGGTGGAGTCCCATCTTCAAGAATTGCTGTATACAAAGTATGTACATCGAATGTTAAGTGCATTTCTGACTCTATATTAGCTGCATTTGATGATGCCATTGCTGATGGAGTTGACATCATCACTGTCTCTGCTGGTCCCCCACGCGCCCCCGATTTTCTACAAGATATTATTGCCATTGGTTCTTTTCATGCCATGGAGAAAGGTATACTCACAACGCACTCTGTAGGAAACGATGGCCCTACCCCGAGTAGTGTTCTCAGTGGAGCACCTTGGTTAGTTAGTGTTGCTGCAACTACCATAGATCGTCAATTTATTGATAAGCTCGTTCTTGGAAATGGAAAGACTTTTATTGGTAAGTCAATTAATA
>Ga0315914_1010120_pt1 | contig 11841 bp, 8 predicted proteins | sample MpolenodulesMG_FD_203920 | JGI IMG/M metagenome (GOLD analysis project Ga0315914, IMG submission 203920) | Medicago polymorpha root nodule microbial communities from Los Angeles, California, United States - elongated nodules | ecosystem: Host-associated > Plants > Roots > Nodule | place: USA... | reverse complement strand
ACGTTGGTTGTCGAAGCCTGACACAACCAACTATATTGATGAATACCTTGATTTTATTGCTACTCTCAACTCTAGAGCACCTTCAAAAACTGAAAGGTGAATTCATGTGCTCAGCTGTTACAAGAAAAGAATCTTGCAAGCACGAATTTATAAGAAAAAATTACATGTTCAAAGATTTTAATTTTGGAAGTTAAAAATTGGAGAAGCTTAGCACAACCTAAGCTATATTAATCGCTCAACAAATCATAAAAACTAAAATAAAAGAAAAATGTCAACTCTTTTATATTACAGCTGCTTCTAGTAAGAATTGTAAAACAGCTTCCTTTGTAGGAAGTGAAGGAATTGCACCTCTTTCTGTAACAGTTATGGCACCACATACATTAGCAAAATACAAAGCTTTTCTCAGACTTTTCTCATCCTGCCAAGAAAATATAAATAATATAAAATTCATAAGAATGATTAAGATTTGATATACTTGTTAACTGAATAAGTCATGCTCTTCAAATAGAACTCCCTTATACATCACAACTGACAAATGGAATTGATTTTGTAAAATGGATTCTTGCTAAAAGTGAATTAAATTTGACGTGATTTATGCTTGCATACCTTCATGTACAAGTGAGTTAAACAATACATTCGAGACTAAAAATCAATTCTAGATGCAAAAGTTACAAATTTTAGCATAAAGCTAAAATCAATTATGAAAGCAAAAATGTGCTTACTCGTTTAATTTTTTTTACCAAATGATATGCGTTTACTCATTAAGAGCATAATTAAACTGATAATGCAAATGTTCCCTTGACAGCAAATGAAAATTTAATTCCATTCGTAAAAAATTAATCTCCAATTTCAGTTCCTTTATCTTTATTTCCTTAATCAAGAGTTGATTCTATAAACTAGTAAAAATACTCTTTTTTACGAGGACAGTAAAACATTCATGGTTTTTGTTCTGAACCGGCAGAAGGCCAATCCAACGCTGACACGTGGACCAAACGTCCACCAGACCAAGGTGCATCGTCTGAGGGAGCACACCAACAGCGATGCACACGCCACCTCGCTGAAGCATGCCTCCGCACATCAGACACCGCACATGTGTCCTTCAAAGGCCTCCTGATGATGCGCCGCATCTCACAGGGACAGTTATTCTCACACATATGGCTATATAAAGGTGACTTAGCCTCACCCACAAGGTATGATTCACTTTTCCCACACTTTTCCCACATTCCATCTCATTTCCCATACTGACTTGAGCGTTGGAGTGTTAACGTGCCTGCAGACACCTCTCATTGCACCGCGAAAACTCATCTCCACCGTACCGAAGCACTTTCCGCCACCATTGCCTCCATCAGTTCCTCACCGGACAGATCAGTTTTTAATCCCCAGTAAAAATATTTTTTGACTAAGGTATATGCAACTTTCAGCATCAATATCAATGAAAATTAAGCAGAAATGAGCGGATACAAAGATAAGATATTTAATTTTTATCTACTATAAAAATGAGTGAACAATAAGATTAAAAACAAACCTGGAAAATACTCGGGTCAGAAGCTATACTATACAGAAATCCACTAACAAATGCATCACCAGCACCAGTTGTGTCGACAGGTTTAACTTTAACACCTCCAACCCTGCCTCGAAATTCCTGCACAGAAATTTGTCACCACAATTATTAGGCCATGTTTGGATAGACAGCTTAATTAAGCACTTATCATAAAAGTGTTTATGTGTAAACTATTTTTATAACAAGATAAAATAAATTCAAATTGTTTTCATGAAAGTTATAAGCTATTTTCATAAGCTATCCTGGAGAGTTTATGAAAATAAACTGAAATAGCTTATGAACATGTCGTAAGCTCTACAATAAGTCTTACAGGTGTTTATGCCAATATATATGTTCAAATAAGTCAACTGAAATAAACTACAATTTCACAACTTATTATTAATAATACCAATTTGGATAAACATAAACTTATTTAAAACCACTTAGGGGAAAGAAATATTAAATTATTTTTACAATAACTACGAGTATTTTACTATCAGTTTCTCAGAAAAGATGAAATTAGCTTCTTGTCTCAATTTCCGTACGTCAATAATCATAAACTTATTTTCATTAAAAAGCTAATCCAAACAACACCTTAGGCACCTTTGTTTTAAGATCTGATAACTCATAATAGGACCGACACTTTAGATTGAAGGTGTGATCAGTGCGGTGTCCGACACTGACACATGTCATTACATTCAATTATTTGCATTTTCGCAAATTATTACTGATTCAGTGTGGTAGTGTCATGTTCAAGCTCATTGTCTCTGTCGGTGCACACAAGTGCAAACAGCAGCATAAAACAAGCCAAATATGAAATGAGAAATTATGCATCCAACAAGACATGTGACATCATATTCAAATTGATATGGGAAACATACCTTAGTGTAATATCTACAACCCTTAGACCCTTCAGTAACAATTAAGAGTTTGAGATTACGATGAAAAAGTTTCTTCAAAACAACATCATCATCATAAGGATCATCACCTCCAGTCAAAAATGTAATCTCCTCCTCACTTATCTGTACATACATAAAAAAAATACAACATAAGGTCAATGATTGAATGCTGCTGTAATTTGTTTACACCGACAATGCATACTAAATAAACTCACTAGGAAAATTGATAAACTCTTTTATACTGCTATTACATCATGTGTATAATTTCTTTACCTTAATGACATCGGCTTGATCCCATATACTCATTATGCCATTCCGAGCAGCCTCGGCAGATGGCCATAACGCCAATCTTAAATTCGGATCGTAAGACAGAATACAACCAGAACTTTTGGCAATCCTCATAGCAGCTATGTGTGCTGATTTGCATGGATCATCAATTAAACTAATTGAGCCATAATGGAAAATTGTAGCCTGAAAAATCAATGTTATCAAATCCTACATTAAACCATATGTCTAGAACCATATTTCATGAAATAAACAAATGAAAATTCAAAATACCTTCTTTAAGAGATCTCTATTGAGTTCTGATTCGTGAAGAAGCATATCAGCACTTGGATTCCGGAAAAACAAGAACTCGCGCTCGCCGTCGGATCTAAGTGTTACAAAAGCTAATGCAGTCCTTGCATTGGCATCGAACCTCATGCCAGAAGTATTGACATTGTTCTGCTTTAAAATATCAGCCAACATGTAACCAAATTCATCTGCTCCAACCTAATACAGAGATAATAAGGAAATAAGATATGATTTTCCATATCAAATCTAGTTCAAATCGTGAATCCGAAGACCTTTTCTTATAACTAGTTTCAAATCGCGAATCCGAAGACCTTTTTTTATTTAAGTCATGAATTGAATCTTGATATGACTCATACACGAACATCAAAATAGTTCAAGAATCAAGATTCAAGTCATAATAAATCAAATAACAAAAGAAAAGTGGTTGACGGACTATACAATTTTGACACAAAAAATTAGCCGACTACACTATACCATAGAACTAATCGAGAATCCTAGTTTTGAAACAAGAACAAAATCTTGAAGGAAGATGTGCAAATAGAACGTAACAAGAAAATGAAGAAATCAAATGACAAACTAGATGAACAGAAACTATTTCAAAATTATACCTTGCCTATAAAAGCAGATGAACCTCCCAATCTAGATATACCAACAGCAACATTGGCAGGAGCTCCACCAGGAGATTTCTTGAAAGCCGGGGCCTCGGCGAGCGACACTCCTCCCACAGTTGGTACAAAGTCTATCAACATTTCCCCAAACGAAACAACCAGTGAACTTGTTTGAGTTGTTTCCTTATGGTCTTCTTTTATAAGATCATTGGATTCAACTGCAAAAAAAGCAGTAGCTTTAACCAGTATAAACAATGGTATACAACATTTTACAAGTAGCTAGTAACCTATGAAACACTGACACTGTATCGAACAACGTATACGCTTTCAATTCTAAATGTTTGCGTAGCTAGTAACAATCTAATTGCAGAGAATTCAGTCAAAATTGAACACTTCATAGTGTGTCGGTAAGAGGCATACTATAAAACATTTTGTATGCTTACTCATATAAACTAGTAGAACCACCATAAACATGTTCTCATATAAACTGTTAACGAACAGAACCATCAAATTCATCATTAGTTCAATCAATGGAATTTCCAGATACTCGCATTTTTGCCACTAATGCTGGATCAGCAGTCAAGATCATATAAAGTTAATTTACTGATCATGTAATTTGAACTTCCTAATCTCAAATCAATAGTTAAGATTATTAAAGTTAATTTACTGATTGTGTAATTTGGAACTTCTAATCACAATCAAATAAGTGGTTGATATTGATTACCGCGTGTAACTACATCATGTGTCAATATTGTGTCTAGTGTATGTGTCATTGTTTCAAAGCCCCACACTCCTCTAAAATCGAACCAAATTTTTCACATAAATTGCTAAAAGGAAATATAGTACAAATTTTAAGACTATTGATGACTAAAGAAAAGCCAACGTGATCTGTTGTATACCGGATCAATGTATATTCAATCAACGTAAAGTGTATAAGTTGTTTTCCAATACAATGAAGCTATCCTAGTTCACGGCAGAGGAGAAATAGGCTGAGGTATTTCTCCGGTGAGGTTACAATGATATTACAGGGAGCTTCTACAGAGAACTCGATAGAAGAGTCGGTGAAAGTGGTAAAAAATGTGTAACTTGTCCTTGCAATGGCGCGCAACCACCTTCATATAGGGGAGCTTGTATGTAACTGTTTCCATGAAACCCATCAACGAATGCGAGATCATTGGAGATTACCTCAACGGTCCTGATCGACAGTGATAAGCTTATGTGCGGCCAAGCGCACGGGAGACCCTCTGTAGTCTATTATTTATCAATCATGGAATCATAGGAAAGAAGATCATAATGATAAAAAAAGCATAGAACCACTCATGAGGGAGATACTCATCGAGATTCATATAGAACGAATATAGATTGATAAAACATAATAAAAATGGTATAATGAGTGTTCCTATATATAGCTAAGATATTAGTTCGAGCAACTAACTTTAACTAACTCTAACTAAACTACTATCTCTAGTTAACCTATCAACTAACTATAGTTGATTAACTATAGTGTAATAGAGTCCCTAATCCAGCGAGGATTATGGGTTATTGGGCTACTATATATTGGGCCCGCGATATGTGTTGGGCCCAAACTGGAAAAAGGACACATCAAATCAGCAGTACAAAACTCTATGAAAAAAAATCTAAAATCAGGTTATGTGAATCAAATCACAAATTTGATCAAAAATCCAGAAGATTGATGCTGTTTCCACTTCAACCATTGCTATGAAACACCAATAAATTACACATTTACCCCATCGACAGTTAGCTGCCGCCGAATTTACACTAAAAATGCGACTTTGGCAGTTAAGTGCAACAAGGAATTTCGGCAACTAACTACCGTCGTGTGAGTTTTTTAGCAAACTTAAAAAGTGGGAACATCAATTATCAAACCATAGACCAAAACCTCACAAAGATTCAAACTTTATCTTAAATTTCTAGTTCCAACATAGGTAAATAAAATCCTTAAAATTCTCAAACAAAAAACAAACAAAAAAAGAAAGAAGAAAAAAACCTGATGGAGTAGTAGAGTGAGCCATCGATAAAAACAATGGAGGTAGTATTCGATTTTGTAACACCGACAAATAAACAATGTTTCAGAAAAATAAGAAAAAAACTATAAATGACTGTGTTGTTGTTGTTGTTTGAAGAGAGAAGAAATAAATGGACTGAAAAGGGTAGATGAGAATATTTAAGAATGAAGGGAGACAAAGAGAAATTCAACAACGTATAGAGTGGGCGTAGCACACAGATTTTTACTACTTTATATTATATTTTTTCAACTTTCTGCCTACACTTTTTCAAAGTATCTAACGTAGTAACGTGTTGTTTTCTTGCACATTTCATGCTGGTTTTTTAATGCCCTTATGCTTTAAAGGAGGTTTGTTAATATATTTTGTTTTGACCTCTTTGAAAAGGGAAAAAAAAAGCTAATAACTAAGAAAAATGTTTCATTAACACTCATTCACTTGATTGACAACATGGAAGAAAAATGAGCTCTTATACAAAGATCTTTTGACACTCACACACAATTGTGATATATGGCAAAAACATTGAAAGAAAAGATGAGAGGGGGTGATGGTGTGATGTGAAATTACTAAAATATCCCTGCCACATGGATGTGTACATGAGAGGTACATAAAAAAGGGTGTCTAGCTATCTTTTTCCAAAAAAACTAGGGATAGGTGATATTGACCAATCACAGCGTCACACGTGTCACCCTTTACTTAAAAAAATAATAAAAAGCAAAAATTTCTTATTGAGACTAGAGTTCTCCACACATTTAATATTTGAACTACTCCAACTAAGAATGCCTCCTTCTCGAGCATTGATGACAGGAAACCATATAGAGTTTTTAGTGTTATTTTAGAGTTCATTTAGTAAGTTTGATTGTAATTTAGTATTGTTTTATAAAAGATTCAACAAAGAGTCATGAAAGTACAGAAATGGGAAAATATCCTTGAAACCACTGAAAAATCACCTAAACTAGACAACTTTGTGATTGTATTATACCTTTTACAAGATTTACAATCTAACTTATTGGGTATTGTCGTTACAGACGTTTTGGTGAGAAGAAATGGAACAAAGAATGAAGAAATTACGAAGTGTACAACCTCGTCACAATGTGTGATGTGCAAAACCAACTTGTCGTACAATGACCATTTCAAATAAACATGGGAACTTGTGCATAGAACCCCTAGGTCAATGTAAACATGATTTTGGAAGAGTAGTAGCGACTGATGCGATTTGGTAGCCAAAGAATCAACAATTGATGATTCTTTTCTCATGTATTTCTTTTCATATTCATTTGTATATGTTTAGTAACCATGAGTGGCTAATTCTCTAGGTTAGGTCATGAATCAGGGGCGTATCTATTAATAGGCTATGTGGGGCTAAAGCCCAACATCCAACTTCCCTATTTTTTTTTATTATAAATAGGATGATTGTTATTTTGGTCTCTGAATGTGTAACGAGTAGTCACAATAGTCTCTCAATGTATTAAAATTTCAAAATAGTCTTTGATTTTGCACTTTGTTAGTCAAAATAGCTCTGAAGTGACAATAAGTAAGTATATTAAAAGACTAATATATGTTAGGGACTATTTTGACTAGCAAAGTGCACAATCGATGACTTTTTTAAAATTTTGATACATTGATGGACTACTATGGTTACTCCTTACACATTTAGGGACCAAAATAATTATTACCCCTTATAAATAAAACACAATATGTTAAGAATAAGACCAAAAAGTCAACAACCATGTGCAAAACTTGTGGAAACAAATAAGTGCACAATTGCTTTAATTTATAAGTTTTTGAATTTGACTTTATTTTTGTCGGTAGCAAGTGCAAGTGTTGACAACTTAGCCAGAATTTGGCCACACATGCACCAAATGTCTGGATCCGCCCCTAGTCATGAGGAGGAACTTCTCTTTAATTGTTTGATCATGTAACTCTTAAAGTTCTTTTTTATTACAATCTATTGCTTGATTATATTGGTTATAATTTGTTCTTAATGCTTTTTATGTCTCGATGATGACTAACCCTAACTTTGGAGTTTGACCTAGTTTTAATCATTCAATATAATATCATTATAAATATTTTATCATTGCTTTGTTACAATAATTTGGCATACATTCAAACCCTCAATGGATATGGATTCACCCAAGACATTAAGAGGTCGTAACTAGAGAACAGGGTTAATGACCAAGAAAGTTGCCTAATTATTTTGATCAATTGTCGTGAAACTAAACTATCCAAATAATTGTAACCATAGACCTAGTTACGAAGTAAATAAGAGAAGAGAATATGACATGACCTAATCGTTGTTTTACCCTTTTTCTTTAAGTTCAGTCAATCAAATCATTGCCAAGTGCAACTCCACAATTGTACATATCAGAACTATTATCGTAGTAGTTAAGTTGAGATTTCACAATCCATATGGATAGGGGCTTATTAAATTTACTACTTGACGATGGTTTAGTACACTTTCTAAAATTGATAATCATGCGCCGCATAAAGGCACCATTACAACTACCACCCGAACATGCGCATGGGCCAGTCACAAGCACCCTTCTCCTTAATAACTCCTTATATTATAAAGAAAATAAAGACTTAGGGGCAACTATTTCGGAATGGATCAAAGCTCACACCAATGACACAATATGTGAAGGCCCATTATTCCAAAACCATCTTCATTCAATGCAATAGTTTCGTACTGGACCAAAGCTCTCGCCGCATATGAGCATTCTTTGTCAAATCTAGATCGTTGATCCAATCTCCTATGATCTCAGTCGTGCTGCACTGGGTTTCATGAAGTCTGTTACATTGAACACCACGATATAATTGTGGCCTCAAATTTTTGTACATTTTATCCTCTCCTCAACCTCACACTGACGTGAGCCTTGGAATGCTAACCTCTTTTGTAGTTCTCATTACATCCTCTCCACTAGAATCCTTCGACCCCGAGCACTTGAGTACATACATGATTTTTTTCTTTTAATATTTGTACAAAGGAACAAAGCATTTTAGTCTCAAGGTTAGATTGGTAAAATCCCATTTTTACTGAACTTGGAAACTTCACCTTTTAAACCGTTGTGTGGGATTCGATGCTATTTGGGGGGGTGAAAGAGCCCAGTTTTGAAAGGATTTACATTGTAAGATATAGGCCCGTTTGGTTGAGATTTTTTTAAAATAAAAAATTATTTTTTTAATTAAAAAATCACTTTTTGTTTATTTTTGTAGTGTTTGTTTAAGATTTTAAAAAATATCCGTTTTGTTAAAAAAAAAAAAATCATTTTTAGCCTCAAAATGAAAAGCTATTTCAAGTAACTTTTCCAAAATCTATTTTTCTCTAAATACAAGGAACTCAAGTATAAAAAAAGTTTCAAATCTTAAAAAAATGATTTTTATGTTAATAAACAAACAGAAATAGCTTTAGAATTTTTTAAAAAATCTCTAAAAAAATATGTAGATTCTTTTAACCTAAAATCTATTTTTTTAAGCTGAAACAAACACACCTTGTTGATTTCTTGAAGCTGAAAAAAATATCAAACAAACTGGCTCATATTTTTTGCATTAACATATTCAAGTTCTCAGACTCATGCAACTTTATGACATCTGCTAGGTGAAAAGCCTAAGTTATAACAGGTTTCGCACTAGCTCTCGACAATCGAGGTTCTCTCTGAAGTCGCTTAGGAATTCGCCTCTCCATGTGTCTCTATTATCTATCAACTAGATCATCACTAATACAAAGCTAAATACATTTTTAATTTCATGTCAGTGGACATATCACACACCCTGATATATGACAAGCAGGGACGGACCTAGACATTTGATATTGGTGTGGCAAAACTTTCAAAGCAACTATATATATATTAACAAAGTAGACCATTGACACTTTAAACAATATAGCAAAATGGTTTGGATCATAGCATTTTATCATGGTGTTACTGGTTCGATTCATTGCAACACCCTTTTTATTAATATTAATAATTTTAAAAAAATTTCGAAACTGCAACTCGGCAGGAGTTGAACACATGTCATATGAATCATACTGCTTCTGATCAAATCAACAATACATATTCATTTTCTCTAAAAAAAAATTGAAGAATGTTGACGCATAGTGGTTGGATGAAAAACACCAGTAATTTACCAATATAACCCCATCAGTCGTGAGTTGGGATAATAAATTAAGAGCCGGTAACTATTCGTTATTTTTTTTATCCGTTAAGTGGGTAGAAACTTGGTGAATTAGTTAGTGTGAACTTTGAGCCCATTAAAACATTTGAGGGTTGGTCCCATTTATGTAGAGCCTATATAAACTCTAGTCTTAAGAGAAATTAGGTCTTTCATACTTATTTTCACAAAATATTGATGGAGGTAGAGAGTGAAAGAGCTAATGGTAAATTGACCCTTAAAAGTCATCAGAGTGAAAGTAGTATAAGTTTGTGTGGGGAATAAAAAGATCAAACAAAGAGGGTCGAAAGCAAAATTATTTCTAGGGCACCATTGACTCTAGGGGGCAGGAGTCGCACTACCTGACTTCCTACGTGAAGATGTTGTCTCTAAAAATTAAACTAGCCTCTATAATTCCTTCTCACTTATCAAAAAGGGGTCAGAACAAATACATATATAGGGGGTACCATTGACTCTAGGGGGAAGGAGCCGCATTACCTGACTTCCTACGTGAAGGTGTTGTCTCCAAACTTCAATAAAAATTCTGCAGTTCCCCAAAAGTGTTTAAATGTGTTTAATTGTCAAATAATCAAATAATTCCCATCTTTCTTATATGAAATGAAGACAGGACTTTTCTCGGTTGGTTTAGTGTTAAGGTTAGAACCTATTCCTCATAATATCTCTTACACAGGAGCAAGAAAAGGGTTGGACTGCACACACACACACACACACTTAAGACTTGTTGTTGGGTTGAATAGGTTCATGAGAAATGCTTCAAGTTGTGATTAGTGTACACTTGGAACAAAGCCTTTGAGGAGACAAAAGTTTTAATTGTGTTGTCATGTTATAAATTTTGTATATGTTGCTAATGTTTATGCCTTTTGCTCGAGGACAAGTAAGGATTCAAGTATAGGGGAGTTTGACGAGTCAATAATTAGTGTTTTTAATATATTATTTGAGTCTATTTTATTTAGATTTTATATGTTTTTATTTCCTTTTTAGAACTATTTTATTTCAATTGCAAGTTATTCAATTTCAGGAACAAATATTTGAAAGATTGAGTCTTGGAGCAAAAGAAGGAGATTTGGAGCTGATTCGGGCCAAAAATATGAAGATTTGGTACAAAAATATGAAACCACTACCACAACACTCCTTTTCCTGATTTTGCTTCTCCGACAAGCTGCCTATTTAGTTTATTTCTGACCTAAAGCCCGTAGTTTCTTGTGGAACACTCTATTGATGTATGTCTTGGGGATTAAGTAGTTGTAGACTATAAATAGAGCAGCAAGTAAACATATTCATTCATCTTTTGTTCTTGGGAATTCTAAGTGACAATTATTTCTTTGAATAAAGGATCACCTTTATTTTATTCTTCTTCTTCTTCTTCTTCTTTAGGGACAAGCCGATAGATAAGTGATTATGGCACTTTTACGCTTTATCTATCTTATTTTACCCAATTGTGCAGGAATTGAACTCAAGACACTGAGCAAAGAAGAAAAACAAAGAAAAAGTACAAAGGCTTACTCGCCATGGCGAATGATTGGTGAAGAAAGGCGAGTCAGAAGCGAGCTTAGGCAGTGAGCACCATAGTTTACTCGCCACCAACTCGCAACGACGAGTGGAAGGCGAGCAAACTCGCAATGGCGAACAGAAAGGCGAGTCCAGGTGAGGAGGTCCAGAGAGCACAACTTCAGAGATCGCCAAGGCGAGCAATATACTCGCGAGGCGAGTTAGGGTGGCTAAATCTCCTCAGAGGTGACGTGTCACAAACCCACTGGCGAATGAAGCTACTCGCGAGGTGAGTTGATGCAAATCAGAAAGTCTATAAAAGCTCACTTGCTCCATTTTCGGTGACTACTTCTCTAGTGTGTCTGAAGTGTCCGTTGTCGATGTTTGGTCGAGACTTTGAAGTTGATTTGGTCTATTTACCTTTGAGTGGAATGGATGTAATATTTGGTATGAACTGGTTAGAGTATAATCATGTTCATATTAATTGTTTTAGTAAGACGGTGTATTTTTCTTCTGCTGAAGAAGAGAGTGAAGTTGAGTTC
>Ga0315914_1010117_pt1 | contig 11844 bp, 9 predicted proteins | sample MpolenodulesMG_FD_203920 | JGI IMG/M metagenome (GOLD analysis project Ga0315914, IMG submission 203920) | Medicago polymorpha root nodule microbial communities from Los Angeles, California, United States - elongated nodules | ecosystem: Host-associated > Plants > Roots > Nodule | place: USA... | reverse complement strand
GTCCCACCACTTTGTGTGGGTTCTATTTCCAAAGTGTACACTCACAATGATTTAAACCAATAAAAGAGTGAGTGTTAGAGAGAGTGTTTAAAAGTGAGTGTCGCTAACATTCTTCTTCAAATATTAATGCAATAAAAAACGAAAGACGATCATACATATGCATGTTCGTCTTTTTCGCTGGTATCAAGAGAGAGAAGAGGTTGAATTTCCTAATGTCATCCTATTTGTTTTTCAACCCCATACACACGCGAAAAAAAAACAATAAAAAAATAAATCACTTTCTATATCGCACACAACGAAACGAAACCCTAGCGAAGACCCTTCTTCATTCTCCCTTTAATTTCATTCCCATGTCTTGATTTCATCTCATCAATCAGGTCTGTTTCAATTCATCTTCAATTTCAATTTTTCTGTTTCAATTTTACCCCTTTTTTCGACGCGTTTACTTTTTTTTTTGGAAAATTTTGGATATGATTGGTTCATATAGGTTCAATTGTTGATTGGTATTCCAGATCCAGTATTAATTTTGAGGAGTGTTGTTTATTTTTTTTTATTCATTGGGGTTGTGAATGAAGGAAATGTTTTGGGTTTTCAATTTGCATAGTTTATTTATTTATTTTTTAATTAAATTGAGCTAAAGTTTTAATTTTATTCGGTAGGTTTGAATATTAATATGTTGTTTAATCCTTTTCGATAATCTAATCATGGGGTTTTACTAATTCATGCGAAAATGCATCCAAAAGTAATAACTTTGTTTTAAGGTTTGAATATTTGAGGCATGCAACATCATCTGTTAAATAATTTAGCTTAATTTGGTTAATGATTTAGGGTACAATTACAATCATGTTATGTTAAGTCCGTGTTTGACTAGAATTTATTTTTGAGTTTTACTTTGGAAAAGCTTAGTTATATGATGTGTTTTTAAAAGAGGTTTATGATGTGTGTATTGTTCAATTATGATCCGGTACTTTTATGTGGGTTCCGATATTGTTGCCGGATTTTGTGTGACAGCTGTATTACTTGTTATGTCGGTTACTTGCAAAGTATTCTCTATGAAATAATTGAAAGAAGAAATTTGTGTAAAAAATTTTATTTACAGGTTTCATGTAGCTGGTGTATAGAGTTAATCGACAAAAATTGATGGATGATGATGGTAAAAATGGATAACATGTCTGCTCCCTCATCACGGGAGCGTGCGAAACACCTTTATGAAAAGGTATTCATTTTTCTCTCTTTTGGTCATTCACTAAGCTGAAAAGATTAATATTAGAAAGTAGATAGATACTAGATAACCAATTAATGTCTTGTCGGTGTAAGTCTGCTACAGTCTGCTAAGCTAAATATAGTAGGAATATGGTTGGTTGGTGTGATAGATAAATGAGTGCCCAGTGCCCTTTTTTATTCTAATGAGCTGATGACTTTACATACGGATATACTACGGAGGGTGTATTGAATTGGGATTTCATGAGATTTTAAAAGACTTTTTAAAAATAAAAAAGTCTTGTGGTATTCAATCAAGACTTTTATAGAATATAAATAAATCTTGTGGTATTCAATTAAGACAATCAAGATTTATTATTCAGGGCAACGAAACGAAATCTGGTGGTATTCAAATGAGATTTCCCCTAACTTAAAAAATGTCTCATGGTATTCAAAAGTATCTAGATTTTAATAGATTTTTTTGTGTAGTGGATTTTGTGAGACTTTTTAGTTGAAAATACACATAACATGCTCATTCAACAATCTCACAAAAAACCTTGAGACTTTTTGAGATTTCCATAATTTTTTTAGTACACTCATAATTTTTATACTTTAGCTTCTCGTTTTTTTCCCCGATGGAAGTTGCTTCTCATTCTTTTCCCCCTGATGGAAGTTGCATCTTGACGTTGTTGTTCACGTTCAAGTTTTAAGTTTTGTTAAGTCATTTTTTTCATCTAACTTATTATCATTATTTGTTTGTTAGCAGATTGTTTTGTTATTTCGTTTTTGTTGATAAGTGAGCATTCCTGTAATGGTGTTTAAGGTGTATGATACACATAACTTATTATCATTATTTTTTGATGTTAAATGATTACTGGATCCATTACTATTTATGTGTATCATACACCTTAAAGTTTGTAATCTGTTTTTTTTTTTTTTGGTACATTTGTAATCTGTTTTTATCCTGTAGTCATTTTGATTTTATTTATGAATCCATACAATCCTTTCAAATCATAAAATCTCATAAAGTCCTTTGAAATCTCAAAAAATCTGTATTATAAATCCGTTGAAGTCATGTGTTCAAAATCCTGATTGTAAAATGTCATTTAAAAAAGTCTTTTAAAATCCAACAAAATCAATATAATCCCTCAAAGTCTTTTAAAATCTTCATGAGTTTGTTTGCCAAAATAGTCTTTTGAAATCTCAATCCAATACACCCCCCTATGTCGTTGCCCAGAACTATTACTTTATATTATGTGCTACTTGTTAAAGTATCTTGATTTGAACATTTGGTGCACTGAATTTCAACTTGAAGCTTTACTGTTTGGCTACTTGGTCACAACTATAACGTTGAATGCTCTTCCCTCTCTTTAAGAATTTTGTTGTCTATTTTGTATTTATGGATTTTATGTTGTTGGATTTGAGTCGCCCAGTCTTTGAATATCTTATTACTCAAGATTTACATTAGTTTTATTAACCAAGAGAATGACAATACTTTGGCCCTGTTAGGACCTAGTATGAGAGGGTGTTTTAAGTAATTAGTAGGTAGTTAGTTAGGTTTAAGTAGATTATTTGTAAGTGGCCCGTTAGGATTAGGATTTAATAATAAGAGGCCCATTAGAGTTAAATACTAGAATGTTCTCTTTATTTGTATATAAAGGGGAATTCTTAGGAGTTTAGAGTATGACAGATTGAGTTTTCTGTTCAGGGCCAGAGTAGGATTCCTCTCTGAGTTGTGTTGGAGCTTTGCTCTGGGAGTAGTTAGAGAAACTCTTCTACTATTTTACTATTTCCGTTCATATCAATAAAGCACCCTATTTTCTTTAATCACTATTTGTTTCTTCTTTTGCCTTACTGTTCATTCATTGGCAGGATCCTCTGGGTTCCTATCAGGCCCTAATTAGAATAGAGTATAAAACTGCTCATCTATAAATAATTTTCTAAGAAATGAGTTATACGTTTAAATGAACAAGTAAGATGTTTATTAAGAATTCTTAATGATCCTGGATTGTCACCTTAAAATCTTCGATTGCCAGCTAAAAAATTAATATATATTCAAAATGAAAAATATAGCAGGGCTTATAAGATACTGTTTTTTTTCATGGTTTTCATGTTTTTTTTTTTTAAAAAAATTTATTTCCATAAGTTTTAAGTGAGATTATTGCCTGGTTTGTAACATTTCAACTGTTTGCTACTTAGAACCTCGAATTGGAGAGTAAGCGCAGGAGGTCTGCTCAAGTGCGAGTCCCGTCAGATCCAAATGCTTGGCAACAAATGCGTGAGAATTATGAAGCAATAATTCTCGAGGATCACGCTTTCTCTGAGCAGCAAAATATTGAATTTGCTCTTTGGCAGTTGCATTATAAGCGGATTGAGGAGTTTAGGGCATACTTCAATGCCGCTCTTTCTTCTGCAAAATCAAACCCGTCTCAGGGAGGGAAAGGCTATGTGCGACCTGATCGGATAACTAAAATAAGGCTGCAGTTTAAGACTTTCCTTTCAGAGGCAACAGGATTTTACCATGATCTTATCATGAAAATCAGAGCAAAGTACGGGCTTCCACTTGGTCACTTTGAGGATGCAGACAATCGGATTGTGATGGAGAAAGATGGAAAGAAATATGCTGATATGAAGATAGGTTTAGTATCTTGTCATCGTTGTCTGATATACTTGGGCGATCTTGCTCGTTATAAAGGAATGTATGGTGAAGGTGACTCAATAAACCGGGAGTTCACAGCAGCTTCTAGCTACTACTTACAAGCTGCATCTATTTTGCCTTCTAGTGGAAATCCCCATCATCAGGTTTTGCATTCTTCCATTAATTGTGATATTTTAAATGTTGCTTAATATTTTAGTTGTGGTGTATAGTTGCCATAATCCATTTTTTTTACTTTTATGTTCTTATCAGCTTGCTTTATTGGCTTCATATTCTGGAGATGAGCTGGTGGTTATTTATCGCTATTTTCGTAGTCTGGCTGTGGATAATCCATTTACAACTGCAAGAGAAAACTTGATAGTTGCTTTTGAGAAGGTAATGCGACCATGTGTCTTGTGATGTTCCACTTTTTCGTCCAGAATGTTTGAAACTGTTATTGAGTAGTTTGTACTTCGTATTTCATTGTTTTCCTCATCTTATGGATATTTATATCTCAATTTCTGCATGCATACTAATTTATTATTATGAGTATGAGATTCATTCAATTTTACTGTCAGTGTCAGTGTCTTATTGTGCAGGCTATACATTTCAGATTATGTTTTTGCTTGTTTTAAAGCCCATATTTAAATATTATGCATACCTGTCTTGGATTGATGAAAAGAGCAGCCCTTTGAAAGCCAGTCTGTTTATTTGGCATGGATCATATTGGAGCTTAATGAAATGGCCTTGAGTTGATTCTATGTTTTGTTTCATGTGTTGGTGTCTGGGGTGTCTTGATTTTTGTTTTTACTTTTCACCCCTTTGTATAATTTGTTTATTGTCTCTTACCGTGATATTTAGCATTATGATATAATTCTGACTAGCTATTTTTACAATTCAATGACAGAATCGTCAAAGTTTCTCTCAGCTACCTGGTGATGCCAAAGTTCTTGCGGTCAAGGAATCTTCAGCAAGACCAACTGGCAAAGGAAGAGGAAAAGTTGAAGCAAAACTTTCAACAAAGGCAGCTAGCGTTGATGCTAGTCCTAGAACTGAAGGAGCATCCAGTATACGAGAAACTTATAAATACTTCTGTACTCGCTTTGTCCGTCTAAATGGAATCTTGTTTACTCGTACAAGGTATATATTCTGAACATTTTCAGTTCGTATGTTATTAGGTGCATCATTGCTAGTGATTAATCTGTTCTGACTGTCATTTTTTTTTGGTTTTCTTATACCGTGATGATAGCCTCGAGACCTTCAACGAAGTTCTTGCTGTTGTTAGCGCTGGCCTGCGTAAACTTCTGTCTTCAGGGCAAGATGAAGAGCTGAATTTTGGCATTGATGCTGCTGATAATGGACTTGTCATTGTCAGAATTGTCTGTATCATAGTATTTACAATTTATAATGTGAATAAGGAGTCTGAAGGTCAAACTTATGCCGAAATTGTACAGCGTGCTGTTCTTCTTCAGAATGCATTTGCTGCGGCATTTCAATTGATGGGTTATATGATAGAGAGATGTGCTGAGCTGCGTGATCCATCTTCTAGTTACCTTTTACCCGGCATTTTGGTTTTTGTTGAGTGGTTAGCTTGTTATCCAGATCTAGCTAAAGGTAATGACGTCGATGAGAATCAGGCAACTCTCAGATCAAAATTTTGGAACCATTATATATCCCTTTTGAATAGACTGCTTTTGGTTGGGCCTATGTTGGTTCTTAACGAGGATGAGTCTTGCTTTGATAACATGAGCAGGTATGAAGAAGGGGAAACGGAAAACCGACTTGCTTTGTTGGAAGACTTTGAGTTAAGGGGGTTTATTCCACTGCTTCCTGCACAAACTATCTTGGATTTTTCTAGGAAGCATTCCCTTGGAAATGATGGTGAAAAAGAAAGAAAACATAGGGTCAAAAGGATTTTAGCTGCAGGGAAGGCTTTAGCAAATGTTGTTAGCGTTGATCAGAAAGTGATATATTTTGATTCAAAGGAGAAGAAATTTACAATTGGTATTGAGCCTCAAGCCTCAAAAGATTTTGTTCTTACTACCTCCTATTCAGGCATGCTCAATGCAGAAGACTTGCAGCAAGAAAATCCAGGAGACGAATCAATTGTGGAAATTGTTCAATCAAACCAAAACCAGTATATGGAGGGAGATGAGGATGATGAAGTTATTGTTTTCAAGCCTGTTGTGTCTGAGATGCGAGCTGATGCGGTTGTCTCATCATGGGCTCCCCGTGATGGTCTGGAGCCTGCTCTAAAAGCATTTGGAGGGGATTTAAAATTTCATGTCAATTCTACTTCCAACCCTCTCAATAATCTAAACCTTCAAACTTTGCCTGTTTCTGTTAGCAGTATGATGCCTCAAAACCTGCATCCACGACAAACATCAAGGTGGATTGAGGAGGATATTTCTCTTGGCAACAATTTTAAAGGTCTTGCCTTATTTGAGAATGGGCATGTAATGAAAGATGGCCTACAAGAAGCTGCAGGCTTCCCAAACCACGCAGCATTTCCTATTCCAATTCAACAATCTGTCGCTGCTGATAGTAATGGTGTGTTTTACGGTCTCCCAAAAGCTTCAGAATCTGTGGTACCATCCAAAGTTGATACTATTGCATCTTCTGGAGTAATTACTGATAATTTATCTGGGATGACAACATCAGCCTTGCAAGCTACTTTGAGAAAATCCCCAGTCAGTCGACCTGCTAGGCACCTTGGACCTCCTCCTGGCTTTAGTCCCTTTCCTTCTAAACAAGGTAGAGAATACTCTATTTCAGATTCAATAAGCGGGAATCCTATTATGGATGATTATGGTTGGTTGGATGGATATCATTTGGATTCATCATCTAATGATTTAGGCCCCACTGGGCCTCTGGGTTACTCTCAATCAAATTCTCATAAAGTCAGTAACAATGGATTTAGTGGGACGGTCAGCTTTCCCTTCCCTGGAAAACAATTTCCGTCTGTGCCTCTTCAGGTTGAGAAACAGAATGGTTGGCACGAGTATCAAACATACGAGCATTTAAAATCACACGCAGATCAGCAGCTGCAACCTCAACAGCAGCTCACAAATGGAAATCAGCAGTTTCCTCCTCATCCTGAGAAATTTCAAGGACAATCAATTTGGACAGGTCGTTACTTAGTGTGATGTCAGTATGAGAGTATACATGGTATGTTGTGGCATGGATTAATTGCTTTTTGTTTGATGTCTTCCTTTCATTCTGTTTAATTTTTCGGATGGCTAACACAATTATGTATTTGAAGGATTATTGTGGATGGGCTGCATCCTTTTGCTACTCATTCAAACTCCAACTTTGCTGCCTTGTTATTGGATGTTGTTGGAGTTCCTTTGGCCTTGACTTGTTGCAGGATGTTGCTACTACAAAAGGTAAGTGCCAATTTATTCTTCATTTTGTTGGTATCTTTGACTTTGTAAGACTTAAAATTTTGCAAATCAGACCTCTATATTCTGCTGTTGAATTTTAGTCTTGGTAAAAAGGGCGACTTTGCGGCTTTGAAGATCCCACTGTGACCGAATCCGTGGATACATTGTAGACAGCTTTATCTTGTATTTTCAAGAGGCTGATTTGGTCTTGGTTTAAATATCTAATATTTCTGTTTAGGCCTGGTCTCTAGAAATAACTTTCAAACTTTGGTGGGATGTTCAGAGAATTTTGTCCGCTGCTGCTTAATTTTTGAATAATTCTAACTTTTTTCTTGCTAATTATTACAAGATTATGCTGAGGTCTCTCAGCCCGGACGAAGGAAGATAAAAAAGCATCTTTACAGTTCAAAGTTCTTAAGAAGTAAATGCCTTGTCTGGTTCCGTTGGGGTGGATAGGTGGTGATAAATAAAAGACTAATCATTCAGTCGTGTTGGAGCTTGTGTCTCTTAGGATTGGTGGTGTTACAATGGGTCGTTCAAATATCTAGGGGAGGTGCATGATGATGCACCTATAAGAATTGTTGTTAACAACATCATCTGGTTGCAAATGATACTACATAGTGCTTCAGACTATATAGTTGGGAAAGTTGCTAGGTAAGAAGTGGGTGTCAAGTTTGGATAATGGGATATATATGATATATAAGCATTGTGGGGACTCACTTCAGTTGGTGAGTTAATGTGTTTAGTTGTTGTGTCTTCGGTAAGGATCATAATGATTTGTTGTGTGTGTTTGATGAGTGCTATATGGTTCATTTTCATGTTTTTATAAGTCGAGGTGTTGGCTCGAACTTGCAATTTGCAAATAAATTGGTGGGTAGTGGATACATATCCATCTTGGTATGTATGATTATACAATGATATATCATTTGGATTTAGCATTTTTATTACTGGTCGTGTTAGATTCTTTTATTTTTTATATGTTTATTCGATTGTACTTCCAATATTATTGCTATGGTTATTATTAATTAGTGCTGATAATGGTTTTCATATTATTGTGGTTTTCAATGTTTGGATTAAGGCTTTTTGAAAATGTTTGGATTGAGGTGAACTATGGGAAAGGAAGATGTAAATTGGTTCTCTTTTTATGTAAACTTTGGGTGGCATTTAACATGGGAAAGTGTAAAACTTTTCCACCATGGGTCAGTTTGGTTTAACCATTTGATCAAATGGGGAACACGATGTTATCATGCTCTCTCAACACTAATTTTTTTTCCACCATACTCTTCCTTCTTTACTCAACTCCATTTCCAGCATCCCCAAATAATAACTAAGATTACAGATCAAACAAATATCCAGGACCAAAACATATCTTCATCTCGAACATCAACATTATAAATATTTTGTATGGGTTGAAAATATCGATCACTGTCCTGTGTTCATTGATGAAAGATAAATGCTTTTTATAGATCTGTTGCATTTTCTTCATATCTTGATTTTATTTGGAGACTTTTTAGTAGTATTGCTTTACCATAGTGATTCATCTCTTCAAAATCACTTCTCTTTAATCATTGATGGAAGCTCTGAGCAACTATTTTCCAGATCTGGATTTTTTTTTTTATAAACAGATTTGAAATCTTCAACATTTAGATTTAGATTTGGAATAAATGCCATTATCTAAGAAATGCCATCAAATAATTAATTTATCAAATCCGTTGTTTGAAGGAAACATAGATTTTAATTTGGTTACCCTAACTCATTTAACAGTTTTTGCTTTTTTGTTTAGGAAACTCATTTAACTGTTTTATGTCTTGTATTGAAAAAGTTGAAAACATTTTTAAGTTTTTTTTGTTGTGGTGAAACATTAAGCTAATTGACTAAGTTATTAACTAAGTCGATGAAATCCATGTTTCATCTAAATATCAAAAGTTTTAACAGTGAAATAAACCCAGTACGCAAAACCAGTTTCACATTGATGAAACAAAAACATTAGAGGGATGGAGTGAGAAGGGTGGTGAGAGATTGTGTGTTGGATGTCTATGATAAAACTATTTACTTCATTTAATCTAATGGTTAAAAGTGGAAAAGCTTTCGCCTTTTCCATGGTAAATGTCACCTAAACTTATATGTTGTTGAAGGTTTTTTTTGAAATAAAGGGACATGATTTTTATGCAACTGTAATGATTGAATTGTAGTCCCCTGTGTTGACCATCTTTTGTACTTCAAGTCAAACGTTTTGGTGTTTCTAGACTCTGTGTTTCTTATTGGTCATAGGCCGAGGGTTTTTCATTGCTTAATCTACTGCAGATGTTGAATCAGAGAGAAAAGAGAGACATATGATGAAAATCGTATGTCTGGATAGCACTACAAATTGTTTATTATATAGGAGTTAAGTAGTTTAGAGATTAAGCTATGATATATTTACAGAAGGAATGTTCCAAATAATATTTGTTCTGGACCGATCAAAAGATCAATCACACGTTGACATGTGGCTTAACTTATAGCGTCTTAAGGCTCCGCGCCTGAAGGAACACACCAACTTTAATGGACCGTATCACATATGATCACGCCCCTGATTACAGGTCATCTTACGTTATTCTTAACATGTTTTTCAGTCATTTTCAGTAGGTTTTACCAGCAAACCAGAGGAGTATTAGATCAATTGCCTATGATTTCAGGACCTTTGTATTGTTTTCTATATTTGAGTTTGTAATTCTATTCTTCCTGAAACATAGCAATTTTAGGGTCGTTGATGTAATTCACGAAGAAATTGTTAGGTTTGTATTTTGTGATTGACCGTAATTTGTTAAAACAAGTGTTCAAGCAAGATGGGATTAGATTTAGATAAGGGTGAGTTTGGTGAGAGTGTTATTTTTTTTAATCAAAGTGATCCATTGACTAAATAATAAAGAGTTAAAAGTGATCCATTGGATCTTTAAAATCAATTGGATAGATTGGATCCATCCATATTTTTTAATAGATGGATTGGATACAATCCATTAAAAAAAATTTGTTTCATGGATGGATCGGATGGATTTTGTGATGGATGGATTGAATGGATATGGATTTCATGGATCCAATTGTCACCCCTAACGCCGACATATCTGTGAAATAGATAATATAATGTTAAATTGTTTTTGTATAACATAAACCCTAACATGAGAATGAGCATAAAATAAACAAGGATCTGAAAATTAGGTATATGAAACGAACGCAAGAAGAAGAAGAAATATTCAATTTGATTGAGTCGGAGAGAATCGAAACCTTGAATTCAATGAAGACGAACAGATCGATCTTCGTGCGTAAAAACGATGGGTTCAAATAAGACTCTAATCATTACATTTCGGTAAAAATAATTGTTGATATTTAAACACATGTCAAATCTATATGAGGTTGTGCCGGCCACAACATTTTGAGGTCTAAAGTAGACTATAATAACATGAGAAGTTTTTAATGAGAGAAATTAATATAAATTCATAAGGCCATAAATTTGTCCATTGCGAGGCCTTTACTGGCCCCAACAGATCTACTGGTACAAGCACATGACGGGATGGGCCTCCCATCCATAAAAGGAGAAGAAGGCTACCAGAGTTTATACCCAGAACCACTTCCGATTCAAACTCAAAAAAAAAAAAACAAAAATTAATCGAAACCAGACGACACTTATAAACCCGCACTAAATTACCCATCCACATCATAAATCCCCAATTACAAATCGAAACCAAAACCCTAAATTTAAAATTAAAAAAAACGATGAAAATCGCATAAATTTTAGAATAATTCTACAACATGATTAAAGAGAGATAGAGATACTTGAGAAAAGCAGCTTATCGTACCTGTTTCTGTTTGTGATGATGAACGACGGCTTGGCTTGGCTTGGCTTGGCTTGGTTTGGATGAAAATACAATACTGTGACTGTGATGATGGGGTTTATAGATTTATAGTCGCCAGAATTTCTTGTCATGTTTAATTATAACTGGGCCTCCATTTGTGTTTACTTTTCACCACGCCTTTTGTGATATATAGTTCTCCTAGGTTTATCTTCATACTACCTCCGTCCTTAATTACATGACCCTTTTGCCAAAATCACGGGAATTAAGAAAGTTGATAATAGTATTAAATTTATTTATAATTACTATTGTTTTTACAATTTTATCCTTAAGAGAGTGGGTTAGTTTATGTTTTCAACATAATATTTATTGTTGATTGAAGAAAAAGATGCAAAATAAATAGGGGTATGGTGGTAAAGAAATAATTAATGTAATTGGAAATAGCAAAGGGGTCTGATAAAAAGGGACAAAAATTATTTTCAAAAAGGTCTTATAATTAGGGATGGATGTAGTATTTTGCAATTGGAGTATTAAATATGACTAAACAATAATTATTCAACATAAACTATTCCAATAACTAATATAAACTCAATAGGCAAAGTCTGGCCAAGAATTGTTCTCATCAAAAATTGAACTCGAGTTCTTCCAAATAATTTGCACTTTGATAAAATCCATTAATCACTTGAATACAATTGCTTGGTTATTGACAAATGTTATCTATTATGACATGCATTGGTTATAAGAAATTAAAATTCAGGATTTCACTGAAAATAAATTTTGAAAACCAAGCAAACAAAGT
>Ga0315914_1010116_pt1 | contig 11845 bp, 9 predicted proteins | sample MpolenodulesMG_FD_203920 | JGI IMG/M metagenome (GOLD analysis project Ga0315914, IMG submission 203920) | Medicago polymorpha root nodule microbial communities from Los Angeles, California, United States - elongated nodules | ecosystem: Host-associated > Plants > Roots > Nodule | place: USA... | reverse complement strand
AATACCAAAGAATTAATCAAAGTCCATTTAATCCTTAATCATTAAAGTTTATTATCTTTAAAATTAATTTGGGATTTTGCCTCAACACTAAACTCATCTCTAACTCAGACTGCATTTGCTGAATGAAATGTTGGACCATCTTGTTTGACATTCCACCGAAAACAATGTCATCAACATATACTTGAGCAATCATCAGTCTACCATTATCATCTTTCACAAACAAGGTCTTGTTTGTTCCTCCCTTTCTGTATCCATGATTTACAAGAAACTGAGTGAGTCTCTCATACCAAGCTCTAGGTGCCTGCTTTAAGTCATACAGAGCTTTCTTCAATCTGTAGACATGATTGGGAAAACTAGGATCAACAAGTCCTTTAGGTTGCTCAACATAGACTTCTTCATTCAAGTACCCATTCAGAAAAGCACTTTTTACATCCATCTGGAATAGCTTAAACTTGAGTATACAAGATACACCTAGCAGCAATCTTATAGATTCCAACCTTGCAACAGGTGCAAAAGTTTCATCAAAATCCAGACATTCTATCTGAGTATAGCCTTGAGCTAGTAATCTTGCCTTGTTTCTGGTTACCATACCATTTTCATCAGACTTGTTCTTATAGATCCACTTGGTACCTATCACATTCAAACCTTCAGGTCTTGGAACTAAATCCCACACTTCACTTCTTTTGAATTGGTTCAGTTCTTCTTGCATTGCTTCAATCCAAAACTCATCAGTCAAGGCTTCTTTAACATTCTTTGGTTCAATCTCGGACACAAAACAGGAGTTGGCAATGACTACAACTGACCTTCTGGTTGTGATTCCTTGGTCAGGATTCCCAATGATCAGGTCTTGAGGATGATTCTTCTGAATTCTAATAGAGGGACCTTTAGAAGAGGACATCTGATGTTGCTCAGCTTCTACAACTTCTTCTCTCTCAGGTTCAGATTCATTCACCAGAATAGGTGCATTAGTTTCCTGAACAGTTGTTCCAACATTAGTATCAACATCAGGAACTTTTTCTGTAGGCACATCATCTATCACTACATTAATAGATTCCATTATAGTTTCAGTTTTGGAAATATACACTCTATATGCTCTGCTGTTTGTGGAATAGCAAAGAAAAATTCCTTCATCACTCTTAGGATCCATCTTCCTTCTGTAATCTCTATCAGACAAGATATAACACTTGCTACCAAACACATGGCAATATTTGACAATAGGTTTTCTTCCCTTCCACAATTCATAGAGAGTTGTTGTGGTTCCAGTTCTTAGGGTAACCCTGTTGTGAATATGACATGTTGTGTTCATGGCTTCAGCCCAAAAACGATAAGGTAAATGTTTTGCATGAAGCATGACTCTAGCAGATTCTTGGAGAGTTCTGTTCTTTCTTTCCACAACACCATTTTGCTGAGGAGTTATAGGAGATGAGAATTCATGTTTGATTCCCTCACTTAAGCAATACTCATCAAATTTAGCATTCTCAAATTCAGTTCCATGATCACTCCTAATTCTCACAATGCCACAGTCCTTTTCTCTTTGCAGTTTTGTGCACAAATCTTTAAACACATCAAAAGTGTCTGATTTTTCTCTAATAAAATTCACCCAAGTGAATCTTGAGTAGTCGTCAACAACAACAACAAGAACATACCTTTTTCAACCAATGCTCTCAACTTGCATAGGTCCCATTAAATCCATGTGCAGAAGTTCAAGGACTTTAGAGGTTACTTGATGTTCCAACCTAGGGTGGGACATTCAGGTTTGCTTGCCGATCTGACATTCACCACATATGCTGCCCTCAACAATCTTTAGATCAGGTAGACCTCTGATAGCTTCTGAAGATAAAGCTTTCTTCATTCCTTTTAGATGTAGATGATCTAACCTTTGATGCCACAACTTGATCTCTTCTTCTTTGCTCAAGAGACAGGTTAAGATAAATGTCTCTTCCTGAGATACCCAAAGATAGCAATTGTCCTTAGACCTTGTGCCCCTCATTAGAACTTCCCCTTTCTCATCTGAAATCTGACATTCAAGCTTGGTGAAGTTTACTTGAAGTCCTAGCACTAAAACAATCATAAGTTTCACCTATGAGAAATTCCTGCAACGGTTCCCATTGTAGACACTGGAATACAATGAATTGGATCAATTATCCTGGACCATGACAAAGTTAAAGGGTCTCAACCTGAGCATGTATTACATTGTAAATAATAATCTGGTTGGTTATATAACAAGTATTACCTGGCTGATGAACAAATCAAGACTAGGTGTTTACATTTGTTCTGCTGTTTTGATTCAATTAATAAATAAATAAAACATAAACAGATGTGACCAAGCCCTTATGCAAAGTAACCAGAAAGCTGCTAGGCGATACCTCTAATCCGATATTTCCAATGTCTGTAGCAGGTAAAACACCGCCGATAGCACCACTGACTAAGAAAGTAGTTTGAAATCGCCTACAAAGACTAGATGACGTGAATAAGATGACACTAGTAAAACAGTGGCATAGTTCTCTTTTGTTGTTTTCTGATTGAGGTAACAACCACTCCTTAATTGGCACCTCACTATGCCAGATTTGTACAAAAATTAGTTTCTTTATTTTTATCTCTGATTGGCTAATATACTAACCAGAGTTCATTAAGGGCAAGGTAAAACTAATGATAAAAATAGAAAGCTAACTATTCTTTAATTAGCCATTATGGAAAACAACATATGCTAAAACATGCATAAGAACTAAGTTAGGCCATGATGTTGCCTTCTCTTCTTCCATCACCTTCTTCTAGCCGAAATAATCAACTGATGAATTAATTACGACACAATCTGGGAACAAGTTGGGTATGTCAGAAAAAAAGTTGCTAATATTGTCGGATTTGCCAATTTCCATCCAATTTTGTTGTGCATCATCTTGTACCCGCGGATAACTTTCGTCTAGGTCAATCCACTCATCTTGAACGTCAGCATGTTGATTCCGGTCAATCCGCTGAGCTTGAAAGTCATCACTCAACTTTGATTTTTTCTTCCCGCATTTTTTCTCATCAATCGATCTCTTCAAATAGTTTCTATATTTCTGCAAACATTCCAATTACAATTTTAATAAACTCCATAAATTTAAATTTAAAATCACACAAAACATGTGGTATATTATCAATAATTTTCTTAGATTCTATTAAAAAACAAACCTGTAAATGACTAGCAACATGTCCTGCACTCAAACCATGAACATCCATCTTTTTTAGAATCATTTTAGGTTTTGCCTCTGAAAAATAAGTGAGAGAAAAATGCACATTAGCCCAGTTGTTAAATAATACAAACAAAGCAAAGAAAAGAATTAGGAAAGAATCATACTATCAAGGCCTAGTTGATTGACAGCCCATAAAAATCGTTGATGCAGTTCCGGTGACCATGACAAACGGGGCTTCTTCGCATTTGCTTCTTTTGTGACATTATCATCTTCTCTTTCCCGTTTTATATGACCTTGAACATCCAAGCTTCCAATATTTTCAAGTTTTTTATTTTCCCTCAAACCTTTTCTTACAGCATGCTGCCACATGGTCTTGAATTGTTCCTCATACAAAGGCTTGGTCCAATATTCACAAGCCCCATACGTGATAGACTTTGTAACAGAACCTAAAGTGGGATGTTCAGTAGACATCACTGCAAGGAAGAAATATCAATGTCAGTCACACTTCATAGGTATATATATTTTCATGAATGTAACTAGTGAGTGACTTTTAGTATAAAGTTAAAGAAATACTTACTAATAACAGGAATATTGAGTTGTACGGTAGCATGTTGAACAAAGTCATAGGCATCTATGTTTGGCATATGAGCATCAATTAACATTACATCTAAACAGTCCTTTCTTTCCAACAAGTTCAAGGCATCAGAAGCTGTATTGCATTTGGTAACTGAAATAAACAAACGTAAAAATATGTAAAATCAAGAATTTTTAGAAAAAGATGAAAACTCTAGAATTGATGAATAAGGTGTAATTTACCAAGTAACTAACCTTGATATTGGCATCGATTACACATCTCCTCAATGGTGTTAAGGAAAGTGGTGTCATGATCAATTGCAATAATGTTGAGACCATCAGGGAATGATGGGTTGTCAACGGAAAGGGCCATTACAATTTGTGTCAGTCAATTGGTCGAAGAACCAACCAACCCTAACAAAAATTCTTCAACAAGAAAGAATTTGATCCTTGATCTATGCCATCATATGTACCAACTAGCACTATGACTCAAGGAACTCTATTCACGTAGGCTATGTAAATGTATTATCAATTGAACAATACTTGTGATCACTCTTTTAATTCAACTTCAAAGGATTTGCGCTACAAGAGGTAATCATTTGATCCTTGATCATAACCATTCGTAAGAATCCACCGAAAGCGATTTTTTTTTATCTGCTACGCTTAATCAGATTTTGATTGAAATTTGCCTTTACTTTTTGTTGGACAAAACTACGCCTACTAGAAAATCATATGCCATTTTTAAAGGATAATACTCTTACTAAAAACATTGAAAGAACCATGTATGAATCTCTCCCCTAGATAAATAGACATTTCCATTTTACATGCTTGTGCCTTGTATCTTTTTCGTTTTAATATAATAAAAAATCTTGCATGTTTCCTCGATATGTTACTTCAGGCTTGTTACACGTAAACCTGTCAACTAAGACCCCTCTTTAAAGATTTAACTCATATTCTAGATTGCTCGTCGAGTTCATTTTCTGTGGAGAAACTATTTCGAATCAACAAATTGGCACACCCAATGAGATATTATAGTTTGAGATAGTTGTGTCGAATTCTTAGTTTAAAAATGTGTAACCAAAAATATAATGAATGACTTCTTTTAGAAGCAAAAATGCTAACAATAATAACAATTCGAATGATGATTATCAACAGTCGAGTTTGCCTCATATTGATGATCAACTTGAAGACAAGCCAAAACCGCCTATGAAAGTCGGCGAAAATCATTTCCATGTATGTCTAACTACATAGAGCCCAATATTTGTATTGTGGAGGTTACTCCTAAAGAAGATCAAGATCCCAAAAAATATGCTAATGAAAAGGTAGATTTTGATTCTAACATTTTATGCTTGTGGTTGTCTTTATAAAATATGAAGATATTGACTTAACAATTGAGAAGTTTGAAGAAGAAATTTCAAGTAGAATTTACCCTAAGGCTGGGAATACTCTATTGGAGTTTTTGCAAAAGAATTGTAGTTCAAATCAAGAGGTTATTCTTTGGCCAAGATGCAGCACCGTTTTTGATAAAGCTGATGCCAAGTCATTATAAAACTTCCAATGTGAAGATCGAATTCGAGAAGCTAAAAACCATAGAAAATACCGTCATATGAGAAGTTAACTCATATGAGAAGTCAAAGACTTTCTATCAACAGAAAACATATGTGCCTTCCAGAGGAAATAGTCCTTATATTCCTCCACATTTGAAGAAAACCTATGTTCCTCCTTGCAATGTTCCAATTGGTCAATGGGACAAAAATGCTCCAAAATGTGATTAAAACAAGAATCAATTATATCGAAAGGTTGATCTGAATCAGAGATACTCAGCACCATTCCAAAAATGTAAGAATTTAATGCCTCATGTGTTTAGGCACCCTCACTAGTCTAGAGGAAATTTGTCAAAGACACTGAATAGAAGAACAAAACGTCCTTGAAGTTTTCCTGCATTATGAGTATAGTAACAAGCCTGTGAGTGTTACCATTAAACAACATGGTAATAACAAAATTACTTATCAAAATTCTGTTGAAAAAGAAAGCCATTGGAGCAGTTACAAAACTAACATATGCTAAGTTGGTTGATTATCGAGACGCTGAAGAAATTTCTGACAAATGCCGTGTCAACTTTAAATATTTCACATGAACATTTTTAGAATTTTTTCCCTCGCTATAACGCTGTGCCTAACATTAAATATCCCTCTAGTTCCACTTGAACTCCAGGAATAGCTAACATAAGTTGTTATTTTTGTTGCGGGGTAATTGAACTCGTTATTTTTGTTGCGGGGGAATTGAACTCACGACCTTCTTATCATTCTTAAGTCCAAACCTCAGACCAACCAGCCACCTTATCAATTTTAATCCTCTTAAAAATATAATAAACCAGATAAACTTCGTTTAATTGTGTGCACAAAATTCTACCTTATCAATTTCTGGTGGACTCTTCGATGTAAACCTAGGGCTCCATGAAATGGACTATTAGTGTAAAGTCACATAAGGGCTCCAATAAAATTCCCAATACACTCTTTCTGGCCAATTTCTTAAGTCTTTTTAAGTGAATTGTCCAAGTCAAGTCAACTACTGTAGTAATCAACACAGCTAATGGCCAACATCACTAGAGAACTCTATTTAATACATTCATATTTACACCACCAAAAAAAATATTCATTCATATTTCTCTCCTTAATTAATCTGTCATATTTTAATGGCTTCCTACTTTGTATTCTATTTCTTTTTCTTATTCTCTTATTTTCTGCTTCTTCTCTTTGCTTCACCTGAATGGGATAGAAAATGCACAGAAGAAGAAGCTTCCTGTGGATATCTTGGGGAAATCTCCTTCCCTTTTACCACCGTCGATAAAAGAGAATGTGGCTTATACATAACTGGTTGTGACAATAACAGTTCAGTGAAAACAATCAACCTGAGAAACCAAACCTATGAAATTGATAGCGTCAGTTTTATGAACAATTCAGTTATCATCTATGGCCTAAATTCCTCTCAATTAGAGCCAATTAAGAATACGCCAAACTTCAGTATTAACACTATTAACTTCTATGTATGCAATCATGGCTATGACAATAGCCATGATAACAAGTTCAAATATAAAAACTGTGCTGATTATGATATCTACTTTACTTCTACACCTGATAAACCTCCCATGTTCCCTATTTTTCCATTAGCTTGTTTCCCAGTTCCGTTTGAAACTTTCAATTGTGTAGATATAATTTCATTACTCGAAATTAAAGTTGATTTAGAGTCTTGTGGAGGATGTTATCTTGAAGGAAAGTCCTGTCTACTAAACCAGGAAACTTTAAATTTCACCTGTGGTTCAGGTAAACACATTATATTTTACTGACGCTTATTCGTTGGTTGCACGAGATTGTATTCCTTGATATGTTTCAGATAATGCACACTCATTTGTTCTCTCACAATTTTCGCTATGTAGTACTGAAACCTCCGATTCCTAAGAGAAATGATCGTCATTTGAAGAATGCCGTAATAGGTACTGTATTGTAACTTTATTAAAATAAAATGGTTTTCATAGCAGAACCATTAGATAAAATTGTTTATTTCTCTTAAATCTAACTACTATAGAAGTAGCTGCACCTTTGTACCCTTTACAGAGTACAAGTTTGAAATTGACAGCTTGAATCCTGTGTAACGGTTACACTTGAGTAACCTGTTTTTGTTTTGTTTTCTTTTCATGAAGATGCTTTTACAAATTTAATCTCAATAAACACATATATTTGAAGTGCAGGTAGATGTTAAAGTTCATAGTTTGATCTAATAGTTGAAAGATTTCTAATCCACAGGTCTATCTATTGGATTGGCAACCATGATTGCAATTGTGTTTTTTGTCATTATCCTTGTTCTATACTATTGGAGAATCAAATCTTAGGTATCAAAATGCAATCAAGAAATAATAATCATGGTCTCTCAAGAAATGCAACAATCCGAGAAAGTGGAGTTGTCTACTTTGAGTTCCCTGTCTTCTCGTATGAGGAGCTCCAAGAGGCAACAAACAATTGTGCTCAAGCAAGAGAGCTTGGAGAAGGATGCTTTGTGTTAGGATATAAAATAATGGCTAAGTTGAGTAGTTAAATTGGTTATGAGTTGTTAGAGAAGTTTGTTTGTTTATTATTTGAATAAGTTAGGGAATATGTGTATAAATAGGAGAACAAAAAGGTTAAAGAGTATCTTAGAATATTTGTAATTTTGAAGAGTATTCTCTATTGTGAAGGGGACACTCTTGAGGAGAGATTTTCTCCTATTTTATCCCATTTCTTAGTACAACTGTTATTTTTTAGGAATCAAATTTTCAGGTTCCTAACAATTGGTCCGACTTGCTGGATCTTCGAGGAGTGTCGGTGTTCATGGAGATGGAGAGAACAATATATGCCAATTGGTCTTTGATCCAAGTCCATGAGTACTTTAAAGCTCAAAAGATTCGAAGGAAGAGTGTCTATCATGGTTGTGGTTCGAATTAAATAGGGAGTTTACCGATGGTGGTTTTCCAAGAAAACCAACCCAATTGTGGAGTTATTAAACTTTGAGAAAACTTTTCTCTTGAAATTTAAACCAGAATTTGATGTTTATTTTCAAGATCATGGGGAAGAAGAACTAGTGGGAAAAACAGAATTCATCGAGCTTTAAGGTCCAGCGTGATCTTGCTTCCCTTATGGTCTCTCTCAGTTTCAGGAATTGCAAGGTCGTAAGGAATCCTTCAAGAAGACTTATGTTGGTCTTAACCAATACAAAGGGCAACTCCTTAAGAGACAAAAGGAAATAATAGACAGAACTGCAGAGTTGACAGCGGGGCAATTGGAAATCAAAACAGAACTGGAAAAATTGGCCTCGGAGTCTACACAGATAGCCAATAAGCTAACTTCGGCTAATACTCACAAACAGTACTTGTACCAAGATTCTTTCATCATTGACGCTGAAATGGATCTTTTATTGGGGCAGAAGTCCGGCCTAAAAAAGGATTTGGTTACCTGTAAGGAAGGGTTATCTACCCAACAAACTACGTGGGATAATTTCAAGGTTTCGTTGGCACAAGCTAGAAAATCTTTTTTTTTTTGTTTGAACAAAGCCTCCTGTAAAAGAGTTCTCGCCCCCGTAAGTCAGCTATTTCTGCGGTCGGTGATTTCTGAACCTCTCGTATCACTATAGATCTCATGAAGCATTGAAAAAGAAGATCTGTATCAGCCTCGGCACCACTAGTTTTCCTAGTATCTTGTTGTTCGGCTAGGTAGTCAGTTGTTTGTGGCTATCAAATCCTTTGCTATTTGAACAATGGAATTTATTTAATGTAAATTGCATCTCCTTCCACTTATTCCTCTTGTATTCGTTAGCTGATAGATTCTTTTACTTTAATTAACTTGTAGCAATTCTGAGTCGATAGAAATAACAAAACTCTATACAGTCTTTTAGAATTTTATATATCCTACAGAAAAGTATAATGGATCAAAATAGTTGCCTCTTTTAATAATATCAAAACAAAGAATACATGTATTCTAAATCAGAAGGAAGCCTTTCATATCAATGAACAAAAAAGACAACTAACAAATCGGTTGCCTAATAGCAAGTATCTTCAGCCGAAGTTGTCAAGGTCTTCATTATCTTCTTTCAAATTATTTGCCTGATTTTTAGCATTCTCTCCTCTTGTCCAGAAGCCATGTAAACATTAGCCAGTCAAGCAGGCTTGGAACTTTATGGAAGTAAACCTACTAATAGAGGACTTCATCAAAGGAAGATAATACAGTTAGCCGTTGAATGGTTGTAAGGGTTTTATCATTTACAATACCTTTTGCCTTTGGTTTCCTCAGATAGAGGAATTCAGTGACCATCAAATGGCCGAGTCCGCTTATCTTTTGGTAGATAATCAAATATCTAGTCATCTTTACTCATATCAAAAGCATATTTAGTTCGGTCTTATGATGAACTCTAATATCTTTTCATTTGGATGACCTTAAGGCAGGACACATATAGCTTTTTCCTTTTAGGATTTTAGCCATTAGTACATGTGCTGATAAGTCGGTTGACATCTCATAGTCGAATTCCTTCCTGTCTACGATGGAAATAAGGTGCAGAACTCTCCCTCGGCTAGCACGTTTCATCTCTCTTTCTTGAATGAACTTCTATATGTGTGCCCCTCGGGAAGCTATTTCGTTCAGATCTTGACATGCTTGCCCAACCAATTTCTTATTTAGAGGTGGGTTCATGTCGTTGATGGACATTGATGAATATTCAACGTCAAGAAATTGGACTGAACATTTTCCATCCGTATTTCTGAACCTCTCAATAAAGTTAGCATCCTATTCATCTACTCGTTGTGTGAGATTCATTATATAGTCTGCCGTAACCTCTGGTTGAGGCCAATAGAACCTTTGATGCATTTTTGCTTGTTACCTGTAGTTATTTTGCTTGTTGAGGCCTATAGAACCTTTGATGCAGTTTTGCTTGTTCCGTTGTCATTTCTGTTATGCCTTTGTTTGCTAATTTGAATCTCCCTTCTTTGATTACGTTCTGAGTGGCTTTTATGAGTTATGCCACTTGCAATACTTATTGTTTTTGAGTTGTGTTGTTGGGGGTGGAGGGGGGCATGGAATTTTGGAAGCTTAGGAAGGAGATTGGGGTTCTTTAGGAGGGAAAAAATCAAAATTTTTAATTTGAGAGTTGAGTTCAAAATTGGAGGGACGCCATGTCAATTAAAATGACTATGTGGTACATAAATTTGATTGTAGGGACTAATGCTACAAACTGTGAATATATAAGGGGACTAAAGTTCATATATTTATTCTAATAAAGACTAGAGTTGAAAGGTTCAAATTTTCTAGGGACTAAAATCAAATTTAACTTTAATCTTAAATGCTGAAGATCCATTGTATTCCTTCAAGATCTTAGCTTGCTGGTCTAGCCACTTTTGTGCTTGCCATTGCAAATTTTAGCTGTCCTTTTGTTAGTGTGTAAACTCATGGCCTTCTTTTCACTATTAAGTCCAAACCCTATCTACCTTCTTATAACAAAAAAAAAAAATGTTTATGTGAAATACTGGTGTTTAGTTTCCAGAGTGGGAGTATATACAATTCTAATCTTTGAAGTTTTGCATCCGCTTCTGTAGTTTGGTTTGTGGTTCGGTCATGGTTAGGTGTTGAGCATTCAAGATCTAATCTTTAGACAGTTGTCTTGTATTTTGTTTTCGTCTAGAAGGGGGATTTTGGTTTTGTTTCACAGGTTCAGTCCTGTCCAGGCTTTGTGTTCATCTGTTATTTGTTAAGTTTTGCGTATGTATCAGGCATATCTTATGGGTGAGGCCTCTGTTATCCCTCGTTAAATTAAGGTGGTTTACTCTTAACGATAAATATGATTCAATTTTAGAACTATAAAGATGGAGATCATATGTTAAATAAATAAGTAGATGAAGAAATTTGATGTTTTTAAGATCAAAATTATAACTTATTGTAATAAAAAAACGTATCAATGAGGCATGAATTACGCAATGATTAATTGGGGTAATTTGACAACTATGATTTGATTATGAAACGAAAGAGATGAAAATAACATGTTAAATGAATGATATTTTAATGGTGACTTTGTAGAAATAATAAAGATGAAGAAAATGAGTTTTTTCTTTGATAAGGGTTAATTACCCCAATTTTCGAGGGGTAACGTAAAAAAAACTATCTTATGCCATATTATTATTTAGGGTTAAATATGATTTTTGGCCCTATAAATATACCAACTTTTCGTTTTAGTCTCTCTAAAATTTTCCTTCAACTTTTAGTTCCTATAAAATTTTCAATCAATACTTTTGGTCCCTATTTTTAAGTTAACTTTTGTAATTTTAAATGAAATTGTGCAGAAATGTGTAGAATATTGTAAATTTTTTTGTAACACCCTATTTCTATTAAAACGATAATACACGCAAATAATATAAATATTCAAGAAATAAATGCTACGTCTTCAACAAAAATCCAAAAACATGCATATATAAAATTTCTCAACAGTCGCAGCGGATATAAGTCATACATCTCCAAAATATACATGTCATAAGATCAATATACATCATCATATAAAATCTCCAAAACCCGACAAATGGGCAAAAT
>Ga0315914_1010113_pt1 | contig 11845 bp, 3 predicted proteins | sample MpolenodulesMG_FD_203920 | JGI IMG/M metagenome (GOLD analysis project Ga0315914, IMG submission 203920) | Medicago polymorpha root nodule microbial communities from Los Angeles, California, United States - elongated nodules | ecosystem: Host-associated > Plants > Roots > Nodule | place: USA... | reverse complement strand
ATCTTTAGACTCCTTTGATTTACATGTTATTGAGACTCCTCCTAGAGAGCTTCGATGTCTCCTTTTTGATGACATTTCTGGCGCTTGCATGCCTCGAAATGTTCGTCTAATCGCTTAGTTTTTTTTTTCTCTTGGGCTCAGCCCTCTTCTTGTACCAAAAAAAATAATATATAATAACGTATGTGTCAAATGGATTTTATTCTTAATAGATTAGGTTGGATGTATTTTTTAAAAAAAAATTAATAGATTTTAATGGACTAATGGATTGTTTTAAGAGAAATAATATTTGTACATCAATTTTAAACAACTTTTGTGATAACATTTTTTCCTCTCTTTTTATAGAACAATAACATTAGTGAAGAAAAATAATATAAAATAAGAGTACAATGAAGATATAAAAAATTGTCCTAGTAGTTCAAAATAATCGTTCAAATACCATTTTTTTTCTTTAATTCATCGGTTAAGATTCAAATCCATATCCATTTATCATAGTTTTTTCAATTGTGTTTAATATTTAAGAATTTAGAAAATAAAAAAGAAAAGAAGATTGAAAGAAAGTAAGTGTGAGTGTGTGTTTCTGGGGAAGTCTAGAACACGAGCCTGTTGTTTGTATTAATTAGAAAAAGACAGTTTCTCTCTTTCACTGTGACTCAACAACTTCACTCTTGCGTTTGTTCTCTCTCTCTCTCTCTCGTTTCCACATTGTGCTGCTACATCACCACTCACTCACTCAGGTTTGTCATTTTTTTTTTACCTTCTGCTACTCTTCTAATCATCTTCATTGTAGAGAAAGAACTTCTCTTACTAGTTACTACAATATCAATCAAGAACGATTCTTGTTTTTTATTTAATTTATTTATTGTGTTTCTTACTCACTCACTCACTCACACCAACAATGCCATTTTTTTTCCTTGTTATTATCTTTTTGAATCAACTTGTCTTATAGGTGTTTGTAACTAGTCCTGCATCAATCAAATGTCATCAATTCTTCTTGTTATGGAACTCACATATTATACTTGTTTTTTCTTCAATTTTTATTTCAGTAAACCACCAAATTAGTCTTGCATGGCGCTTTCAATTAGGTCCCTCAATTTCTGAATATTGACTTTGTCAAATTCATATTCTATGCTTGGGAATAAGTTGATGGATAAACTTAGGGACCAAATTGACTGTAACTTGTTAAAATAAAGGGACTTAATTGATAGTAAGTGGTTAAATATAAGGACCAACTTGACACTTTTAAAGAGCTGCTTGTAATTTATAGTAAGTGGTTAAATATAAGAGCTGCTTGTAATTATATCTTAGGAGCTGTTACTTATCTAAGCTATGATTTCAAAGTGTTTTGCTTTCTATATTAGATTGTTCGGTTGAAAACTCTTCATTTTTCCTGTTAAATGCAGGATGGCAGAACGAGAACCTGCATATACTGTTGCATCGGACAGTGAAACAACTGGGGAGGAAAAATCATCACCTCTCCCTGAAATAGCGATTGGAATTGATATTGGCACCTCACAATGTAGCGTTGCTGTGTGGAATGGCTCCGAAGTGGAGCTTTTGAAAAACAAAAGAAATCAAAAGCTTATGAAGTCATTTGTGACCTTCAAAGATGAAGCTCCTTCTGGAGGAGTTACCAGCCAATTCTCTCATGAGCATGAGATGCTGTTTGGAGATACGATTTTCAACATGAAACGCTTGATTGGCAGAGTTGATACTGATCCTGTGGTTCATGCAAGTAAAAATCTGCCATTTCTGGTGCAGACCTTGGACATCGGCGTCCGTCCCTTTATTGCTGCGTTAGTGAACAATGTCTGGAGATCCACCACTCCAGAAGAAGTCCTTGCAATGTTTCTGGTGGAGTTAAGACTGATGACTGAAACTCATCTCAAACGACCAATAAGAAATGTGGTGCTTACTGTTCCGGTTTCATTCAGTCGCTTCCAGCTGACCCGCTTAGAGCGTGCTTGTGCGATGGCTGGTCTTCATATTCTCAGGTTGATGCCTGAACCAACAGCTGTAGCGTTATTATATGGACAACAACAACAGAAAGCTTCTCAAGAAACTATGGGCAGTGGAAGTGAGAAAATTGCTCTCATTTTCAATATGGGTGCTGGTTATTGTGATGTTGCTGTGACTGCTACCGCCGGGGGAGTATCCCAGATAAAAGCATTGGCAGGAAGTACCATCGGTGGAGAAGATTTGCTTCAGAATATGATGTGTTATCTCTTACCAGATTCTGAAAATATATTCAAGCGTCACGGGGTTAAAGAAATTAAATCAATGGCATTGCTTCGAGTTGCAACCCAGGATGCAATTCATCAGCTTTCCACCCAAAGCAGTGTTCAGGTTGATGTAGATTTGGGAGATGGTTTGAAGATATGCAAGGTTGTTGACAGGGCGGAGTTTGAGGAGGTGAACAAGGAGGTGTTTGAAAAGTGTGAAAGCCTTATCATCCAATGTTTACATGATGCAAAGGTAGAAGTTGGGGATATAAATGATGTGATACTTGTTGGTGGATGTTCTTATATCCCAAGGGTGAAGAATCTTGTTACAACTTTATGCAAAATAACAGAAGTTTATAAAGTTATAAACCCTTTGGAAGGTGCGGTTTGTGGTGCAGCAATGGAAGGAGCTGTTGCTTCAGGCATCAGTGATCCCTTTGGAAACCTGGACTTGTTAACGATTCAAGCCACTCCTCTTGCCATTGGAATTCGAGCTGATGGGAACAAGTTTGTACCTGTAATTCCGAGGAACACCACAATGCCAGCGCGTAAGGATCTACTTTTCACAACTATTCATGATAATCAAACTGAGGCATTGATACTTGTGTACGAAGGCGAGGGAAAGAAGGCAGAAGAAAACCACTTGTTGGGATATTTCAAGATAATGGGAATACCTGCAGCACCTAAAGGAGTTCCTGAAATCAGTGTGTGCATGGACATAGATGCTGCAAACGTGCTGCGAGTTTTAACCGGTGTTGTGATGCCTGGATCTCGTATAACTGTGGTTCCTGTTATGGAAGTGAGGATGCCAATGGTTGATGATGGTCATGGTTGGTGTGCGGAGGCCCTAAATAGGACCTATGGTGCCACAATAGATTTGGTTACTCTCAAGAAGGCATAAATTGATAATAATGCATCATTGTACCTATTTTAGTTGTTTTCCTGTGTTCCAGAATAGAAGTTGATTTACATGTATAATGTTTGTAATATAAATGTAATAATACATAGAAGACTTCATTTCTAAAGCTTCCACCGCGTCGGTGTATCTCTGATGTTTAAATTTCCTTCTGTACTAGTTGGTTTATCTGTTAACCCACTAACACTGCCCCTCAGTTGCAAGAAAAATAATCTTAGGAAGATATATGTGCAATAGAGGGAGGAAACTTAATATTTGTTATAAGAAAGAGAGGTGAGAAAATGGCAGACCTATTGCGATGTATTTATCTCACTCTCCCTCTGCAGTGTTCTGACCTCTGCTGCAATTTTTCTGGTATCCTTCTCTGTTTTTATAATTGCTTTCCTTAAAATGGAGTGACTCCATAATTCCCTTTTGGGCATTTGCATTTGATTTTTGTACTTGCAAATTGCAATTAAGCTCTTCAACTGTGCTATTGAAAAGGTCAATACTAGAGTTAATTTCAGTATTGTTAATTGTCATATGCTTTAGGATATTTCTGAGTATAGATTTATCTTACATTTTTATCCTGTGCTTTGTTGTTAACTGTTATTGAATTCAATTTTTTTTTACTCAAGAATCAAGCTTTGAAGGACCTTATTTTCCTTTTGTCTACGAATACTGTATAGTATAATATGCTTAAGCTAGAATTTCTCACATTTTTAGACCAGGCGGGATAACAGGCTATGTTCATTTTACTCACGTAACATGCTATGCTGCAAAAGCAACAAACAGTAATTTCCATTTCTATCTCTGTTATCTTCTCTTTTGTTTTGCTATTTTCTTTACTTTGGTATTATTTCATCTTTGATATTAGTGCACACACACTTTACTCTTTAATTCCAACATCTTTAAAAATACCAACGATTTCTGATCCTTACCACTGTTCTGAATCTTTTATGCACAATGAAGAAAGAGGGGAAAACAATAAAATAAAAGCATTTCTATAACTGAGTGAAATCATTCATGTGAGTACGTGTGAATGCTGAGTCAGCAAGACATTGTCTTCACACTTGTAAGGCACCCTTATGTGTCTTGTTGGACACTCTTAAAAAGGTGTTTGTACTTGCTTGAAATGCAAGAGCAAGAAGGCCTATGTGTCAAAATAGGAAACCTTACGAATGTGTGCCTTTTACTACCACTATGGATTGATTGATATCAAATGATGGTGAAAACAAAGATTTATATCTTCAATCACAAGCCACTCTTTACTGAAAGAGAAAATTGATACACCAATAGAGGCTTCTTTTTTCTACTTTTTCATTGAAAGTGTGAGATACAAAGCTAATTGGTGGAGTGTTCCCTTAGGGATAAAAGCAATGAAAGGGACATTTTACCTACAACAAATTTTAATCTCGTCATTGGCCTACCAGGGAATGTAAAAATGTCCCAAAACATGTAAAACAACCCTTGTTAAAATCTTCACCCTTGTTTAAGCAAAGGCTATATATTTCAGGTTCTCCTCTTCTTAGTATTTCCTTCAAGTAATTGACACCTACATGTGCCACACTCATTTCATCAAATGGGGTGGTTGCAATCCCTCTTCTCTCCATTGAAGAAGGTTTGGTTCAAGTTGCATTCAACTCAAAACAAGAGTATGTTCCATGACACTTTCATACCCTGCATTGTCTGTTTTTCCTTCTTTCTTATAATGCAAGCTAAGTTTTACAAAAATGCATGTGTCCTCTTTTTCATTGTTCTTAGTATTTTGTACAAAGCTTCTTATCCTTGAAAAAAAAAACAATCAATCACAAACTGTACAATTCCCTCCTTCACCTTCACTTCAATGAAATTTCATAGATACAGAAGTAACATTATGCAAATTTATACACTACTCATGCCAATCATTTTTTTTTTTTTGCAGGGAGAGGGTTATACATTCTCTATGAAGATGTCAAATCTTGCCCCTATGAAGATGTGCAAGTCCTCTGGTCGATACTAGTGGAATCACATTCACCTTCTTTGCCATCATGAAAATGAAGAACAAAACATAACTGAGAAGAGGCTTGTAATAATGTACATAAAATATTTTGATATCATCATGAATTATCCCATTGCTTTTTTACAATCTTCTTTTACAGATTCTCTACCTCATTTACACTTTTTCTAATACTTGATTTATCCTCTTTATCTTGTTTTTCTTTCTTTATGTCATCCATTTTATGGAAAATTGTTAGCATTACTCTAGAAATAATTTAGCGAATATTTATGATGGCCATACACAGAATGTTTTATTTTTCTTTTCCTTTTAACTTTTGTAACAATATTAGAATAGAATGATTGTCTTCTTTTGGAATTTGTGTCTTATAAAGCATCCACTAAGTCCATCTTTTTTCCTCTCTTTAATGCTTTCCATTAATTTGCACATAATTTTTCAAAATCTGAGTAGGGTAGTGGGGTAAGAATGTATTAGCCTATATATATATATATATAATATATTGTTTGTTTTTTTCCTAAAGAAGTAAGGATAAGCTTTTTATTGGTAAGGTGTCTATTTGAAGCTGTTGAGATGGTAGTTTTTTTTGTTCCTTAGTCTTCCTTATTGAGGTTGACAGTGAAAGCTACTTTGTAGTGAATATAACAAACTAGCTACATATAAATAACAAATATGTGATAGGCCTTATAGAAATACAAAGTTGATAAGAGTGAACACGTAAGTAAAAGAAAATAAAACAGGACTTCAAGTTGTCTTTCATGGCAAGTATAGGATCCAATTTCATGCCAAAAAGTTATTAAAACTGCAATATAAGAAGCCATTCATTAGAGCACAAATGTATGACATGGTCATTACTAATGAAAACTGCAGTAGTTATATGAAAGGAAACAGTACCTTTCTAGGATTAAGATCACAATATTGCAGAAAAAAAAGCTCCATGGCTTGCAGGTGGAGCTTAAATTCTGATGTTTTGTCTGTCTATAAAGAATTGAAATTGCATGGTTGAGTCATATTGCTACTAAGTCACAGGTTTAAGTATGGGACCAATAACAATGCTGAAGCAATCACAAACATAGTGATAGTCTACAAACAAGTTTTATGTGAGATCATTTTCAAAATATAATTTAAAAGTTGCATTGTTTAACGGTTCACAAATAAACAAGTGGTTAGCTGAGAACTGAAAATAGCCGAATCCCTTCGGCCGAATAAATGTTGGTTGAATGAAATACAACTCAGCTGATTGTAAATCTCTTGTTATCTAGAACAAGAATGATATATTTGAACACCTCAATTTTTCATACACTCGTTTAACACCTTATTCTATCTCTATCTCTATCTCTATCTTCCTATCGCATCACCAACGTATTAAATTTATCGATCACTCTTTGTTTGAAGTTGACCAAACATTTTTCTATCTAGAATAGTTTTGCCCATATAACCCAGCTGATAGTAACAAACCTAGAACTCCAAGACATACTACAAAGCCAGGAATAGCATACATGTGTGTGAGTGAAAGTGAGATGAATTTGGAGTTGGTGCAATAACTGTGGCATATTGACTACTCTCAACTGTCCGATTTGGTTTAACGGCTGAGATTATACAGCTTCACTAAAATTGATGTGTAATCTTAATGGTCTGATCTCAAATCAACGATTGAGATTAATTACAAAGTAAAGTAGTTTGGAACTCTACATCACAATAGCCCTATATATCTTGAGCACTCTTGCTAGTGGAATATTATCTAGCCAGTTTGTACATCCAAACAAGCTCTTTCGTTCCAACTAAAGGTTTCCTTTGTAAATAGCTGCTACCCATTGAGAAGCACGATTAATTAAATTTTACATACATCTCATAATACTCCGGTGCACTTATTTCACCAGGTTTCTTATAGCCAGGATGCATATGATAAACCAAGCATGTTTCAAATGTAGGGTTTTGAGGGAAGACATATTTATTTGTCAATTAGCATCCCTAAAAAATATATTTGTCAATGAGCATTAATTTTTTAAATGTCATATGTTCCATTAATTATTTACACATTCCTAAATGTTCATGCTCCTTCAAAAAATAAAAAAAAACAGTTGATGCATTCGCTAATGCTTCTCCAAATCACATTCCACAATTTCAAGCTTATCTACACAATAACTTATTTGCCAATGAGAAAAACTTTCTTGGCTCACCTTCTCTCCCTCCACTCGGAGCATCAAGCTTCAATTGTTTAGCACTCTGCAAGAAATATTCATATCTTTAATGCATATGCAATTATCCATTTTAAAAACGCTAACTATTACTATTATGGATTTTACTTTTTCCACTGTATATTATTCTCGTGCGCCCTATAAAATTTTTAAAAATACTCTTGGTTCGGATCATATAATTCGAACCAGATTGTTGCCATTTTTCAGATTCTAAAATCTAAAACATTACAAACTGCATTTTTTTTTTTTGTATTTAATGTCAAAGGTCTTTGCTTACCGTGGCAGAATCCCCGCATAAACTGCAAAGCAATTGTAGGAATTCTATGAACGGTCAGCAATGACCATGACACTATAAACACTCCTGAAAAACTAAAAAATGTTTAAGAAAAAGTAAGAAAAGATGGGAAGTGAAGAATGAATGAAATTGTTGAAGATGCAAGCCTATTTATAGCTTTAAACTAGTATAGACCATAACTACACACAACCGTCCAAACCTAAGGGGAAACTCCACAGTCCACCTAGTCTGAGAGGTTTCAGATTATACAATCTGAAACACTATTAATATTTTCAGATTATACAATCCAAATAGCACCAGAATGTGTTTAAGTTTGATTTTTGATAGATTTTTGTTGTGAATAATGAGATTTTTTGTATCATTTTGTCCTTTTATTGTATTTGCTTTAATTTTATGTTTTTGGCATCAAAATAATATAAATAAAACAAAATTTCTTTAAAGTTCAAGGCAAAGCTTATTTTGGATTATATAATTAAAAAAAAAAGTTACTATCTCAAATGGTGAACTAAGTTCACTATTGTGGAGTAACAAATTAATGTAACTCAATGCTCGTCAAACAATTGACCCAGCTAGTTACGGCTTACAAAAATATAAATAAACCTCAAATCTAATTGAATCTAAGAATATATTTCAAAAATGGAATGAATTGATAGTATGCTTTTCCCTTTGGCTTCCATATGTATAGTACGGCCAAGTTTGCTTTATTTATCTATCTCTATTTACTGTCTATTTATTAGGGTGTGTTTGTTTCAAGTTATATTTATTGATTTCTGGGAATAAACAAATAGGAATATATATGCCTATGTTTGTTACAAGTTTACTAAATTTTATTTCCGGGTATAAAATGTTCCTGGAATAGAAAAAATTTCCCAAGGAAAAGGATGGGAATAAAGTTCCATGGAGATTAGAATAAATTCATAAATAGTTACCTATTATAATCCCTATTTTTATGGTTCCTAAGAATATTATAAAGTTAACCAAACATATTTTTTTTAAATATCTTAGAATAAAATTCTCATCTTTATATTCCAAGAAATGTTATTCTTAAAAATAAATTTGATAAATTTGAAACAAACGCACATATTTCTTTTTTAAAATGGAAAAGGTTTTTTAGGAGTCTATTTAACTAAAAAAAAGTAAGACTACGTGCAATAAAAAACCCTCCTAACCTATCATGCTAGATTACTGAATAACATTATTTTTTGCAGTTGAATTAAATCATAATTTTTGTAACCTTTCAATAAATTAAGCTTATTATTTTGTTCCTTTTCTTTTTCATTTTTTTGTTCGAACTCTGACGTTGATGTAAATCTTCCTCTGTGATACACCTTGAATTGGGGGATTGGTTTTGTTATTAATATAATTCATTTTGGTTTCTTAAAAAAAATAAAAATAATAAACTTATTAGTATACATTAATATTTTGCATATTAAAATTTATTATTATAATTCTCTAAAAATTCATGTTAAATATCATGAGAGTTAAATCTCATTGATCTATTAGTTTGCTAGTCTATTTAAACTTAAATCACATTGCATACGTGAAGATGTTCATATGAAATAAACTTTTAAACAAAAAAGCAGACTGATATCATGCTTTCAATGGAACAGACTCATCCCTAAAAAGCAAGTATGTGACAGACCGCATGCCAGACTTATTACATAAATTTTTTGTCAAACCAGACTTAGGCAGTTAACTACCGAGGAAAACTTCGGCAGTTAACTACCGCCGGTTCCATCGGCGATTAACTGCCGATGCGTGTTTATACAGGAACAGAAGCACCATAACACATTTAAGTTTCAATTTTCTTCAACTTCTCTCAAATTCTCTTCAATTCTCACCAAAATCATTTCCACGAATTGCAAGCAAATCAACCACACATTATCACAAGTAAGTTGCATCAATCATTGTAATCATAATGTTAGTTTGTTTAGGTTTATTTTTTAAAAAAAAAAAATAGAGTAGTTTGCATGTGGTTAGGGTTGATTTTGAAATTGACAATTTGAACATTGCATGTGTAGTTTATGAATTAATAAATGAATGTAGTTGTTGCTTATGCTGTTTAAATGATTTTTAATGATAATGTGGTTTTGAATGGTGCCAAATGAACACAATTTGAATATGTTTGATACTTTGCACACAAAGTGTTTGATAAAATGCCTCAATGGCAATTATATTGATTATTTAGTTAGTTTAGGTTATGGAAATGATGAAAATGATGTTAATTATTGTTTGATAAAGTGTATATTGATTATTGATTATTTAGTTAGTTTAGGTTATGAGAATTATATTGAATGATGTTTAGGTTATGATGGACATGATGCACACAAATTATATCGAAATGATGATTATATTGAATGGTTTTAGGTTATGAAAATGATGTTCATTGTACTTTGATAAAGTGTATATTGAATTAGGTTGAATGTGGTTTTGATTTTCACCGAATGTGAATGTTTATGTTTAGTTTAGGTTTAATGTGTTTGATTATTTACGTATAAGTTGAATGATGTTAATTTTTTAATTTTTTTTGTGTAGATATGTCTAATCAAGAACAAGGGCAGCCGATTGATCCATCTAAGATGATTGCTGGTAGGCGTGCTATGACACAAAGCCACTAGCGGGAGAGGAAAAACACACATATATCGAAGAGGGGAAGAGGTCGGGGGGGGGATGGTTCAGGGACTTCTCAGGCTACACAACCTAAAGAGTCACAGGTGATCCGACCCATGTGGAGTACCTGAATTATCAGGATCAGGTACACCACGATGTCACTGATGGTGGGTGTGACGACCAGCATATTTCGGACGATGTTGTGCCTGTGATGGACTGATGTAGTATTTTTCTATCAATCAAAAGTAAGTATTGTATATCGTCTCCACATGGACTAGCGCGATATTCATGTCATTCGACAATCAATATTGTTCTAAGTGTATGGATTTAAAATATTTGTCTTTGTAAACTTATAAACTATTTAACATAAAATAAAATATAGAAGAGATATGGCTATTTCGTTTGGGATCAGAGACACTCAACCAAGCGTAACAGCTGCAATCTCTCAATCTAATAATGGATTCTAGCTTTTTAAACTATATTATCACAATCACTCAACAATATCATTCGTGTCCAAATGATATCGTTATTTCTAAGGGATCGTTTAAATATCGATTTTCCAAACTATTTAAACGATCACAAAGTCGATTGGATCATTTAATCGATGGTTTCTCAATCTATTAATCGATCTAAGAACATTAAGTTCTAGAGTAAAAGTGATTATCAAAGATTAACATCTATGTCTAGAATGAAAACTTAGATAAATTGTTATTCTATTCCTAGATTCAAAAGTATTTGTCAATATCATTTCAAATCTCAATAAAGCTTTAAACACAAGAATAACAACAATATTGAATAAATAGCTAGAATCATATATTAAAAGATCAAGAGTTTACATAATGGCTTGTTTGAATACCTCAAAACCCACAAGGGTAGATGTGGCTACATATACCTGAATTATCAGGATCAGGTACACCACGATGTCACTGATGGTGGGTATGACGACCATCATATTTCGGACGATGTTGTGCCTGTGATGGACTGATGTAGTATTTTTCTATCAATCAAAAGTAAGTATTGTATATCGTCTCCACAGGGACTAGCGCGATATTCATGTCATTCGACAATCAATATTGTTCTAAGTGTATGGATTTAAAATATTTGTCGTTGTAAACTTATAAACTATTTAACATAAAATAAAATAGAGAAGAGATATGGCTATTTCGCTTGGGATCAGAGACACTCAACCAAGCGTAACAGCTGCAATCTCTCAATCTAATAATGGATTCTAGCTTTTTAAACTATATTATCACAATCACCCAACAATATCATACGTGTCCAAATGATATCGTTATTTCTAAGGGATCGTTTAAATGTCGATTTCCCAAACTATTTAAACGATCACAAAGTCGATTGGATCATTTAATCGATGATTTCTCAATCTATTAATCGATCCAAGAACATTAAGTTCTAGATTAAAAGTGATTATCAAAGATTAACATCTATGTCTAGAATGAAAACTTAGATAAATTGTTATTCTATTCCTAGATTCAAAAGTATTTGTCAATATCATTTCAAATCTCAATAAAGCTTTAAACACAAGAATAACAACAATATTGAATAAATAGCTAGAATCATATATTAAAAGATCAAGAGTTTACATAATGGCTTGTTTGAATACCTCAAAACCCA